>JAABUH010001924.1_pt1 | contig 21258 bp, 25 predicted proteins | sample 5559121 | NCBI WGS metagenome assembly JAABUH01 (sample SAMN10711871, study PRJNA513364) | rock metagenome | isolation source: Antarctica rocks | place: Antarctica: Victoria Land, Battleship Promontory nord | collected 2015-12-28
AGGGGGGTAACACACGCCGCATCCACCTCAGCAGCTCAGTGGTGTTACGTACTCTGGTCCAGAGTTGGCCATGGGCAGGCGGTGAATGCAGTTTCTTTCAGGTCACAATGCATTGGGGCAGGCAGTGGTCAGCACCAGCCAGTGGAGGGTTTTGATGAGGTTCTGCTTCAGCTCAACAAGGCAGTGAACTCTGCTGCTTGCTGCAAGAGAGTGGGGGATGTCAGTTAGGGAGTGCGTGGCGTCAGGTAGGAAGTGGTAGGAAGTGGTAGGAAGTGCGTAATTTCAGGTGGGAAGTGTGTAACATCAGGTAGAAAATGGTAAAAAGTGCGTGATGTCAGGTAGGAAGTGTGTGATGTCAGGTAGCAACTGAGTGATGTCAGGTAGAATGTGCATGCTTGTCTTGGGCATGTAAAGGTAGGCTAGCCGTGTGACTCATTGTTTGCCACTGTGGCATGCAATGTGCCCTTCAGGTAGCATTCGATCATTAATGAAATCTGTTGCATTGTACAGTCAAATAGCGCTGTGCTTGCCATGAGTTGCATACAGACTGACAGTAGACAACATGATCAAGATGAGCAAATCATGCATGTGTCTTGACTCAAACACGCATACAGCTCCTTCATCATTGCTGCATTTTGCTGCAGGAGATCGTCAGCTTGAGGCGTGTCCATGCTGCAGGCAGCTGATTGTCCTTAGCAGCTGATGTTTTGGTGGCGCCAAATTTCGCAAAATGCATCAGCATTAGACATGACACAAAATAGCAGCCCGGAACAGGAGACTGCAATTTGTGTGCCATGAATTTAGCAAGATCGAGTCTGAAGCATCTCGCCCCAAAGCTAGAGAAATGCAACTGAAAGGGTCTGTTAGGAATCAGTGTCAAGTCGGGATGATGGCATCAAAAATCAGCCGGCAAAGCACCTATTGATTGCAAACTGTACATCCTGCAGAAATGCATACATTTCGTTTGATGTGTCCACGCTTGGCAATCAGTGGCTACTTTATGCTTTCACCCACACCTTCTTTAGGTTTTGTGGATCAAGAGTGGACCTGGCTGCATTGTTGCACATACCCTTATGGGCTTCTTTCTCCCTAATGAAGGGAAGTTTTGCCCTTGTCCATGCTAGAATTCTCTGCATTTGAAACGACATTGACAGTCAGCTACACATTGACTGCAGTCTGCAGCAAGCACTGTCGCCTTTATGTCTCAGGCCGATTGCAAAGACAGCAACAGGGTGTGAAGATATCGGAAATTATAACCCGAAAATCGCGAGCGTGCTCTGACGTACACCGAAGGGCGGAGGTGAGGCCTGCACGTTCATACTTGTGTGCACAGAGGTGCCATCGTAACAGACTTCAGACTGCATGAAGTCCTGCTGATTGAGATGAGTTCCACAAGCGCTTGGCTAAAAGAGATGCTAAAAGAGTGCTGATGCAAATACTCGCGAGACGTTGCCTCACAGACTTGTACCTGTGACAGCTTTAGCAGTGCAGGCGAGGTACAAATAGCAAGTTGGCACAATGGCCTCAAAGGACGCGCTGGAAGCAAAGGGCGAGCTACTCAAAGGCAAATGGGTATTGATCACTGGTGCCAGTAAGGGTATTGGAGAAGCTGTTGCAGTCAAGTTTGCTCAGCAGGGAGCAAAAATTGCCCTCGTAGCCAGATCTCAGGACAAGCTAGAAGATGTGAGTGTCCATTACATCTGCAACAATGCTTGCAGCTGCTTTAGCTCTTGCACCTGATATGTCAGGATCACTATGTCAGGTCTGCTGTAACAGCGCAAAACAGAGGTGACAAACGACCAATTGCAGCTGAGAATTGCCGAATGGATCTAGCAAAGGCATGCGTACTTGTTCTGCCTGCTGCAGACTGCAAAGGCTTGCAAAAAGGCTGGTGCACCAGAGGTTGATGTTGTTCCTTGCGATATGAAGAGCTCCAAAAGCATTGATGAGATGGCCAAAACCCTTCTGGACAGACACAAATGCATGGATGTGCTGGTCAACAGCGCCGGCATCTTTCCCATGGAGGGCCAAACACCTCTGGAAGGCATGTACATATATGTCCATATGCGTGTGGTTGTACACTCCAGCGCATTCATACAGTGCATGCAGCTCAATGCAATTGTGACCTGCGTGCTGAGTTTGTACTGGTTCCCAAAGATTGCGCTGTCTGTCAACATGCGGGGTTGCTTTCATCAAAATTGACAATGAAACTGTCACATATCACATACATGTCACATTGCTCTCACAGTGAGGTCCTTTTGACCTGCTGATCCAGCCGTATCAGGGTGATACAGTGACGAGTATACTAAGCTAGCACATGACTATGTAGCTTCCTTTGCACAAGCAAGCTGCAGCCATATGGCTCATGCGGTGTTGCCTGTGGACTGGCATTGTCTCTCATGTGAGCCAATGATTGGGACTGAATCCTTTTCTCAGAACAATCAACTTTGCACAGATACACAATTGTTTGATATCACATATTCTGCTCATGCACAATCACTTTTGCAAAGCCTGTCCATGTATTACTACTGCAGCCTCGAATATGATAAATGTGTCTGCGCCTCCAGGTGACCCAGATGAGTGGGAGCAGAACATCCAAATCAACCTGACAGGGCCCATGCGCCTGACCCGCCGCCTGACCCCAGCCATGGCTGAGAAGGGTGAGGGGTACCACATCAACATCTCCTCAAGTGCTGGCAAACATCCCTCCCCGAAGCAGTGTGCTTACTCAGCAGCCAAGTGGGGCATGACTGGTTTCGCTCTTTCATCCGCCAAGGTGAGATCTGAATCCTGAATGCACCGTCAGTGCTGGCAAACAACCCTTCCCAAAGCAATGTGCTGATTCAGCAGCCATGTGGGGCATGACTGGCTTCGCTCTGTCATCAGCCAAGGTGAGTTTGAAATCCTGAATGCAATATCAGTGCCGGCACACATCCTTCCCCAAAGCAATGTGCTTACTCAGCAGCCACATGGGGGTGACAGGCTTTGCTTTGTCATCAGGCAAGATCATGTTTTGAACCCTGAATGGATTGTCAGGCTGTTGCAGCTGCTGTAGAATGTCATGATTTGCGTCTATGCATGAAGCATGTATGTGCAAGCAGCATGCATACAATGCTGCTGAACAGGGAGTACCATGATTGCATCCTGTTGTCTGAAAGCTTCTGGAGTCTGCCCCTGTAGCCAGCACAGCGTGTCATGGCTGCTGCCTCATTAACGGTCACATATCTTAGTGCACAACATAGTGGTCATGTCATGAAGCACAGTCACTTGGGAAAGACATGACAGGCTTTGTTGTAATGCCTTCTCAGCACGGATATGCACCAAGCCTTTAGGGCTGGCACTTCACAGCGAAGCAACGTTTAGGGCTGGCACTTCACAGCGAAGCAACGTTTAGGGCTGGCACTTCATGTGAAGCAACGTTTAGGGCTGACATTTCACTATGAATTCAAGTATGCACACATCGTTTGTCAGCTGGCCGTCATGATGTAAGGGGCCACAGCATGTGGATAGGCTTCAAACCACTACAAATCACATCAGCATTTGAGTGGGCTTCAGTCCATTTCAAGTCACATCAGCATTGATCAATCGTCTTCATGGTCAGTGCAGGCATTGAAAGAGCATGGCATCAGAGTCATGACTATCTTCCCCAGCGTGGTTGACACTGACCTTGCCAGGTACTGCTGCATTTCAGGGTTTTGGCCCTACTGCATGTTACAGTTGAGGACTAAGTTACGAATGCGTCCTACACCTGTGCAATGCTGACCACCAGGCAAACATTCAACATACACACCCTTGCATGTGTCATGCTCAGGAATGCTATTTTGAGTGTCCCAGCTATGTATGAACAGCTGTGGCAAGTCATATGACATCTTGAACATATCTTGCTTGGCCTTGTACATTTGTGCACAACATGGCATTATGTCCACTCACACAATGCTTTTGTTTCTTCACACTTCCATGAGTTCGTGCACACAATGTTGCTGTTTGCATATATCAGGGCAATTCACGGTGTGCTGCTGCCTTATAACAAGAATAAGAAAAGTGTGCTGCTGTCTGCAGAACAAGAATGGAAAAGGAGGATTTGAACCCTGACAACATGATTAAGCCAGAAGATGTTTGCGAGCTGGTGCTGTTGCCCTTCAAGGTGTCGGCAAATGCAGTGCCACAGGAAGTTGTGCTGGACGTAATGAAGAACCCATCAGCATGAAGCCAGCTTTAAGCTATGAGAAATCTGATATCAGAGTACATGATATCAGTGTACACAATGTACATCGTGTGACTAGGCTTGACTTGGCTCTGTAATTGTATGTAATGGTCATCATGGTGTATGAATGCGACTGCGCAGGTGTCTTCAAATTTGGGTGAAGCAGGGTCTCTTGTCCACCATCTTAGACATTGCGCTAAATACAAAAAGTCGGTGCAATATCGCTTTTGAGCCATACACAGCTGCACCGATGCCGACCTACAGCCCTTGACTGCACGTGTCTTGTTTTGCGCTGCATTCCAGGGCTGGCACTCAGCTGAGTCTCATTGATAGAAAGTATGCCGAATGGGCATCTATGCATGCAAGGAGACATGCAGCTGCCTCTTGCATGAAGTCAAGAGGCAGCTGCCTTGATAGAATAGCTTTCAGATTCACTGCTCTGCAGAGCGTAACATGCTTGAATGAGAAACTGCTGTCATGCCATGACTGTCACGGTAGCTTGTTGTGCTGACATGGCGTGGACTCTAAATGCCTTGACATCTCAGCATACTGCTAGGGTCGTTCTTCGCATGCTTGTGGTTTTTGCATTCGAAAACTTGACGCCCTGCACCGTTCTGGCCTCATAACGGGTTCACTCACTTTTACTAGGGACTTGTAGTTCACCTGCCATACTTCATCATGTTTGCGGAGCCCAAGCGGGTTTTGATCACCGGAGCTGCAGGTGATGCCTTTGGCAATCCGTGCCGAGCTCGGATGTGCGCCCGCACATCCGAGCTACATGTGCCAATTTTGCCTACGCTTTCAATGCCAACAGCACTGCATTGGACCACTGTTCTGCCCCGCACCCCATTGCGACCCGTGATTGCAACCCCTGTCCAACCGCACTGCCTGTCAGGTCAAATCTGCTATGCTCTCCTCTGTAGGTCAAATTGGCTATGCTCTCTGTCCTCAAGTAGCCCGTGGAGGTATGCTTGGCCACAATCAGCCAATCATCCTGCACCTTCTGGATATTCCCCCTGCACAACAGTCTTTGGAGGGTGTCAAGATGGAGCTTGTGGACGCTGCCTTCCCGCTGCTGAAAGGTACACTTGGCTTGCAGATATCAGCTTTCACCCATGATGCATTTGGATCCTACAACAGCTTGAGACTATTTGATCAATTGTGCAGTGCCAGGCGGCCTACCTGATTCAGGAACAGTTGGCAAAGTCACCTTTGATCAAACAGCTTAATGCACAGGCACATGCAACAGTCAATGAGTGAAAGAAGTTGCATGCAATGCTTGACGCCTTTTCTCTTCTGTTGGAATAGGCATTGTCATTTCCACCGACCCTGTGGAGGCATGCAAGGATGTGGATGTGGCTGTCATGGTCGGTGGCTTCCCCCGTAAGGGCGGTATGGAGCGTAAGGATGTAATGGCCAAGAATGTGGCCATCTACAAGAGCCAAGCAGCGGCGCTGGAGAAGGGTGCCAAGCCTGATGTCAAAGTGACAACCCTCACCCACCTAAGCTCCACTGTCGTGCTGCATTCCTGTGCAGTCCTGTGTGCAACATGCATGCATTCATTCAATCTTTAATTCATTCATTTATTGAACAACAGTCCTTCTCTAGGGTCAGGTATGTACCCTCCTGAGTAGCTGCCTGTATGTGTTCCTATGCATGCTGACTGGCAATTGCACTTACGCGTTGCGTTTGCAAAGTGACCATTGTGATACATTCGATGAAGCATGTTCAAGCGCAAACAGTGCAATTGCTGTGCCATGGCTGGAAAGTACCTGCCAGACAATCACATGCTGCTCAAGTCCGTGCTTGGAGTCAGCTTGTGCCGCTGTCAACTTTGGCTGTGGTACCATGCATGCTGCATGCTTGTCAAACCTTGGATGCATAACAGTGTTGCACCCATGTTGTCAACCCACATTCAGGAATTGTCTCAGTCAGGCAAATAAGCATTGATTGGTTGTCTGTTAGACAGAAAGATCAGTTCCCTCATTATTTGCAGAACAGGAAACAACAGGACAGTCTTCAAGTGCCTGTCGCCGCCACAGTCTCTGTCCACTGCAGATATACATGCCTCACACATACATGCAAAACTAACGTTCTACAAAGCTCGATTGCCTATTCTGGGCCCCAGACATTTCTGACTTTATGATTATGTTAAGGAGCACTTATTCCTTCAAAATCAGTGATATTGCTCCCGAGAGCCCATAAAAAATCTCAGCAATTTTTTTGCCTGCCTGAGGCTTCTGGACTACAACAGGGCTCAGGGACACGCCTTGATATGCCACTCAGTAGGGTGACCAACAATAAAAGGAATACTAACCTTGTTGTTTCAGTTTTTGAAAGTGTGTCAGCATTTTTATGCTTTGAAAACCCTTTTGCTCCAGGTGGTTGCCTCACACGCCTAGACCACAACAGAGCCCTGGGCCAGGTTGCAGAGAAGGCAAAGGTAGCAGTCACAGACGTCAAGAATGTGATCATCTGGGGCAACCACAGCAGCTCACAGTACCCAGATGTGAACCATGGCACTGTGAAGGGCAAGCCCATCAGGGAGGTGATTGGAGATGATGAGTACCTGAACAACGAGTTCATCCAGGTCGTGCAGCAAAGAGGAGCGGCCATCATCAAGGTGAGCTTGCCTGTGTGAATCAAGATCAATATGGCATGTGCAGGATTGTGGAGCCGTATGTGCATCACTTTGTCAAAGCCAACCGCTCATCAGGATTCTTTGTGAGTGAGAGTGAAAGGTGGGCACCACAGCAGCTTCCCTGTCATTTGTCTTGTGCCTACTCATCTTGCATGCATGATCACTACTACCCATTCAATGCAGCTTTGCAGTTGCATCATGCACTTTTGTTTTGGCAACAGACCCCACCACGCATACGCATACAACTGAAAATGCCGGTGGCGCGCCATGCAGTAATGTTCTGTTATACTGGTCAGATGTCAACTGGGATGATGACTGATGGATGTTAGATGTTGTCAATGGAACATCAACATGCTGTGCTCCATGGTGTCGCTTCCATCAGTTCAACAAATGATAATCTGTTCTTACAGGCCAGGAATGTGTCCAGCGCCATGTCAGCAGCCAGCAGCGCATGTGACCACATCTACAACTGGATCAATGGCACCCCCAAGGACACCTGGGTCTCCATGGGGGTCTACTCTGACGGCAGCTACAACGCTCCCAAGGTACAAAAGTATCTGGTACCCCTTTTACATGTTTGTTATCCTTTTTACTACATAAGACAAAAGAAAGTAATGAGGCCTGAGGGGCCGCAGCAGTGCTGACTGAAGCTGCGTGACTTGCGTGGCGCATGCTTGTTACAGAGGTGTCTAACAAGACACATGCTTTGGGCATAAGTTTGTGCCAGGTGCTTGCCATCTAGCCCATCATGTCGGGTGCTTCTGCAGCAGTGTACAGAGCGCAGTGGGCTGATGTGTTTCTTGCACCAGTGATCAGAGGAGCAGCTGCTCTGTCACTGCACGCCTGCCTGACACTTCAGCACAACTGTCAACCTTTTGTCTTTTCTCTTAGCAAACTCCGGCATGCAATGGTTTCATTCTGAACTTGACTGCAGGACATCATCTTCTCCTTCCCAGTCAAGTGTAAAGCTGGCAAGTGGGAGATCGTTCAGGGCCTGCCCATTGATGAGTTCTCCAAGGCCAAGCTCAAGGCTACAGGTAGGCCTTTCTCCCACTCATACTCCATTTGTTGCCTTGCACATTGGCCAATCAACACAGCTGTAAGTACACCATCGTAGCAGTACCAGACAGCAGACCAGTTCCACCTTAACTTGGTAGCATGCAACAAGCGCACTGGAAGCGATGACTTACGCCGAGTCCTGACCATCAATCATGCACTTGAATTGAACTGCTCAGTTGCTGATGGCATCATTCCTAGTGCATGGTAACAGTTTGAGTCTCGTTTGCACAGGGTGAGCACATCCAACCATGTTCTCATCATGACTGGTTGTTTTGCAGGGGATGAGCTGGTCGAGGAGAAGCAGCTTGCTCTGAAGTGCCTGGAAGAGGCCGACAGCCAGTAGAGAGACATCTGCTCATAGTCATGTTCAGTATTGGTGAAAGCTTGCAGTCTGTAAAATTCTGATGGAAGTCTTCTGGCAGTGGAAGCTGTGCCACACTCCATCAGCGCGCAACCGCAGTCACTTGGCATGTTAGACAATTGTGGGTCGTCAGATCATGCAAACAACTTTAGTGCAGCATTGCACGGATGGCCTAGGAATGATGCATCCATTTCAAGGTTCTGCGATTCAACACACGTACTATGCGGCAATGAAAAAGACGTGTGGCGACGCTTCAGGCTGCAAGTGAGGCCGACTGTAGTGCTGAACAGCTAACATGTGTGCAAACGAAAAAGCGGCAGGCATCATAATGTACACTCATTAGTCAAAACGTTCCGTGTTGTAATAGTTCCACTGGTGATGGTCATCAGACAGAACAGCCAGCTTGTCGCCAGCTCTGACAAGCTCAGTCATCTCTACAAAGCCATCTCTGTTGGTATCAAAGACACGATACAGCAAATCTGCCTCATCAAGTGTGATGTCATCCACAGCTGACATAACAAGCCTCTGGAACTCCTTTTTGCCAATATCTGCAATCACCAAGCATCCTTATGTCATGAGCATATGAGTCCAAACACAGAACTTCAAACCTGCACTGGATGGCAGACCGGCAATCTGCCAAGATCAAGCTGACAAGTAAGTAGTCTGGCAAAATGTGCTGAGCTTCTGTTGGGCTCATGTGTAGTAAACTGGCTACAAAAATCAGATTCAGGCAAATCTGTGCTGGGATTATCACAAGAACAGAGTGCTATCTTATGCCCGCATAGGCAGCTTTGATCTTTTGTTGATGTGCATTCATTGCCTCAATCTTGTCAAACCATAGATGTGACCGTATTGCCACTAAAAAGCAAGTACTGAAGTGCAACAGCAGGAGCACATGAGGGGCACAACAAGGCACTCGACCCAGAACCACCGGCTGCCCTCGGCCTCTTTGCCAGCTTGGGTGGCAGGCATGCAGCCTATCACACCTGCTCTATCTTGCTACAAATTTGTGTGGCAAATTCATGTAGCAGCATCATAATGAGCTAGCCTGCTGACAAGACTTTCTGGTTGCAGGCCTTTTCCTCCAAACCCAGATATTGGATTAGTCTTAAACCTCTGAAGATAGGTGATAGGCTGTTCAAGATGCCATCAATGCTGCAGGAACCATCCTGATGACACAATAACAGTAAACGGATCAGTAAGCAGACTGTATTGGGTATTCTTCAGGCCTAGACCCTGAACCCTTCAGTACGTTTTGGGTTACCTGAGTGCAGATGAAGCCGGTCCATGATGTCATCCAGGTCATCCATGTGATGCACCAGCAGGTCCCGTATGGCTGCCATGTCCTTCACTCTTCTTCTATGCCGCCTGTTCGGCCAGAATCTCCAGTAGCCATATATGAGAACGAAGGTGATGGCAGAGCAGGTGACTGATGATGTGACTACTGGCCAGAAAGTGGCGGGAGCATCCTGCAATGCAGCACTTTGTTTTGTTTTATGCAAAAGCTCTTTTTGGTCACTCATGATTGAACAGATGTGATTTGGAGGGTGCTTGCAATTGACTCTATTATATTGAAATGAACCGGGCTGCTGGTGCATCCTGTGTCTGTATCTGCTTTTGGACATTGTGTGTGTGTGATCAGGTATTAACATTGTATATAATGTACTTATACCAATAATATATACATATCAGTTTCAATATAAACATTATCAAAGGATATACAAACAGGTATTTGCACATGTATATTATATTTACATGTGAATTATGGATGTAAAGGTCAATGCCATGCAGATCGCAGCAGCGCATGCGCTGTTTCAAGCTGACAAGTGGGTGCATGGCAAAAAGGTGTGAATACATATTGCCGGCAGCACAAGCAACAGCTCAGGGCTTTCCGGCAGGTATATGGCCTGCGCTGCAGAAAATACCTTATTGTGAGTGAAACAACAATATGTGAAAGGGCATCACCTCAAGGCCCGATGTCAGATTCATGCCGAAGAAGGATGCCGGTACTGTCGACACCATGAGTGAGAAGGATGCAACTGCAACCAGTAACTCCACTCGTATGATACGGTTACGGATGGTGTCTAACTGCATGGCCCACACATCACGTGTGCTGTCCATGTTCTCAACCATCTCCTGCAGTGAAACATGAGAATATCAAGTGTGGCTAAAACACAGTGAACAATTGATGAGTAGACAGTATTTGCAGTAATCCACTGATGAGTAGACAATATTTGCAGTGCAGCCACAGCAAAGAGCTGTCTGACAAGAAGGTTGTATGAGGCTTGTTCTCCTGATGAGTCATCATTTGCTTGCACATGTTGCAAGTTGAGCCTGTCATAGATGGGCTGTTGCGACAGGATTTTGGCTTTTGGGAGTTCTCAAAGTTCAGAGGTCAAAGCAAAAGTTTGAGCAGAGGGAGCCCTTGGAGTTTGAGGTTCTGACATCAGACCGCCTGTCTGTCTGGCATGTCTTGCTGTGGACAATCAAGTCTGCAAAACGTTTCCCTAATAATGCTGACAAACACTTTCAGCAGCATCTAGGAGCACCCCAAGCCAAAACCCAATCTGCTCTGGGAGTAAGAAAGCATCAACATGTGCATCATCGGGCATGACACACTTGTCATTGCTGTCATTGCTGTTGTTATGATTATTGTTATTACTGCCACTGTTATTGTTTGTTGTTATTACACTTATTACGGTTTGTTGTGGTATTTATGATTACTATCGATATTATCACCATCATCATCATTTTCATTGTTATTGTTATGGCAATGATCACTCACAGCATTGCCACCACCTTAGTACCACTATCATGCAAGGCTGCAGCACATAGCGTTGACCTGCTGGCCATATGAGTGGTCATTGATTACCCAGTGTAGTATGTCTGAGCTTCCATCATGCTGCAGACATTGCGCAAGGTCAAAGTGGACCATGGCTCGGTCAAAGAGTGACAATGGTAATGACCAGTAAGTAAATGAACACTGATGTTATAGATACATAGTATTGATAATGTTGAATGCGGCTTAGGGGTGCGAGAGGTGATGTTGAGGGGTAAGAGGGTGACTACAGGGTGACAACCTTCAAGGCGCCCTCAACACTCTGAACTTGTCTCTCGTAGCTCTCCAGCAGAGCTGCTGCTATGCGCATGTGGGCTGTCTGCCTGCACCAACATATAAAACCTGTTCCCAAGATATGAAAAAACAGTTTAAGACCATGTCCACAGAGGGCAAAGCAACAGCTTCAAAGCTCAACAGCATCAGGCCAAAGCAGTGTTGCAAAATAGCTCGCGATAGGCAGGGGACAGGTATGCCTCACCCTCATTCTATACAGATTATGACAGCAAAGCTTATTATAGCATCAGCCATGGGCAGCAGGCACGTGCGCACCACAGCAACAAACCCTAAACCCTAAACGCTTGCCATACCTACAGCCACGCCAGCAGGTTTGCAGGGACCACAGCAACAAACCCTACACCCCAAAGGCTTACTATACCAACAGCCATGCACCAAACCCTGCACAGCATGCACAGACTGCACAGACACACACTGCACAGCATGCACAGCAGCAGAGGCTGACATGTGCAGGGGCTTGTGGGAGGTGGTGGACCAGTCCAGAGCAGTGGCCCCCTCAGTCAAGCAGACAGCCGCCAGGATGGCGTTGTTGTCTGCCACCTCAGCAATGGCTTCCCTGGCTTCCTTCACGTCATGTTGCATCTCAGTCAGTGCCCTGCAACATCAACAACCAACAGCTGTAGCCTGTGCCAGTGTCAGAGCTAGTGTCTGAGCTATGTCACTGCAGGGCCAGTCTTGCTTCTGCTGCATCTTGCTCACTGCTCTGCAAACATAATAAGTCACAGCAGTGACCTGTGCAGATGTAAGCTGAGTAGGTGCCAACCTGTCTTGCTTGACAGCTGAGGCTCTTCCTGAGCTTACACAAAGCTGGTGTCCTGAGCATGATAGCAGTCATAACACGGCAAGGTGCTACTATAATAGATGTGATGTTGTGGGTGCTTTGTTACAAGAAGGGCACGCATCAACGCCCTAGCTTCGAAACAGCGGTGGCCCTTGCTGTTTCTGCTGCATTGCATCTCTGTCAGAGCCCCTGTTTGTTCTTGTTGTGAGGCACATTGTGGGGTGTGATCCCAGACTGTGGGGTGTGATCCCAGATTGTGGGGTGTGATCCCAGATTGTGGGGTGTGGTCCCAGATTGTGGGGTGTGATCCCAGATTACAAAGCGTGAGCCATGTGTGAATACCTGATTACCTTTGAATGGGCAGCAGGCGCTGCAGCTCCCCAGTGCTGGCTCGCAAGCTGTGGCTCACTTCTGTCACAATGCTCTCAGCCAAAAACGATAACCGCCTATCAGCACAGTTGCAATGTCTTTGGAAATGCTCACTTCTGTCACAATGCTCTCAGACAGAAACAATAACTGCCTGTCAGCACAACTACAACTGTTTGACAAGATGTACTGATGCAGCAGAACTGAATCTCGCTGTCTGACTTGACTGCGCCTACTCTTGTCATTACAAGGACGTCACACTGACCTTGCTGGGAGCTACAACTAGCCAGTGCAGCTGCACCATGTCATGGCCATGAGCTCAACAATGGGTCAGATGATGGCGAGGAAAAGTGAAGATTTCACTGCCAACTTGCTAGTCTTGGCGGTTGATAGCACATGGTCATTTTGGACTGGCCTTGGCAGTAGCCACGTAAATTACGTATGGTGATATGGTCGACGTACCTAGGCAGCCCCACTAGAAATCATGTGATGGTGCCAGTCTGCTTGAATGCCAGTCTGCATGCTGCGCCGCATCTGGCATGGAACACTGGGCAGCCACTTTGCCTGTAGTCAGGCTTGCACAGAACCCTTTACTGTGTGCAACACCTGTGCTTACCTGCTTTTGCCCTCAAAGTGATGAGCAGTTTCTGCTAGCAATGCCTCCAGCACTCGGAACTCAAAAGGTGCTGCCGTCTCAGCTCCTATGGTTGCGGCAATAGTCTGAGCTATGTGCACCGTGTCTTTGAGTCTCCTGCAGCAGGGATTGCATAAGCATGTTGATGACCACTCATTTGGTGCAACAATAGTCTGAGCTATGTGCACCTCTACAAGATTCCTGCAATGGACATTGCATAATTGTGTTGATGACCTCTCATTTGGTGCAGCAACAGTCTGAGCTATGTGCACCTCTACAAGTTTCCTGCAGCAGACACTGCATAAGCATGTTGATGACCACTCATTTGGTGCAACAATAGTCTGAGCTCTGTGCACCGCGTCTTTGAGTCTATGCTATGTGCTATGCTTTGTGTACTGTGTCTTTGAAGTCTCCTGCAGCATGCGTTGCAGAAACAAGTTGCTAGCCAATTGCTGCTGTAGTATTTTTATGACAGGTTTGTGTGCACCATGTCTTTCAGTCTCTTGCAGCAGGCATTACATGAACAGGTGGATGACCAATCACCAAACTGACTGAGCTATGCAAGACACCTTGTGCCAACCAACTCACAGAGTGATTACTGGTAAGCAGGAAGTGCCCAAACCCAGCAATACAGCTAGCACAACTGCATCAAAGCATGTTGCACAGACCAGCATGATGTACTTGCGAAGAGAGGATACAGTGAAAGCGTGAAGCAAGCAAAACTGAGCTGTAAGCTTGCTTCCTGCCTGCTACACAGCCAGCCTGACCGCCATAGTAGACTTGTGTTGCAAAAGGCAGGCAGGCCTCATAGCCTGTTTCTGTTGAGAGCTTGCATTGCCCACGTGGGCATTCACCTGATTGATGAATCTACAAGCAAACACTGACCCAGTACAGCACATGTCTGAGATGCAGATGTCACCAGTGCTGACCTGGAGTGGAACAGGACAGCTCTGTCTTTGTAGATGATGGCCTTGGCTATCTCTGTCCTGAACAGCACAGCTCCATTTCTGGGAGTGATGGTAGCTCTCTGGGCTTGCACACCAAGCTTGTTGGTGGCAAAGATGGAAATGTCCCTTGGCTGCAGATTCAGCTGCTCGGGCGTCTTTGTTGTTTCTATGATGGTTGAGTCTGGATGAAACTCGACTACCTGAAAAAAACGCTTGAGCTCTGCTACTGAAACCACATTTTGAATTGACTTTCTGGCAAGTAGACACAAGTCTGTGCGGACTCAACCCAGGTTGTGGCTGGCACAAGCAGAAAGGAGTGAGTCCTTTGACATCAACCTCAAAGAGACTGTCAACCATTGCAGCATGCATGACCGTAACTTGTGTATGAGTGTGTATGTGTGTATATATTGCTACTGGTCTACCGGTTCACCAAATTTTGCAGCAGGAGGAGCAGACTCTACCTCCCATTTCTGCTGCTGTGACTTGTTTAAAAGGCTGCGAGGAGTCCTGACATCTGACATGTGCGCAATCACGCTTTGATGCTCAGCGTTCTTTGCTTTGCGTGCACCCAGGGATCTGTCAAACTTGGTTTGTTTGGTTTTGAGCTGTGCTTGTTCCTTCTCATCTGCTTCCTGCTGCTCTATGATCTTTCTTGCCCCGCCATTGTTGACTTGGCGCTGCCACTGAAGGTTGTGCAACTGAGGCTGAGGTGCTGTGCGTAGCATCTGCGTGCGGAGTGCATGCAAGCCTGCTGGTGCTAGCCAATCTTTTGGACTGTCTCCAGGCTCTTGACTACTATGTGTGATAAGCAGTTCGCGAGTGCCAGTATTGAAAGCACGAAGTGAAGCAGGCTGATGCCAGCAGTTTGGTAACTCTGTCTGGACCTGACTGCGAAAGCCATAAAGGCTTGAGCATGAGACAAGATGCTCCGGACGGCAAGGATGATGACTGACAAAGTAGCTGGTGGAGTTTCGTAGAGACAGTAAGTGTCTGGCAACAGAGCTGAAAGGAGCCATTCTGCAACGGTTTTCACCGCGCCAAGAAGACTAGATTGGTGCTCAAACACATACATCGCATACATCAAGAGACATTGCTGGTCTGGTCCGATTCGATATACTGCCAGCACATGCGGTTGCGATCAAACCATTTCGTACTCCGCGTTGACGTCAAACCGTCTGCTCCCCAGATCAAGAGCCGATCGAGACTGCGCAGTTCGTGTCGCCAGACTAGTGTGCCGGTTCATGAATAAATGCGCTACCATTTGGTCTCCGGTTTACAGCATATGCAGAAGCAGAGCATAAACGAGACAATGGGGATGATTGTTGATTGGCTGCAGATGCATTGCATTCTATCAAACTTCAGTGCATGCTCAGCCGGAATATGATAGGTTTAGCATATTCAGGACACTAGTTGCAGAACGCAGATAGTTGTTTTGATTGCATATTGACATGCTATGCACAACACCTCTGCAAAAGCATAGCTGCAGGCTCATGTCAATATATCTGCGGATAGAGACTATACAGTGAGCAGATTGTCAACACTCCCGAATTGTGTCGCGAGCATTGCACAGAGATATACATTCGACAGGAACAACCAGGACTCGACGTCAAAAGTTACAGCTCAAGAAATGCTTGGATTAAAAGCTTGTGATATGACTGCAGCTCTAATTGTCTCAATCCTAACAAAGCTTCATTTCCATCAAAATTTCACCGCCCACAATGCGGTCAAGCAGTACACAAATAAAACACAACGAAATGTCTTGATGCATCATTGCAATGATGCTGCCAGAAGGGTCCAAACCGGTAGCCACGTGGATGCTGGCATCATGCTGCCATGCCATAACACAGAAGAAAGCAGTGCAGCAAAACTAAAATCCCGAATCTCCAAAATTGGTGTGAAATCTTTGAGCCAAGCTCTCAGGACAGGGCAAGGAAAACTGCAATTCCTCTCTACAAACACAGATGAAAACATCATCAGATGCAGCTAAGTACAGCCTTCTAGCTAGTTGACAGCACCAGCACCTAATTGCTAAAACAAAGGCTCACGATCCTCACACTGCTAATGAATTGACACAATATTTCAAGAATAGGAATGCTGATCATGTGATCAGCCATCTAATGCCTTGCCTATAGGAGCCGTTGGCTATGTTTTGCTTGGTCATGTGCAACACTTTGCTGCTGCTGCTGCTGCTGCTGCTGCTGCTGCTGCAACATTGCATAGTCCAGCATGCACAAGCGCATCATGCCATGCTTCCCATTGTCTTTTCCACATACCCTTCCCAAGGGTAGGCAGACTGTGCCTTCAGTTGGCATCATGTTCAGACCTTCTTGGCTTCCATGTCCTTGATGGCTTGATCCATCCCCGGCATGTCATCAGGCTGTTCGCCCTTCTCAAGTGCATCACGAGCCTTGTTTTGCAGCACCAACTTCTCCTGGAACCCTATACCACCCAAGTTGGCGTACCTGTTGCACTCACACATCAGCATCAGCATCAGCATCACATTCCTTCATTCATTCATTCATCCATCCATCCATGCATGCATGCATGCATGCATGCATGCATTCATTCATTCATTCATTCATTCATTCATTCATTCATTCATTCATTCATTCATTCATTCATTCAGTCATTCATTCATGCATTCATTCATGCATTCATTCATCCATTCAATCATTTATTCATCCATTCCATGCTGATGCGCTCATTCACTCTAGTCACTTGTGGCTGCGATCCTACCCTCAGCTCATAGGTCCATTGCACAACAAAATAAGCTGAACTTGTTGTCACTGCACCAGCAGACGCTCGTGGTAGAGGATGTGAGAGTTGCAAGCATACAGGCCATCTCTTATCAAGCCAGTAAATTGGGGGGGCGGTGGAGTGAACTTGATCTGAGCAGATGCAGAGTTATGCATGCGACACGTTTGTCATGTTCAGCCAGTTTTTCTCATGCAGACTCCATGCTTGTTCAAGATGAAGAAGCACTCATCCAACAACACTGCCACTTTCACAAGGTTGCTGTTTGAATACATGTGTTGATGACTCACTACCTGCAGAAGCTGTGCAGCTCAAAGATGAAGACGGCATGTTTTTTTTGTTGGTATATTGCTAGAAAAAACTTTTGACCTTTTTTGTTTCAGTATTTGTTGATGAGTTTTTGTGAGTGCATGTTCACTTGCACATTAGCATGCTTCATGCCAAAACAGGACGTTGTACAGGGAGCTACTCAGGACTGTATGTACCTGACCCTAGGGGAATGAATGAGCTGACGAATGAATGACTCGTATGTATGAAATGGTGACTCACCTCTTCCAGAACCAGTGCTTCTTGAATATGAAGGGGCACTCCTCCAGGGGCACCCCCTTGGTCTCCACAAAGAAGAAGCCCACAAATATTGTCATGCAGACCACACAGATGGCAAAGAAGAGGAAGGTTGCCCACTGCAGCACAAAACATGACATGAGTTTCTGCAAGCACAGGGAGTACATACTAAGCCAGTTTAATGTCGTCAATGGAGTTACATTTGGCAAAGAAGGGTAAGTCTGCCAAATGCACATTACACAGCAGTAACAGTGTCACACAATCAGTTACAGTTACAAGTCACATTTAAAGTTACAGTTACACTTGCTCGCAAAGAGTTACAATTACAATTACAGGCAAAGACATGCAATGATGTGTACAGCAGCGCACCTCACAGCTCTGATTTTGTCCAGCAGCATAGCATGTGAACTCCTCATGTGGCGACAATGAATTGTTGCAAACACAACACAAAGGACAACACGACTACACAATGCAGAATCAATGCAAAATATGAGGAAGCGACAGAATTTGGCAAAAGCGCGGTTGTAGGCGGTGCAGAAAGTGGTCTATAAGGACAGCAAAGCATGATCAAGGAGACCTGAGCAATGGCAGAGTGAAAGAGGAAAGCAATTTCCACTTGAAGAAGAAAAGGTACCTGAAGGGAGCAGAGCATGGTCAGGAAAGTCTGTGCGATGACAAAACTGAAGAAGAGGTTGCTGAAGGACGCCACTGCCAGCCCAGCTGATCGAGTCTCTAGGGGTTGGATCTCAGAAGGGTACAACCAAGCCAATGGACCGTAAGACCATGCGTATGCCCTGCATTACCAGCACCTTACGTGTCATACATGCAGGCCAGACCAGCCGGATTTTTGATAGTAAGACGCACTTTTATGGCAGGGTTACGTAGCTGAAGGAGACTTACGTGTTGAAACGCACTTTGACAGCAGGATTATGTGGTCAAAGGAGACTTACATGTCATGCACACAGGTCGTGGCCAGTTTGCAGCAAGCCAGCCCAGCACCCTGATCAGCAGCCAGGCACTTGCCACATGCTGCACTGACACATGTTCATGGCAGGCTTATGCAGTCAAAGAGGGCTTACATGTCGTACACACAGGTCATGGCCAGGATGTACCAAGCCAGCCAAGTGCCCTGCCCTCCACCTAGGCACTTGAGTGAGATGGCAATGACCAGCAGAGCTGCAGACATCTGCACTCCGGCTTGCAGGAACAGGGCTCGCCGCCCAAACTTGTCGGCGGTCCAGAATGAAACGTATGTTGAGAGCTGCAATACGGAAAGGCAAAGTGAGCTGAGAGCATACAGGTCAGTGTTGTCGGGGTATTGCCAGGGTACTGCCAGGGTACTGCCAGGGTATCGCCAGGGTATTGCCAGCTGTTGTTCAGGAGGACTGGTATGAACTCAGCCATGTCTGGAAGATAATGCTAAGCATACTGTATACATGTATATATGTGTAGTACAATAGACATATGTAAATGTAGTAATGAATTAGATAAATAATCTGTATAACTACAGTTAGTGAAACAGAACCCTTGATGAGCCATGAGGGCAGCTGCATAGGCAGCGGATGATGTATAAAATCCGCAAAGCAGTCATCATGATCATCAGAGATGTCATCACAGCATATGCGGCAGCACATGAGGCAGCATACGAGGCAGATTTATGCTGCCGCATGACTACACAAAGTGCAGAAGCATGGTAAGGCAGCAGCAGGGCAGGAAGAGGTGTCATGCAATGTTGTCCGATCAGAATGCAAATAGCTGTGCAAGAGCTCTTTCAGCAGGGGTGGGGGGGTGGGGGCTTACATGGTTGCATGCCCCCAGGATGATGGCTGATACAAGTGAAATTGTCTTGGTGGTCTGCAGCAGAGATCAGGTTGGTATCAGGTGAAATGGATAGTGCCGTGATGACATGCACGCCAGGTCAGCATCATGTGAAAGCAGGCAGTGCCATGATGACGTTCAGCGTCAGGTGAGCAAAGATAGTGCTGTGATGACGTGCATGTCATGTTAGCATAAGATTAAATCAGATAGTGCTTTGATGACATGTCCGTCAGGGTCAGCATCAGTGCCATGATGAAAACAGACAGTGCCATGATGACATGCACATTCCACTAATGGCAGCAGCTGCTGCGTGTGATGTCTGCCTGCTTCAGCCTTTGCCTTGCAGTCAACTTTTCAAGTCAAAATGCCTTGCATACATGTTCACTTAAGAGGCTCAGAGCGACTGCAATCCAGGATGCGCCGACATGTGTACTGCAATGACATGTCTACTCCTGCGGCACTGACATGTCTACTGCAGCAGATGTCAGCAGGGGCAAAGATGCCCCAGGTCTGGTGGACACACAGAACCCAGTCTAGCAGAAATGCATAGGACTATTTGTACAATGGTGTATGAAGGGCTGTACAATGATTCAGAGTGGGACTACTCACCCCAAGGGACAAAAAGATCTGAGGAGCCTGCAAATCACACCAGGACAAGGTCAGTCGTGCTCTTATTCGTGCTGACTCTACAAAGCATTGGAGATGTGCGGCGAGCAATCAATCAACTCAACACGCCTTGCATGACAGGAACCAGACAGAGATGCACAGAAGCATCGATCTGTATTCGACAGGAGAACGATTACTGCAGAAGGCCTATGAGACACAGAGCTGACAAGCCAGTGATGTGTGCATATATGCCAAGTATGGCACATGGCTGATACTGAATGCAGGTGGGGCAATCAGGCAGCCACTAAAGAGCAAATGCATGCGCTGTGCAGTTACAGGCAACTTAGCGCATGACCATGGGGATGTGCATTCCAATGAGGGCTGCAGAGGCAGCACTACACTGCAAATTGCTTCTGTTGCTTGTTGCATGCAACGTGATAGCAGCCTGACTCGAGATGAGCGCTTACGTAGAAGATCAGAATGTTGATCCTGCAGCACCGCAGAAAGACCTGGTCAGAGGCGAGCAATCTGGATGCAGTTTGAGTGAGCAACTCATCAGCAGCACATCATACACGCTTGCACAGCAATCATTGACAACAGTCCCAAGACTGTTTGTAGCTGGTTGCCATTGCTCATGTCTGTCTGTGAGATGTGCCAGCATTCATGATGCTATATTGATGCATCTGATGTATGGTCAAACATCAGGGCGAAGATCAGCAGAGACACAGCATGCAGGTTGCCACACTGCTGAACAGATGCCAATCAACACATCAATAGACGCAACACGGGAAGACTCCGGACTGTGCAACCAAGGGAGTCATAAGTTCATGTTCAGTCCGTCGGCAAATGGGTGCACAGACGGTGAGAGGCAGGTGCCGATGCTGAAGGCGTTTCAGGGTTCAGGATTTGTTTGCATATGCGAACAGCAAAGCGTGGGACATACTCACTCCATTGCTGGAAGCCTGTGCTGCAGGTCAGCAGGACGATGCAGTAGAGCAGGTGACAAAGAGACTCAGGGGTGTGAAAAAGATACATGAAGAGAAGACAAGACAGAGAATAAAAGGGGAAAAAGAGGGGAAAAGAGAGACAGACCAGGAAAGAAGGGGCAGGGAAAACAAAGACAGACAATAGAGAAAAACATACCCGGTCCACTGTTGGAAGCCAGTGCTGCAGGCAGACAGAATGAGCTGTGGCCTGTACTTCTTGGAGAACAGAGTCCTCCAGGGGTGCTTGCACTCAGCAGCCAGCTTGGCAAACTCCACCAGGTCATTAAACTCTCTGTCCACATCCTTGGTGCCACGCACCAGCTGCAAGTTCTTCCTTGCCTGCACAGCATGCACAGCAGCAGTACAAAACATGGTCAGATACGCCTGGTTTACTCCGTCACGGA
>JAABUH010001926.1_pt1 | contig 21250 bp, 39 predicted proteins | sample 5559121 | NCBI WGS metagenome assembly JAABUH01 (sample SAMN10711871, study PRJNA513364) | rock metagenome | isolation source: Antarctica rocks | place: Antarctica: Victoria Land, Battleship Promontory nord | collected 2015-12-28
TGAGCTTGTCGTCCTCGTGAGAGGGTTGGAGACGGTCATGGGGGGAAAAGGACAGACTTGTAACACTGCTTGTGTCGGTCTATCAAACCTCTGGCTTACTGAGCATTCTATCTGCCACCTGTGCTGTTACAAGGCCATGCAGACATGGTGTGACAACGAGACGCACTGGTCACATGATAGTAAACGTCATGTGTGCAAAGAATCTAGACTACATGTCGCCTCTCTCCAAATGGAGACCCCAAGCAGAAGTGGTGCATCCAAAAAATGCATCGCTGCAAAGCTGTGCAATTTTGCACGTCGACCCTTACAACACAAAGCTGCCAGCCGCTACATAGCAGTCCATAGCAGTCCGAGGCATGCGCATGCGCACGGCATTCTTGCTGAGCTCATGAGCTGCCCAGTACACAAGACGCACTCTCCGCACTCCACCGCAGCAACTCGGCACAGAAGACTCTCTGCGACTGCATGACTGGGTCCAACAACCTGCAGGATGCCGGGGCGGTCACGACCTGCCAGATGATGAGCCACCACCTCCCCCTCGCCTACCTACAATCCCACAGCTTCCACCAGCTCGGCACAGGCTGGCACCGCACGCTGTGCGCTCGCCTGCTGCGCTCGCTGCTCCGCAGCGCATGGACGGGTGCGCCGCGGGCAGGCCGGGTGCGCAGTGGCGCCGGGCGCCAGCGCGCCGCGCTCAGACGAGCGCGGTGACGTATTTCTGTATCGCCGCATGGTAGGACGTGTCATTCATGGAGGGGTAGTCCGTTCGGCGCTTGCGGCTCACGAACAGGTTGCCGAGGTGCACCAGGTGCCCGCAGGCGGGGTTCATGGTCCAGGACGCCGCAGCCTGCTCGGTCCCGGACATCTCCGGGTCCGAGCTCAGGTAGAAGATGACGCCGTTGTGCACCTGTGCGCGGATTCATAACAGGTCGCGCCCGCGCGGAGGGGCGGGCCGTGCCTGCTCGCGGCCGGTGCTGTCGGCATTGCGCAGCACTGTGCAGCACCATGAGCGCCGGCATCGCCAGCCGCGTGGGCCGCACGCGCTTCGCAGCGTCACCACTTGCGCGATGCCCTCATTGCAAGGACCCCGAGCGTTATGCGCACGGCCCAGCACCGACCGCACGCGATGGCAAGGCGCGCGCAGGACGTCTGTGCACTTGGGCAAGCCTGATGCAGCAAAGGCAAGTGTTCGCCTGATTCTTGCCCTGCAGGAGTCTGCATCGCCAGGCGGGACATGAGACTGGAGTGACATGGGACTGGGCCCGCGCGCGCGCCTCGTAGCTGGCGACAAACTCCGGGTCGATCAGGCCCTTGCCCAGCTTGAGCGGCGCCACGTTGCGCACGCCGTACTGCGTCAGCGGGTGCGGCCGCGCGCCCGCCCGCCACAGGTCCACCTCGCCGGCCGCGCCCGCGGGCAGCGCGGCCTCGGCCTCAGGCGTCAGGTACACGTCGTACCGTTCCACCTTGACCTGCGCGGGCCGCGCCGCACATCTCATTGCACGCAGGGCGGGCGCGACAGCCGAGCTTGCCGAGCTTGACAGCTGAGCTAATGGGCACTCGGGATGTCAGGGCTGGTGTCAAGGCGGACCGCTCGTGCGCTTTGACATGGAACAGCTCAGACACTGCCACCACAGGCAGCCGGCTGTTGCCGACATCATGGCTTCCAATGCGCAGAAGCACAAACCAGGCCCTTGACTGGCAGCCAGCAAAGCTCGACGCCCCTCCCGCTGACGAGGCTGCCCGCTTGCTCAACACAGTGCTGGCAGGCCGTCAGGGTGCTCAAGCAGGGCGGACCCGCCGCGAGCAGGGAGGCAGGCAGCATGTGGCGCCATGGGTGCTCGCGCGCAGGCGAGGGCCTCCACGACCACCAGTGTATGGGAGAGCGGGCTAGTGGATGGGAGGGCGGGCTGCGCGGGCGCACCATTGCGCGCCCGTTGGTGCAGTTGCCCTCCAGCACGCCGGCGAACGTCGTGTTCGCCTTGGGCAGCACGAAGTACTCGTCGATGTCGGAGATGAGCAGGTGCAGGCCGGAGCCCCAGGCCTCCAGGATGGCGTGGCTGTACACGATGGGCTGCCAGCAGCGCATGTGCGGCGGGCCCACGCACTCGCCCAGGTGGTCCCACAGCACCAGCTCCAGCTGCCCGGCGCGCACGAACGCGCGCAGCCGCCGGTCGCGCAGGAATTCGCCCAGGAAGCTCGCCTGCGCGTCGCGCACGGCCGCCTGAGGTTTCTGGCACGCTTGTGGTGCGGGGTCGCGCAGAGCCCCGCCCTTTGCCCAGCCCGCAAGACCCACAAGCTATGGCGGGCATGCTGCCAGACATGCTGTGCACGCAGAGCACAAGGGCTGCATTTGTTGCCATGCAGCCCTGACGAGGCAGGGCAGTCGGCTCGCCCTCGTTTTCTCATGTCTCACACGCAGCACAGCGGCTCTGCATAGGCCAGCGCGCGCCTGCGTGTACTGCACGACCTTGGCGACGCCCATCTGCAGGTGGTAGCTGACGTGCTGCAGGAGCAGCGCCGCGGCCACGACGGGATCCGTCGTGGGCGTGAATGGGTACAGGATGATGGCCGCCGCGGCGACCGGCGCGCTGCCCGCGGGCCGCGGCGCCGCCGGCCGCAGCGTCTCGTTCCGCGCCATCAGCTGCCGCTGACGCGCTGCACGCACGCACACGGCCGGTGAGTGCTCGGTCTTGTGTCACACTGTTGGTCGTGCTTGCAACTTTACACAGAGCATGCATTTTCTACAAGCCATCCAGTCCATACGGAGGAGGCAGGAGGCTGCCTGGCATGGATCAGACGCTGAGCCTGTGCATCCAGCGGCGCTGGCAGCACAGCAGAGACACGCAGTTATAGTTGCTAGTGCAGACGCGGCGCCAGCATGCAGGCTGACATGCACTGCGGAGCCTGCCGCGCGCCGCGCCTGTCTCATAGAGGCCCGCCTTCTTAAAGCCGTCGACGATGACGTAAAAGTCGGACTGCGCGTCCTCCGCCGGCATCTCCCCCTTGAACGGGAAGGGCATGCACGAGCGGTTGCGGTTGCTCGACCCCGCCGGCCCTTTCAAGGCCTCGTGCGGCCAAATGATCTCGGCGTACACGCGCAGCCTGTGCTCGCGCTTCCCGCCCTTCTCCCTGCGGCAGGGCGCGCAGGGTCTCATTGGTTGCCCACGTCTGCACGTGGCTGCTGGCGGCAGGCAGCGGCAGGCCCGAGGCAGACCTCAGCCTGATGCCCGGCCAGTCCGCGTGCGCCACGTCCGGCTGGCACACGTAGCCGTCCAGGAGCGAGTACCAGTCGCGCTCGACGCTCTCAGCAAACATGAAGCCCCGGAACGTCACCGTGCTTGCCCTCTGCAGGTATCGGATGTAGACCTGCGCTCCCGCGGCGTGGCTCAGCGCGTGGCTGGTGCAGCCTGCTTCAGAGCATCACTGTTGCTGCGCACAGGACAAACTGCCGGCAAGGGCTCAAGCAACACACGGCTGACTCACAGGGGGGCCGCACGTGCATGTTGACCGCCTCCCGGGCGCCGTCCCGCAAGGTCACCGCGCCAGAGAAAGAGAAGTGTCGCACGCTGCCTGCGCGGGAGGCATATAAATGACGCACGTGCAAGTAAGTTGGCTGACAGAAGGCAAGCAGCAAACGGGGTTGCACCAACGTACCATGCCTCTTGAGCCTGGTCTGGCAGTTTGGCGCTACGCTCCTGCTCGCAGTCCTGGCGGATACTGGCTCCTGCGCATACATATAAGGAGCCCGTCATGCCGTTGTCTGCACGGTGCACTACTAAGTCCTGCATGCGCTTTGCTGGCTAATCCTGCCACAGACAAAAAAGATGATTGAGCCGCACTCTGTGCAATGCAACGAGTCCAGCGTTCCCTGTTGCCTCTGCCTGGCGGCCAAGCAGCAGGAGTCCCAGGACCAGCAGAGCGGTTGCTTGCATGGCTGCAGCGGCTCCTGCGTGGATGTGCGCAAATGCCTAACAGCGTTTCCAGAGTGCCGCCCAGCAGGCTGAATAAGCGTTGCCGGAAATTTTTCACACACAAGATAACAGTCAGGGCACAGTGCCGGAGCTTGGAGACGATCGGCAAGTCTGCAAGCATTCAACTGTAACCCATCTGGCAAGGTGGCCGATTCCGGCAGGGTTGTGTCAAGCCCTGTGCTTGCATTAGTCAGCAGTGCTTGTTGGGTGCCTCCAGCCAGGGTAGGTGGCCACAGGGCTGGCTAACAGGGCTGGCTAACAGTGTGCATGCGAGCACATCACTCGGCAGCGATTGTCTAGCATGTGTGGAGTGTTACATCTGTCATCAGACACTCGACGCATGTCGTGTGGCTAGTGGCAGCTGCCTGAAGCTGCATCCTGTGTGTTTTACTGACCAGATGCAAGCACTCTTGCAAGTGTTTCTGAGAGTGGCTGAAGAGCATGGCCGCAAGGCTGACCTGGCTGCAATGAACGGGGCTTGGACGTACGCCAGGTTTACAAGACACACTACGTGCGACATGCATGCACAAAAAAACGGTGAGCAGTACTGCAGCCATGTGTTGCAAGGGTGGTTGCATTGCTGGACACGTTAAGACAAAGATTAGTGCAACACTTTGCAGCTGGAGAGCAGCTGTGCCTGGTTGACGCTCGGCAGAGTCTCATGATAAACGTGTGCGACCTATGCAGTTGTTAGTGCGGTTTGCAGCCACACCCATGATGGACTTTACAGCGCTTAAGAGCACGCTCTGGCAAGGGCATACATACATGCCCGTTCCAGGCACACCCCAGCAAGCAGGCCGGATGCTTAGCGTATCACACATACAGAAGCCTTGCCTAGAACGTAAGGCGCTGGAGCCTGGGCATGGACATGCAGAGCGCGCCCTGCATAGGGCGTGCGCATGCATGCATGCTTCAGGCACAGCCTGTCAGACCAATATTTCCGGATAACCAAACACGCTACGGGCCTTGCCATGAAGTGAGCAGGGACATGCGCATCTGGGCTTGGCAGGCCCGCACAAGGCCGGCGCCAGGCCGGTGATCATCCTGCTACCCACTTCACGCTATCAAAACGTCAGTTCGCTTGTCGCCGCGCTGCTATGACACAGTATTGTGTGCCGCATCCCGAGCCAGAACACAACATACCCGCCCGCCCTCCAAAAACCCATGCCAGACAGCCTATGAACAGCGCCGCATCCCTGGGGCCATGTGTCTGAAACGGTCATATCCTGCTCAGGCAGCACAAGTGTGCTGCCTGAACAGGGACAGCACGGAGACATTTCGTATAGTGCGGCCTGCAAATTCAAAGTACGCCTCACTGCAATCAAGGTCCCCCGTATGTGTCTGCGCTGCGCAAGTCTGCCGGTGACAAAGGCACTGCCAGATTTGCCGGCGGGCGCGACACGCAGACCGGCAAATGCCTTCTGTGCAGGCCAACACGCTGCCAGGCGCCTGTGGCGCGCAGGCACCGGCACCCATCCTGCAGTGGCGCGGCCGGCGCGCAGTCGCACACCCAAACGGATATATTGCGGCCCTTAGGGCAGGCATGAATTTGACTTCCCAGTGGCGGCGCATGCGCTGGCATGGCGCTCCTAGCCCAGTGCAGTATCCACCAAATTTCCATGCCGCATGTACAGCTAGTGCCTGTGTACAAGCAAGCAGCAAGTAAATGTGCTCTATTGCCGGGCAGCCTGCAGAAGCGCGCTCGCTTGCCGCCAGGCCAGCCCGCCGCACGCCTCCGGTGCGCGCCGAGGCGGTGCATGACCGCCCTCGGCGGGCGGCGCCGGCGCCCCTGCGGCGCCCATCACATCGGAGCAGTGCTCCCGCAGAAGCCCCGGTAGTTCGCGGCGCCCGCCTCCCGGCCTACCCGGACGCGAGCTCCCAGTACTCGTCCGGGCGGCCCAGGATGCGGGCCTTGGCGAGGTAGTGGAAGAACAGCACGTGCGCGTCGTTGTACAACTGGCCGCCGTCCACCTTATTCGCGTCCAGCAGCAGCTGCATGCTGTACTGCGAGCGCTTGTACTTGCACCAGCTGCGGATGTTGGCCAGCAGCGTCGTGTTGGCGCTGTCCGTCAGCCGGTACTTGCTCATGGCCTTGAGCATGCACACGCTCTCCTGCGCGCCCCGCGCGGAGACCCGCCTCATTATCACCTCGATGGCGCGCCCTGCAGTGCTGCGTGGCGGCCTGATGCCACGGCGGCGAGCACAGCGTTTGCATTTTTGCAGCTGCACATTCAGCTGCGCCCCTCTGTGCACTCAGCGCGAGCGCAGGCGCAACACAGGCCGCGCGCCGGCGACCGGACGCAGGGCGGGCGCGCGGCTAGGGCGGGGCGGCCGCGGGCGCGCCTGCAGCTTGGGCCCGTGGATGTGGAGGATGCGGATGGCGGGCGCGCGGCCCCAGGTGCCCGGCTGCGGGTGCCCCCAGTACGGCTTCCAATTATACGTGTCCGGCAGCACGGCCACGCGGTCGCCGAAGAACGTGAACAGCCACTCCTGGTCCGCGTTGGGGAAGATCCAGCCCTTCTTGGCCGCGTGGTGCATCAGGTCGCCGTGCAGGTCGGCCCAGGCGGTGAGGTTGAGGTAGATGACGCCCGCGTTGGCGGGCGACAGCTTGGTCACCTCGCCCGCCGCGGCCAGGATGCGCGGCGAGGGCAGGCTGCACGCGTTGACGTCGCCCATGAAGATGGTGTCCACGTCGGTGTACAGCACGTTGGCCAGGTCCACGCCCAGGCCCTTCGTGCGCCGAAGGGGTTAGGGTTAGATTTAGGGCAGCCCTAGCCCGGCCGCATCTCACGTGAATGCGCATGCAGAGTCCACGCCCACGCCCTGCACGCGAAAGTGGCTGCATGCGTATTTGCGCCTGCGGGCGTGCCCGGGGTGCGGCATGGCCGCGACCAGCATCGGTCAGCAGTGCAACAGCCGGCCCGCAGCCCTGCCCTGCAGTGCAGGGCCCTGGTGCAGCAGGGGGCTCCTGAGCGCAGCTCTGGAGTCAAGCTGTGCATGCGTGCGGGCGCCGCCCCAGGCTCGAGCGCGGGTGACCAGCCGCCGCGCCGCGCTGCACGCCAGGCACCCGGCGCCATGGCGCCGAGGCCCGCGCCTGCGTGCGGTTGCGCAGCTCGTCCGCGATGAGCCCGATGTCAAAGTAGGAGAAGGAGGCGAGCCACGTGGTCGTCTGCCAGCGGTACAGGTCGTCGGTCACCGCGTCCACCATGGCCTGCTTGAAGCTGAGCGTGTGCACGATGACGATGCCGCCCATGCCGCGCATCCAGGCCGCCAGCGGGTGGTCGGGCGCGCCGTCGAACAGCAGCACCGGCACCAGCGAGGGCGCCTTCTCCAGCACGCTGAGCATGGAGACCTTGAGGTAGGAGTCGTACACATTTGCGCCCTCGCCCGGCGTCTTGACCGCGCACCAGACGACCACCAGCCGGCGGCAGCCCCGGTCCATGGCGCGCAGCACCGGCAGCTCGGTCGTGTTGGTCAGTTCAGTGTACTCCGCCAGCCGACGGCCCCGCGCTGCAGGATGGGTAAGGGTAGGGTAGGCTGCGCCAGCGTCCCGCTTGCGCTCCGCCACGCGCTCGAGCAGCCGCGGTGGCTCGACGCGCGCCGGCCCGGCGCGCCTGGCGGGCGCCGCCGCGGCGCGTGCGCGGCGGGCGAGCGCCAGGGCCGCGGTCACTGCCCATCCCCGCCGCCGCAGCGTCGGGGCCGCTGCCGGCTGCTCTGCCCGGGGTTGCACAGCGCTGTCTGCCGACCGCACGGCGTGCACGGCGGGCGGGGCGCGCGGGGCGCGCACGGCGCGCGGCGCTGGCCGCACGGCGGTTTCCGGCGACTTTCTGGCGCCCTGGGCGGGCGCTGATGCTCCGCTGCCGCGTGCTGCAGCCGCAGCGCGAAGGCCGGGCGCAGCCGGGTGCCCGATTGTCTGCGGACGGGCGGCGCCCGCGCAGCCGCCAGCCAGCAGCAGCAGCAGGCCCACCAGCAGCGTCGCTGCGGCCTGGGGCATGCCAGCAGCTTTCGTGGCGGCCGCAGGCCCGCTCGCTACCTGCGCCAGGCTCAAAAAAAAATCAATGCTTGCTGTGCACCACACCTTCATCTCAAGCGCCGGGGGTGACACACTGCCTCGTTCATGCACCAGACTTCATCTGGCAATAAACGCTGGTTTGCGCTTGTACACACCTGGTGTGAGTGGTGGAGGAGGCCAGGCCGGGCATCCCAGCTTAGACTGTGCACAGCCTGGCCAGCGTTGCACCAATTGGCCTACTTGTTCTCTGCATTCTAGCTAGTTGTGGGACAGGCTTCAAGCACTTGGGCACAGCTAGTCTTGCTATCATCATTTTGTATGTCCTATTCGTAACGACAGGGCTGCTCGACTGATAGGGTATTTTTGGCGCAGATGCTCTTCGCCTGCGTGCGCGTCTGACAGGTCGTTGACAGGCACCGGCCCGCGGCACAGCACGGCATATTTGAAACCGGTTGTGGTTTCGCACTATTCGTGCCGTTGCAGTGCACTGCTGCATAGTTCCGCGCCAACCGCCTCCTCACTTTTCAATTTCCTGATTGTTTACTGCGCAACTACATCCAGGTGTAACTCTCTGTTTAGAAGTAATGCTCTTACAATATGCTCTATTCTTTTGCAATGCTCTATTGCGCTCTGCAAGACTGCAGCAACTCTGCAGGTACAGCGCACTGAGCGCCTTAAGTCGCGCTCCCTGAGATCTACCTTGGTCAAGCGCTCAGTGGCTTTCTTTTGGCCCGGCAGCCATTTGGGCCGGCAGCCATAGGTGCCGCCTGCTCCGCAACGTGTTTAAGCTTGCGCTTGCCAGCTGATAGCCGTGCCGCCAACCTGCAGAGCCGGTGGCGGCAGCGGCTGCCGAGCGCCTGGTCAGGCTTTACGGAGCACGCCTGCGCATTGCTGTGCAGCGTGCATACCACGGCCTGGCAAGCTTGTTGCCAAGGCTGCAATAACAAGGAGTCCGGTGGTTTGAGTGCCCAAGTCCTTGAGCGCTCTGTAAGTGGGCCTCGCTCTGTAGCTGTACTCAACGACGCCGCTTGCAGGAGTGTGGACAGGAGTGGCTTCCGAGCTGCGCTGTCGTCGAGGGACACGGGGACCCTGCGAACCCTCGAAGGCTGTTTTCAATTCCGAATTCCCGCGGTATCTACGCTGGTAGAAGTATAAGTTCCAACCACCTCAGTCCGGTTCCTCCACTCCGCATGGACGCTCGGAAGGACGATGAAGCCAGCGGCGTGGCTGCAAGTCGCTCTGCTCGTGGGAGCAGTGGCAGCTGTGGCAGTCGTCTGTAGCACGGCACTTGGCAGTGGCGGGACAGAGGAAGCCTACATCTCTGCGTCTGTGACGCCTGCAAGCAGCGTGCGCTGCAACCGCATCAGGCTGCCCGCGCAGTTCTACAATGACACCACCTCGCCTTACAACCCGGCGGCAATGCGCCACCCCAGCACGGGCATGTGGTACCTGCTGCACACCTTTGACGAGGTGCGGCGCCCCTCCAGTGAGGCCGCGCCAGCTCTGCAGCTCCCGCGCTGGGCGCTCAACCCCTTGCTCGGAGTGGCGGCGGCCGCACGCTGCACTCCCCTCTGCGGCAAGGCTGCCTGCAGGCTGCCCCTGCTGCAGCTGACCGCACGAGCGTCACGCGCAGGTGTCCTTCACGCTGTCAGACACGGTGCGGAACGGCACGAACCTCGCGCAGCTGCTCAACACGCACGCGCTGCTGCTCAAGCTGCCGCGCCTGGAGAAGCCGGGGCTGCAGAGCGGCAGCCACAAGGAGCTCGCCATGCTAGAGTATGACGACAGATACCTCGCAGCAGCCCAAGCGGCCGGGTCGGCGTTCTACAAGTGCGGCGACTGGCGGTGCGCACCCCCGGGAAATTATGCGCCAGCGGCTGTTCCTATTGTGCTGCACAATAGGCAGGACGTTGGGACCATGGAGTACAGTCACTGGCGGCTGAGCCTGCGCGCGCGCGCAGGCCGTTTGCGTGGCGCGGCGGCATCTACCTCGCGCACTGGATCTATTACGCGCGCGGCGAGGAGCGCATGGCAATATCAGCCCTCGATGAGGAGGCCGGGCTCGTGCGCCTGCTGCACGTGCTGAGCCCGCTGCCGCCCGCGGTCGCGGCGGCGCGCCTCGCCGGGCGCCACGCGCCGGTCCCCAAGGCCGAGTCGCTGTCCTCCGTGGCCGGGTCCACGTTCGCGCGCGAGAAGAACTGGGGCCTGGTCGAGGACGGCGGCGAGCTGCTGCTCTTCTACACGCTGCTGCCGTGCACGGTGGTCCTGGCGCACGACCTGTCGCTCGGCAACGCGACGGCCGTGGCGGCCACCGCGCGCACGGAGAGCCGCGCGTGCTTTGGCGGCGCCGCAGCCGCCATCGCGCGCCACACGGGTGCGCGGCGTGGCGCAACCTGGGCCGGGGTTGCGCAGACACATGGTGGACCGGGAGCTCTGCTGCAGTACTGCAGTGCGGAGACCGAGCGCTGCTTGTTCACAACTTTCTACTCAGCACGCGATGCTCAGAGGAGTACAGCGTTCATAGTGAGGGCCGGATATCCTGGGGGGCTATGCGCAGCATCCACCACCACCAGTTCATAACTACCCTGCAACTCATGCCGCCTGTCCGCTGTGTCCCATGTGTCCAAGCGATGCTGCCTATACCCTTGGCGGGCCGGCGGCGGCGTGGAGGCGCTCTGCACGCAGGCCGCGCTCGTTGCGTGACTGGGCCGCGCCGCCGCGCGCAGGGTTGGACATGCTGCGCCTGCCCATCCACGGCAGCGGCAACCCGGTGCCCTGGGACACCGAGCGCGGCGACGGCCACCGCGAGTGGCTGGGCATGCTGCACGCCAAGCGCGGCGACTACGCGCACTGGGCCGTGCGCATCGACCGCGCGACGCGCCGCGTCACGCACGTCTCCGCAGGGCCCGTCGTCAAGGCCCGCGACTACCGCAACGAGGTCCGGCCCCCGCGCACCTGCCGTCCGCCAGTGGCCGCCGGCCCTGCCTGCGGCGTGTGCCGCGCGCATGCGCGGGGATGGCCTCACATGCGCGCCAGCGGCCCAGCATGGTGCGGCTGAGGCCTACCCCTGTCCCGCCCTGCAGGGCTTCCTGGACAGCGCGCTGGTAGTGGGCTCCTTCCACGTGGTGGACCGCGTCGACGAGGAGGGCCTGCAGCGCGTGGTGCGCCGCGCGCGCCACCCGCCCCACACCGACACGAAGCGTCCTCAGCATGCCCGCTCAGGCTGCCGCATACATCTGTCCATGGCGTGGACGCTGAGCATGGCATGAGCATGGCGTTAGCGCTGCGCAGACTCCATGCGGCGCTCACAGCGGCGGCCCCGGCGTGCGCAGGTGCGCATCCTGTACGGCGAGGGCGACCGCTTCGGCTGCTGGCTGGATGTGGCGGCCGACGCGATCGTCTGGCACGCGCTCGGCGACCCCGACGCCGGCGCGACGCTGCCGGCGCCCGCGGCGGCGCCGCCGTGCGCGGACCTCGCGCCCGCGCGGCCGCACGCGCCCCAGCTGCTGCCGCTGGGCGCGAGCGACTGGACTGCGGACATGTGGGCCGGGCGCGGCGTGATGGCGCGGCTGGCCGGCGGGGACGGCGCGCCCGGCGCCGGGCAGTCGGAGGCGATTGCGGACAGCGCCGTTCGCGCCACGGCGCGGGGGCGGAGCAGCGCGAATGCGCGCGTGCGCACTCTCGGCAGACGTGGCAGAGACGAGCGGAGGGGCGGCGCAGAGACCAGCCGCTGACCTGGTGACCGCAGCATTTAATGCATGGTGCTAGTTGGCACGGGGAGGGGACTTTGAGATCCACTCCCTCCCTGTTCTCTTTGTCTTGGGAGAGGACCACAAGATCTGGTCCCCGTGTCAACGAGGCTTTTGCTCAGACACAGCTCTGCGAGAGAGGCGCACTGCTGTCATGTCCTCAGAATTGTTGCGTCGCTATGAGCGCCTTCTGGTAGTCGCATGGGGGCAGATGCCGTCCATGCCTAGCGCTTATGTCAGGATGACGAGCATGCGCTTTTCTTGCAGGAAGGAGCTCGATTGCTTGCACTTTTTATGGTCCAGGGTGGATATATCAGCGCTTTTTATGGTCAATGGGAGGAGACGCATTCACGACTCAATGAATGAGCTGCAGCCGACAATCAGCCAGCTGCGGCAATTAGCGTGTGGTAGGAGGGCTGCCGTGTGTGTCGCAGAGCGCATCCATTCCATGGCATTCACGGCTTGAAAGCCTGGCGCGCGCCCGAGGAGGCACAGGGTGCTGGCTGGGGCCTTGGCCTGCCACACCCTGCCTGGCGCGCATGCGGTGTCGCCAGCTGGCCGCGGCCGGCTGCACGAGACCTGTTTGACATGGGTGTGACGTGTGCAGCATGCAGCAGTGCCGATCAGAGCCCCTGTAAGCTTCGCGGTTGCACCGCTGCGCGCTCTGTACGGCGGCGCACCGCTCTGGCAGCGTGCTCATCCAAGCTCAGAGGATAGGGTAACACCAATTCCCTCCTGACCAACAGGTGAGACGCAGCTCCAGCGCGCGCTGCAGGCACACCCCGCACCGGCACACCCTACGGGAACAGCGCCTGCTGCAGCAGCCCCGTGGTCTCCGGCACGCCCAGCATCACATTCAGGTTCTGGATCGCCTGCCCCGACGCGCCCTTGACCAGGTTGTCGATCACTGCACGCCGCGAAGCGCGCCGGTCAGGCACGCGCGCCGTCAGGCAGGTCGAGGCGCGGGACAGCACGACGCAGCGACAAAGAAGGTGGGGGTCCGACGCGCTCCGGCAGACGCCCAGCAAGCGTCCTGTGTGGCTGCAGCCGCAGCGCGCAGAGCACGAGCAGCCATCACGCACAGGGACGCCGGACGAGGCGCACCCGCCGTATTCCAACAGGCCCGGTCACCCCGGGCGCGGGTGGCGCAACGCACTCTGAGCGGCTTTGCTCACAGCCTATCGGGCGCCGGCGCACAGCCCGGCTCGCTGCACGGCAGCGCTCTTCTCTCGGCAACGCAGCCCAATCGCACAGGCGCGCCGCGAGCGCGCACCGCAGAGGATGATGGCGCGCCCCGGGATGCGGTCCGGGAAGACGGAGATGAACGCGTAGTTGGTGCCGCGCACGTAGCGTGTGTGCGGCACGCCGCCCTCCTTCATCACGTGCACGAACGGCTCGTCCTCGTACCGCGCCTGCGCCGCGCCGCCCCCCGCTGACCCGACTGCGCCGGCGCAGGCCGCACTCCATTGCCAGGCGCTGCAACCACTGTGACCTCGGCCAGCAGCATGAGCGCGGCTTTATTGCCACCTTTCCAGGCGGCTCTGCGGTGCGCGGTGGGCCGTTTGCGGAGTGCCATGAAGGCTTGCAACGTGTGCGAATAACGCACAATGAGCAGGGCGCCAGTCCTCAGGCACTACCAACCACAGGGACTCCATGCGCTGCCTTCACAGCACCGGCTCAAAGTGCTCGCGTGCAGCGCTGCTTGCGCCGAGCAGGCCCTGACGGAGGGAAGAAGGGAGCCAAGGCGGGCAGGAGCCGCGGATGCGGCGCGCCTGCAGCGACGCGCGCAGGTCGTCCACGCTGGCGCCGCCGTCCAGGCGCACGTAGATGGTGGACTGCATGCCGCGGCTCATGGGCATGAGGTGCGGCGTGAAGCTCACGCGCACGTCCGCGCCCGCCGCCTCGCCCAAGCCCTGCGCAGAAGCAGGGCCTGGGTTTAGGGCCCCATCGCGCGCGCAGCGCCAGAGCAAGGTGCAGCCAGGTCACACCCGCCGGGCGACGCGCGCTCGGTGCTGCAGGGCGCGGGCGCGCGGGTGCGTGGGCGCGCGGCGCGGGGTGCGCACGGGCGCGCCTGCTCGATCTCGGGCATGTGCCGGTGGCTGCCGACGCCGTAGCAGTTGATGCCCTCCGCGATCTCGGTGTACAGCAGGTTCTGCTTCGCGCCGCGCCCCGCGCCGCTCACGCCGGACTTGGCGTCGATGATGATGTCCTCCGTGGAGATGGCGCCCGCCTGCGCAGCGGCGCAGTTTGGGTTAGGGTAGGGTCTGCTTGGGGCGCGCAAGTCAGGGTTAAGCCTATGGGCAGGGCCTAGCCCGTACCGGCAGGCGTCGGCAGGGACAGCGCCCGGGCGCGGGGCGGCGGCCGGGGGCAGGCCCGCGTGCCCGGTGGCCTCCTGCTGGACGGCTGGTCGAGCCTGGTCAGCGTGCAGCCGCGGCGGCGAGCGTGCCGAGGCCGGGTCACGAGGCATGCTGCCGAGCAGGGGTGGGGGTATCCGCAGCACCGTGCGCTGGAATGGCACTCGGCACACGCAGTGCGCGCCGCCAGGCCAGCCCGGTCCCGGCAGCCGAGCACCTGACGCGGTGTGTGTGCGGGTCGGGAGCGCAACATACTGAAGCAGGAAAGAATTTAGGGCGCGCCTGGAGCAGCGGCACCAGCGGCAGCTGCACCGAGGTTGGGTAGCAGCCCGGGTTGGCCACCAGGCGCGCCGAGCGCACGTCCTCGCGGTGCAGCTCGGTGATGCCGTACACGGCCTCCTTCTGCAGCTCCGGCGCTTTGTGCGGTCCTCCGTACCTGCGCGCCGGCGGGCCATGGCAGTCTGTACACACGAGTGCGAGTGCCTGCTGGGTACGTGCAGCCCGCCGCGCGCTGTCCGGGGCAGGATCCGAAGGCTTCACTGGGGTCAGGCACTCTCTGCATCCAAGCACTCTTTGCTTTCAAGGCCACGGACCGTGAGATGACAAGCGCAGAAAATGAAAAGTCAGCGTGTCGCGCGGTGGGCAGGCGGCAGGCAGGCGCACCACTGCGCGTAGGTGTCCACATTCCGCAGGCGGAAGTCTGCCGACAGGTCCACGACCCGCACCTGCGCGGCCAGGTGCTGGCAACTCGCTGGGCGCTGGCCAGGCTTGACACCCGCTCTGTACTCACTGACAAACCCCAGATAATAGCGCACGACCCTGCGTGCTGGCAATTCGTTCGGTGGTGGCCAGAGGCGACACCCTCTCTGTACTCACTGACAAACCTCAGATAGTAACGCGCGAGCCTGCGAGCCCCCTTCCTTTACGTTTAATCTGAGTGCAGGCACGCAGCAGCGGCGGCTGCCACGCGCACCTCGCGGGGCAGCGAGGCCAGGATCTCCTGCGTGGTGGCGTGGGGCAGGCAGCAGAACGCCGCGTCGACCCCGCTCCAGTCCACGTCAGCGACTTTCACCAGCCGCGGCACATTGGTCGCTGTAACCAGGTGCGGAAACACGTCTGAAAACGCCTGCCAGTGCGGCGCGCACGCCGGTTGTTCAACAGCAGCAAGTGGTTAAATAGGAACAGTATCCAAGAGCACCACCAGCAGGCTCACTACTGTGCCAAATGCCAGTTGTAACACACAGGCGTGAAGTGGGGCTTGCCATGCGCAAAAGCGAAGTGCACTCATTGCACTGCACTGCGCAGGCTGTGCGTGGCAGCCCAGCAGAGCGTTCGCCAGCACAAACCACAGACTGATGTGAGAGTGATCGGCAACCGATCGAGCACACCTTGCCCGCCTGCGTCTCGCCGGTCAGCACGGTGACGTCAAAGACGGGGTGCAGCGCCAGCAGCCGCACCACCTCCTCCCCGGTGTAGCCGCTGGCGCCCAGCACCGCCACACGCGCCTTCTCGGTCGAGGCGGTCCGCCCGGGCGCCTCGGCGACCTGCTCCGCGGCGGGCACGGCTAGGTCACGCCCAGGCGCTCGCCCGCACAGCGTGCTTCCATGCAGCAGGTCCGCGCCGCCGCGCACCGCGGGCACCGCAGCCGCCTGGGCGCGGCTGCACAGGCGCAGGCGCCGGGGCGCCCGCCTGCAGGTGCACATGCGCGGCTCCACAGGCGCGGTACGCGTCCACGGTAGCAGAGCGCCTGCCATATTGGTTGATGAGTGCGGCAAAAACGTGCGCAGCGATCAAACCGGCCCATGCGCATACACTCGGCACCTCTTCTTCCCCTCTCTTTTTAGACTGAGGCCAGGGGCCATTAGGGGGTTCCGAGTCCCTCAAATGCCTGGAAAAGGCTCCGAGAGGCTAGGTAGACATCTGTGCGAGCAGACGGAACGGTCGCCTCCAAGTTTGCATACGTCGCAGCGGCTGCACGAGCAAGCAGCGCACTTGCTTGTCCCGTATAGCAAAGGCAAGACACGCTTGCGCAGGCTGAAGAGCTTTCGCCTTCTCACCTCCCTGCCTTATAAAGAGCTAGCTTGATATAAGCTTGAGCTTGAGATAACTTGCGAGAGACCGTGTTTTATCACTAAAATAGTGCCTGGAGCATCCTGCCTGTAGTGCCCAGCCATCTGGCTCTTAGTGCTGCGGGGTAACGGCCATGCGGAGGCCTGCGGCGCTGCTGGGCATCCTGGTGCTGGTCGCATTGCAGGCGGTAGGACGCCCCGCTTAGACGATTTTGCTATGCTCCAAGCTGTGTGAGGGGCACGCCGTGGAGATGCCTGTGGTGCGGACCGCAGGTGTCAGGTTTGCTGCCGCACACCGGCCGCAGCCTGCAGTCTGTTGACGAGCTGCCAGAGGGCTCTCAAGCACAACAAAACGGGTGCGCGGCAACAGGGAGAACCTCCCTGGTGATGACCATTGTAACAGGTGTAACAGGCCATTGTAACAGCGCGGGCGCGCTTCAGTGTACTGAGCTTGACCGTGCAGCAGGACCGCCGTCCTGTCTGAGAGCTGTGCGAGAGTGGCGTGCGAACGCTGCCTGCACATACCATATGAAACCCCCGCCCCTGCCGCAGGTGCGAGGCAACGCAGGTGGCAAAGTGCCAGGCGGCCGGCCAGGTCTGCCTCAACAAGGCGTGCGTGCCGGACGCGTGCGACAACGAGAAAGCGCTCTCGCCACGGTGCCGCGCGATCTGCCACCTCATGGCGCCCAGCCTGGCGTACGCGTGCAGCGAGTGTGAAGGCAAGGTCGTGTGTACGCGCGACAATGTGCTGCCGATGCTGGGCGCCATCAACAAGCGCCGCCCCTGGCGCATGTTGCAGAGCCGCAAGCGCAATGCGGGCGTCCAGTCCAGTGCCGCCTAGGGCCAATGAAGCAGAGTTCGGGGAGTGCACGGACTGGTTTGCCCACTTTACAGTCGCTCAAAGAGACAGACTTTGCTAAAATAGAAGTCTGCATCCTACATACAGAGCAGGCATGCTACGTACAGAGCAGGCACAGGCTGGTTTGTACGTCAAGGGACCCGTGCATGCGCGAATATTTGTATACAGAGAAGAGCGCGTTAGAAGCCTTCAAATATTTGCATGCGTTTTTATATTGACTGCCTGCTTGCAACAGGTGCAGCCCAGCTGGCTTTCAGGCGGTCACTGCGGCGCAACCACATGGCGTTTGCGGTGTACTGCGCACACCTGCGTGCTCTTACACCTGTCAGAGTAGTGCATAGACCTTGGGCTCGTCATAGTCCGCTTACACCTCTGTACACTTCACAGCGTTCGTCGTACTCTGGCTGTGACCTTGAAAACCCTTACAGGTGACTATACTCGCGGCGCATGCGCAACATGCGCTGGATGAGCCAATGGCAGCCGCCGTTGCGCTCGCAATTGCGTTCTGCTCCTTGTACACAGTCGCTCAGGCCGTGCCTATCTATCTGTACTCTGGCCCGGCCTTTAATTGGGTGAGAAATTGCTCAGTCAACCACGCAAAGGAGCTCAAGGGGCTGCGCGAAAGCTTGTATGCGGGCAAGGTGCTCTTCCAGGAGCGCTTGCAACAATATCCAGAGCGTGAGCCCGTGCCTTTGTCTGCAGTCTATATCTGCAGGGGCGGCGGGACTGTGCGCTCATAGACGTGCTTGCGCAGGCGTGCTTGACAAGAACTGGCAAGATGCGGAGCTCTTCGTGGTCCCCGTCCTCACGGTCCTCGCGTACTGGGAGGCGTGGGGACCTGGCTCCGGCTGCAATGGCGTGTCACTGCGGCAGCAGCTCGACGTCACGGGCAAGGCCTTGCTTGCGAGCCCCTACTTCAGGGCCAAGGGCGGTCGGGACCACCTTGTCTTGGCAGGCCACAGCGGCCTGAAGTATGTCGACCGAGGTCTGCAACCACCCACGTACTTCGCTATGGTGCGCCTGTGCAGCTGCGGCCCAGCACTCACCTGCGCTCCTGCTGTGTTGGTGACGAAACAGCAAGTGACACGGCGCGTGTTCGCAGGCGCTGGCCAACATGACAGTCGCACGGTATGAGACGCTCGACACCCACAGCCGCAGCCGCCCGTGGCGCTGCTCAGTGGCCGTCCCGTATTCGCACAAGGCGCACGCACCAACCATTGACAGGCACATCACGCACGCCGGCGACGAGGTTGCGGGCGACCGAGGCATGTTTTTCATGGGTGCGCTGTGTTTGCTGCAGGCAGCTACCCAAGTGCTTTGTTTGGCATGTTGTCAGCAACGCCCTCAATGAATACATCTGACTCTGAATATATCTGACCCCCCAGAGGCGCCACAGGAGACCTGGATGCCGCGCCGGACTTGGACCTCCGCAGAGAGGTAGCAGAGAAAGTCATGCAGCTGACAGAATACAACATGACCTTTGTGAGCACCGTCGACGACCCGCTCGACGCAGGCTTCCCCAGGCAGTGTGACGTTTCCGCATGCCTCGCTATGCCTCGGTGTGCCACACGCGTGCCCAGGGGTACCTGCATCGAGACCCTGCGGCTCGGATGTTGTCCCCAGGCGTGCTGGTGCCGCATAGATGTTGTCGGCTGGGAGGTGTCCGGGACTGTCATTGTTTTTGCCACGGAAGCTAGTTGCACACAAACCGCGCCTGGCTGTGAGAGCGCAAAACAATCCAAGCTGCTTGGACAGGTGCGTCAACTGTTCGTACCATAACACGTTCGCTTCGGCCCTGTACGAGCAGCGGCTGCGGCGCTCCAAGTTTGCTCTGATAATGACGTCTGGGAATGCTCCCAATTCCCGGCGCATTTTTGATGCCTTTGCGCACGGAGTTGTTCCCATTGTCATCAGCGACCGCCCTTGGCATGTGGCCATGCCCTTTGCCTTCAAGGTGAGCTCGCACCTCCTGTGCGGCTTTCATTACTAGCTGCAATTTTGCATCTGTCTACACAGGTTGCTGGAGTGCGTGACCTACCATGACAAGTGTAGCACTGTGCGTTAACATTGCTCTGTGATGTGGCACACACAACGTGCAGAGCCGTTTTCTGCAGGTGCCGTGGCGCGACCTGGTGTACTCCCTTGGGGAACATTTTACCGAGGAGGAGCTCAGGCGTATTTTGGCAACGTCCAGGAAAACCACCGCACGCAAGCGCAACCTCATCAATTTTTATCTGCGGGATCTCAGCTGGACTGCGCCAGGCTCCCGCGTGGCTGACAATGTCCTGCTAGAAGCACTGAGGCACTGCATCTGAGCAGCAGTGAGACAGATTTCGTGAGCTATGGCTATGTGGCTGTGCAGTTGCGCAGCTGGCCAGCCCGTAGGAAATGCCAGAGCGCATGCCTCTCGCCGCCGTGTGCTTTTCGCATCTCAGCATGTGAGTCTGATTGTGGGTGCACCATGCCTCTGCGCATGCAGCACCAGGACACTGCGCAGTCCCTGGTGCATGCTTGCGTGCCTCGCTGCGGATGAGTTGCTATGCAACGAGTAGCAGCCCTGCATGGGGCCCATAAACAGCCGCGCTGCTGAAGCAGACGGATTTGATTATTTCATTCATTCATCATTTTGTTGCAGTCGACGCATGTCCTGCCTTGGCATTCTGTTGCATCTGTCTTTGAGGAGCTGGCAAGTCTCTGCGGTGATTGGAGGTGTTTCTGACGGTGTCCTCGGGCCTGCTGCACCCCCTGTAAGTGGCTCACTTCTTCTTGCCCGGTCCTGCCCATCCGGCCTAAATTCGTATGTTGACTACTGACACTTGTGCCAGTGAAGTGCTCTGGCAGTATCGCCCCTTCATAAAGCAAACAGTGTGGCAAAGAGTCTGCGGCGCGCAGACCCTGCACCGGCACTGTCTGGTGTGACGTGCCTGAGTAGCCAACAGATTTGCCGTGCTTTGCCGTCAACCGTCAGACACACCTCTCGACTTGCACCCGCATATAATTGCTCTTACGGAGCGCCGTTGTTGACTGGACCGTTCTTGGTGCCTGTGGCACCGTGCCACAGCTATCTTTGCCAAGGGCGGGCGGGCATTCAATATTTGCGCCCTTGCTCCTGCTACTCACCAACGATCAGCCTACAAGGCAAGGCACCTTGCGACATGCACGGCAGTGCCTGCAATAATCAACTTATTTTTCCAGTTTAAAACCTGCCGTTACCCCATGACCGACAGGAGCTCTTTGCCCTGATACACAGGGGACCAGCGGACCGGGCTCAGTGCTGCGCCGAGCTCTGGGTGTGATGCGGTGGGCAGGTGCCTGGGCACCGCCTGGTAGCACCGCGCTTAAGGGCAGCGCGCACCGCGCGCCCAGCGCGCCCTTCCGGGGTCTCGCCGGGCCGAGCGGCGCGCGAGCGGGCGCGCCCTGCAGGCGCTGCCCTGCAGACAAGCGGCCGAGGCGCAGCCAGCCGCGGTGCGCCAGCGCCCGCGCTCCGATGCTGCCCGTCAATGCAGCAGCGCCCTTGCTGTAGTGCAGCAGCGCCCTTGCAGTTCAGGGCGGGCCTCACTCGGGGCGAGTGCGCGGCAGATTGGAGCAGCACGGCGCGCTCGCGCGGACGACGGGCTGCGCAGCCAGCGCCAATGGCGCCGGCGAGGCCCGCAGCTCCTTCGACGCCTCTGACGAGTCGCCAGTGCGGATGGTGAGGCCGGCGGGCAGGCAGCGCACACACGGCCCGCGACGCTGCTGCTGTGGGCCACACGGCGACGCACGTTCGCGCCCGCAGGGCGTGGCGCAGGAGGCAGCGGCGCCGGACGCGCCCGAGGAGCTGACACCGCTGATCGAGGCCCTGGAGCGCGCGCGGCACCGCGCCAACGCCGCCACCGCGCTGCGCGAGGCGCTGGAGTCGGAGGCGCGCGGCCGCGCCCGAGCGCTGGCTCCCCCTGTCTGCGCCAGGCCTGCAGGCGCTCTGCGCTCGCCCCGCCGCCCATGGCCGAGTGCCGCCTGGCGCAGCCAGCGGCCTCTAGTCAAGAGACGCGCCGCCCAGTGTCCAAGAGACGCGCCGCGCTGCGCGCGCAGGCGCAAGAGGTGGCGCAGCTGGCGATCCAGGCGCGCGACGCGGCCGCGGCCGCGCGGCGCAAGCAGGAGGCCGCGGCCGCGCAGGCCGAGGCCGCCGCGGCCGTGCAGCGCAAGGTGGCCGACGAGCTCGCGGCGGTGGAGGCGCGCAGCGCCGACCCGGCCAGCGAG
>JAABUH010001927.1_pt1 | contig 21247 bp, 29 predicted proteins | sample 5559121 | NCBI WGS metagenome assembly JAABUH01 (sample SAMN10711871, study PRJNA513364) | rock metagenome | isolation source: Antarctica rocks | place: Antarctica: Victoria Land, Battleship Promontory nord | collected 2015-12-28
CAAGTCCTGGATGTTGACTCCGCCTTGACCTCGGCTGATGACAGCTTTGCCTGGCTTAATCGGCGAGTCTCGGGTTGCATGCCTCCGCCTTTCCACCTTGCGCCTCTCCTGTTCCACTGCTTCCCGCTCGAGTCGCTTGAGCATAGCAGCTGGCATCATCCGTCGTGCTATCCTTGCTCGATGATCCTGAGGTGTGGCCGAAGCATCCGATCCACGTGAAGAGCTCGAATGGGATGAGTGTCTGGTGCGCCGCTTCGCTGATTGTGGCAAATCGTCCAGAAAGAATGAATCCTGGCCGAAGCACATATCGATGTCAACGTTATCGGTGACTGGCATGTCCTGAGACGGCGTCGATGCCGGGCCTTTGCTCGATTTAAGGGGAGCAATTTGATCTGGCAGAGAAGGTGGAAGATCGGGCAGGGCATCTGACTCAGAGCTTTGCTCAGGATCGACTCGACGTGGAGCACGATCATGTTTGGCATACGTGGGGGGTCGCCCAGGTGTACGCGGTGTTGTCACTGCGATTCTTTTTTGCAGTCGAGGTCGCTGTAGATCGATCAGACCTGATTACAACGGGACGGATTGACTCACCTTTTCACCGGTAACAGGTGCCGCCGCATCGTCCGCTGAATGGTTCAGCAGCTCCTCGAAACGCTTCTTCGCGATTCTCGCGGCTCTAGCCTTCTTCCGCTGCTCCTTCTGCTCTTTCACTCTGTTCCTGGCGATTGTCTGCAGCTTCTCAAAAATGTCCGGGTCGTCCTCCTCGGCGACCTCGCCGTACTCGAGAAAATACTCGTCGAAGTCCGCCTTGACAAGCGGCTTGGGTGAACGCGGCTTCCGCTGCGCTGTCGAGGGTGGAGTCCCACCGATCATGAGCCTCTCTGGTGTCTCCTGGGCTTCTGAGCTTTCCTCGTGCCTGCCCTCTTCCTCATGATCCTCTTCTTCCCTTGCAATCTCACAGCTATCGGCTATTGCCTTCTTGCCCTTCTTGAGGCCTCCACGTCGAAGAGCCGCTTCATAGATCTGTCGCTCTTTGGTGTAAGGCTGAAGCTGCAGGACTGTCCTCGTCCGGAACGTCCTTGCGGTACGGAACTGTTCGAGTGCGGGATCGGCAGGTGAAGGCGAAGGTAGGACAGGAGGTGGCGGAGGATATTCTGCATTACGCCACAACGATGCAGGGTTCACTGGAAGCGAAGGAGATGCTGAGGTTTGAGAGCGATGAGTTTGCCTGGAGGGGCTAGGAGGTAGTGGATGTGGTGATGAAGGACCTCGAGGGAATACAGCCAGAACTCTATCTGTCGCCGCATGGTGACGAGAGGACACGTTCGAGGCTGCAGGTCGGGATGGTGTAGACGGGGAGCTCAGATCGCTAGGCAATTGACAGCGCATGGCGGACGGCGACGCATCGATGATAGCTTCAGGAGTCGCAGCGGACGATCTGAGTCGGAGAGGTGATTGGAAGAGGTATGCGTTGCGTGGACCGATCTGCGAGTCGTCGAAAGGTGTCGAGCCAGGGACACGATCTTGCTGCTCTCCAACCGGAGCGGGATACACCGGGTCCTTCGGCGACACCTGGACATCAAATTCATGCCACCATTGCCGCTTCTTCGAGTCCGAGTCCCTCGCCATGGAGAATCGCAGACTCAAAGTTTCGTCTTCGGCTGGAAATGGGCCGTGATCTTCAAATCCGAGCGATGTTGAATCTTCCGGATTCTGGCTGAAGCTGAGTGGAATGGTCGGAGAGGTGTCGTGAGAATCTGAGAGCGGCTGAGATGCTGCGGGTGGTGTCGGTGACAGGAAGAGAGGAAGGAAATGTCGCTCAGGCGAAGAACCGAGTGCCGACTGCGTCGACGATCTCTTCAGCTTTAACGCTACCGAACAGTGTACAAACCTGATGTGGAGAGTCCTGATCCCCGACAATCACTTGGTCGGTGACACGGCCTTCGACGTCCTGCTCCTCGACAAGTGCTACTCCCTCGCCTCCTCTCACTCTCGCCGACTTCCACTGCTCAAACTCCTCATCATCCGAGGGGGGCACCAAATCTCCATGCTCCCCCAATTCAAGCGACAAGCCATTCCATCCGCTCGGTCCAGCTCCATAAGAATCAATCACCTCTTTCCGTCGTCGCTTCTTCCGTCGGATTGGGCTCATTGCGAGGGGGTCATCGTCCTGGTCCTGCGAGGCTCCTGGGGTGGAGCCCGGCTGGATTACGCCTGTCCTAGTGCCGCGGGCAGCATTCTTCCGTCTTCCACGTGCCGGCATCTATGTGACCTCTAGGAGACATAAGAACAATCAGGTGGAACTGGAGAGACCATCCGTCAAGCAGTAAGTTGAAATGAGGATTTTCCACAAGTAAACGCGTCAAGAAAGTCAACCAGAGTAGGCGCGGAATCAATTCTCTGGAACACGTGATGATCAAACCATCGTTTTGATCTCGGCTGCGGGCTCTTTAGCGGAGTCTTTGGGCCAATGAGCAGTCCAGGAACTTTGCCTTTTCACAGTTGATAAACGTGTATCTGCCATCTTCATGTCCCGCTTCGTCGCTCTTCCAGCTGAAGGTGCTGATTTCCCCGATATCGCGGATGTCCTCTGGCGGACCTTTGCGTTCGAGCATCCTCTCATCCACAATACCTATCCGGGGTATCTTGTCTTACATCCCACCAGCTTCCACTTTGCTGACTCGAATTCGGTTCACACAGCCTCGAGACACCCGAAGGGCGAGCCTTAGCCGCCGAACGTATGAAGCTCGTCGCACGGTCCGACGCGACGTGTCACCACCTCAAAATCGTCGATACGCAGTCCGGCAAGATCATCGGTCAGGGAAGATGCTTCATGCGCGAGTCCGACCGTGGACCATTGAAGCTTGTCGGACCCTAGTGAAGGGACGAAGATCATCGGATGCATACTGAGATGCTGGCGAATGTGTATTATGAACTGAGAAGACGGTCTACAACGAGACGAAGGAAGGTGTAATTGTGCGTTCTCAGGTGTGGTTCTGCTTTGCGATGTATGGCTCAGAGGGTTCTTGAAGGTATATCAGCATTCGGTATGGTCCCTGAACATCCACGACTCGGTGCAGGCAGATCATCCATGGAGTGCGGTCTGATTCGCGCAGATGCTGAAAGTTCCTTGGTATGTAGATTCCTATCGAGCGGTGTCGTCGATTGATATATAAAGTGCGTCGTGGAGAGCGCGCTGCGCTCGGAAGATTTTTATAAATACTGCAGATATGTCAGCCAAATGCATGTCAACTGCGATGACGGCTGGAGGAGGCGTATCGGGAAAGAGGACCGTACCCTCAGGAATATCTATGGATGATTAGACAGCCTAGACGATATAATACCACTTGACCCAATCCTCACTAGATCTTAGCGGCCCGGCAGTATTCAATGTGACATCGTGGTACAACTCTTCCGCAGATGTAAACGCACAATCTCTAGGTCTCCTCAGACTCTTCACCCCCCTGCATTTAGCGAGAAAAAGGGACCAAACGAATATCGTCATGGCCTGAGCTTCGCTCCTCTTCCTCCACCTTCTTCTCTGACGGATCCATTTCCCCCGCGAACGTCCTCTCCTGCGCTTCTTCCTCAGTGGTCCTTCCATCTGCCAGACGACGCAAGTCCCGGGCATGCATGAATTTGATGATCACCAGCAAGATCAAGGCAATGAGGACGACTGAGGGATATCAGCGATCTTGAGTACAAAAATTAGTGAGAAATACTTGCAAGCGAAGGTAGCGGGGAAACCCTTGCGGAAAGATGGAGAGTCGGTCTGCTTGAACACAAGAAGTGGGATCCACGCGTTCATCGCGTACTGCAGACCGTTGCTCAGGCCAATGACAAGCGCTAAGAGACCAGTCAGCGTATTCGAGCCGACGAAGCTTTGAGTCGTACCTCGTTCAAGCGGGTCGGCAGAGCAGATCTCCGACCACCAAGAGTAGATAACAGCAGTCACGAGCTGGACGCCGAGAGTCAGGAAGGCGGCCTCTTTGAGTCTCAGGGAGCTCGGCCACCCAGCGAGCACGCCAGTGGGGAACATGCCATATAGGAGAGGACCTGAAGTAGTCGGCGTAAGCACTGATGACTGGGGGTTGCGGTCCAGGACATACCGAAACAGAACCAGAATCGACTTCCGGTATAGTCACTCAGGAAGCCCCTTTGACATCATGTCAGGTTAATCACCTTGTCGGAGGAAGTACTCACCAGAGCAAGGTCGTGACTAGCTGTATGACTGATATGAAAGTGGGAAGAATGTTGACCAAGGTGAGGCTGAACTTCTTCGTGGATGCTGGGGCAGGTAAGTAAACGGCCACACGGTGGTTGATGGTGGACTGACAGAGCCATATGGCAAAGTACGCAGAGTCCTGACACTGAAACATCCCAGCATCAATATGACGTCAATACGGTCCGGGTTCAGGGAAAGCTTACTCCGAGACCATAGAAGATATAGGCAGCTGGCAGCAAGTACGCGTCTGCGGGAGTCAGCGACCGTTGATCCCTCTGATTTCCATCACTTACGCCACCTGGAAAAGATCCTCCTCAATACTGTGATATTCATGATCCCATTGGTCTGCACCCGATGAATCCTCGCCATGCGCGCTCTCGCCATTTCCATCTCTTCTTCGGTGAAGTACCACTTCTTTGGTGACGTAGGGTAATCGGGTAGGACGCAGAAGATGAGCAATCCGCAGGGCATCGTGATGACCTAGTAAAACAATCAATCAAAATCAAGGTGAACGACAGCGCTCCTCGAGGCAATCACGCACGCCACAAATGATACTTCCCAAGAGGTCAGCAGCTTGACTTTATCCCCGGAAATACTCACTAGAGCCATCGCCAGCCAGCTAGACCACCTTTCCCATCAAGATTCAAAACGGCCGCCTCTGCGTCCCTGATCAGAGTCGTCTGGGTTGAGAGACGGTCCACATACGCATGTAACCGGCAAACGCGGTACCAGCTGGTGCAGTGAACTGCATTCATGTCAATGCTCTGACTTTTGATGTAAGATCAGTTGAGGGGTTCACATGGAATATCGCCGTCCTCTTGGCGAGCTCCTTCGGAGTATACCACGATCCCTACGAGGCACAGTGTCAGGCATATCGAGCTTTTTCGGACTATGCCTCACAAGCAAATATAGACCTGAATTTGGCGTCAGCCGAAGAACTTTGTTGACATCGTGCTCGAGACTCACCGACGGGGAAGAAAGCAGACTCGGTGACTCCGACCATGAACCTCAGCGCATAGACTGTCCCGGTGTTCTTGACTCCAGCTTGGGCGAAACTACATGCGGTGTTCTCGCCAACGCTTGATAGCCGGGTTCACCAGTGACTCACGTGAATGCTGCCCACGCGACCTCACAGAATGCAAGCCAAAATGACGGTCGGACCCTCTGGACAATGAGCTGTCGGCAGAGATGAGCATAGTCACTGTTGTGCCGGTATGAGGACATTGATCTCACCGTAGAGGGGATCTGCATGATCGCATATGAAGCGGTGTAAAGCGACTGCGCATATCTGCATCCCAGTCGTGAGCCAATAAATCTCGTATGCTGCCTGATGAGGACTAACGTATACTGATTCCCAGTCCATCCGAGATCTTTCTTCATCCCTGAGACGTAGGAATGGGTGATATTGTTCTGCTCTAATCAGGGGCCGGCTCGGTTGAGACACTCGATCATATACCTGGTCCAAATATCTGGTGGATGATTAGAAAGAGTGACTCCGTATAGACCCAAGCGCTTCCTGACTCACTTGTTGAAGAACCCTAATTCCCCCCTCATCAGCGTAACTCTTCCACGTCAGGGTGGAGTAGTCACCAAGGCAGAGGCAGGTCAGCATCGCACAGTCCAGCTTATACAGCAATCGCCTCTCCTCCTTGGATTTGAGATGCGTATCGCTATCCCAAACGAAGCTGAGGAAGCCCGTCCATAGCGTCTTCTTACGTTCTTCGGGGATCACCTTCTCCGCGGTAGGAGGGGTGAGGACGTCTGTGTCGAGTCCGGATGCCATCTTGTAGCAGTGATTGGGACTGAGGTTGACGGAGAATTTCGTGGGAACGGTGAGAGAGAGTTACTCCGCTGCGATTGATCAAGGGCGGCCCTCGCCGATCGATCACCTCAACCGAACTCGCGATAACGATCGGGTTTTGAAAGCCGCCGGTTCCCTTCGGGACAATTCAATTCAAGCTAAATGCGGAGTTGCGACCACGGAAGCATATGCGCCGAAATCTGAATCGGGCAGAGGGCCACTCGGATCGAGAAATGTAATGCTAAGAAGGGAGTAGATACGAATCGGCTGAAGCGCGAGCGGACTAGGGATTTCGGAAGTGTAGGACAACGCTCATTTATGACTAGACGGATCGTCGAAAACCCAACATTGTTCTCCCCATTTTGGCAGTACCGACCGAGATGGCATGGTGGCTGTATATGCAATCGATCTCTTTCTTTGTGCACCTTGGTTGCACAATCCGACAATTCTGTTCCCCATGATGCAGCTCAATATTGCAATGCAGAAAGCTGACTGACCATCTCCTTCGCTAGGAGCCTCAGCATATTGATTCCGTTCTCGTTGAAATCGTTATGGTGACCGTGTTTACACATGATATTGGGGCAGATGGACTCGAGGTAGTGGTGATGACACGGAGGGGGATTGAGGGCGCGCAATTTCTGTTATTGTCGGTCAGCAATTCACTCAAGGAGAAGACCCACTCATACCTTGTACTCCGCGATCGCACGACGGTCCTTACTATCCCTTGCGCCCCGATACTTGAAGGCGTATAGGCGGTCCGGTGAGGGACTCGCATGACTTGCCGTCAAGCCGCCATCACAGTCACCGCCAATCGCCAATCGGGGAGAGCCCAGAGGGATATCGTTCGGATTGTCGGCTTTCGCGACGCCACGCCCCCGGACGACTGGACTGATAGCGGATGCGTCTCGTCCTCTGATCGAGATGGCGGAGGGTATGGATTGCGCGGCAAACCCGACCGAGACGATTCCGACTGCGATAAAGACACAACCGGACAGAGCGTTTCGAACGGGACCGGTCGTTGAATACCTGAAAAGAGGCCTCCCGTGTGGAGGGGTAACGGGAGGAACCGCGATTGGCCGCGGAGTCGATGCTCTTGATGAGCTGTCGTGTCGGCTCGTCGACTCTTGCATGGCCGCCTTCCAGTCTCCCGGGGAGATAGAGAACAGGCAGTCGACGAAGAGCAGCTTGTCTTGCCCCAAAATTCGAACGGATCGTCCGCGGACTTCTTGGTCGAGCGAAAGGCGTGAAATTTATGTATTGTCCCTTCCTTGCGGAATCCGTCCAGCAACTTGTCATAAGGACGAGCCTGTTTGCGTCAGCGAGAATCGTGAGCCGGACTCACCGAGCTGGCGCAAAGTATCAGCTTGTGGCAAGCTCCGAGATTGCTGTATAGCTTCATGAATTCTACGGCTCTTCAGCTAGCAATTCTTTCTACCTTCCCGGCTCTCACCTTTGATCTTGGTGGAAGCACCGGATAGACCTCCATCGTCAACAGCAGTAGTGAGGGCATCTTCCTCAGAGAAACCGTCGAGGAAATCGCGAAATTCTGCCCCCGTATCAATCACGCCGACGTTGAACCTGTCATTACAGGCTCAGTCTGTAGGCAGCCATGCTCACCTTAATCAGATCGTCTATCGCACTTGGCTGAGGTCTGTCAGCGTCGTGCAGATGAAGCTCTCACCACTCACAATGTCTAGAAGTAGCTGCAGCGATTAGGTCCTCGTTGTCGATTTCGCCGAATAGTATCTCGCAAATGTGGTCCAGTCTATCGAGAATGCGTTTGGCGGTCTGTCCGCCTGGACCTGTCATCGAAGGCATATGAGCGGGGGGGCATACAACTCACCGCCCTGACAGCCTTGCTTCACAAGGCTCGGATCAAATTATATGAGACTAAGCGTGGAAGGAGGACTTTAGAGAAGATCTCACCATCCGAGCCTCGCCTTCCAGCAAAAGTGCGACGAACGTCTTTGCCAAGAGCTGATCAGCTTTCTCCTCGAAGGGAGGCAGTCTCTTACTGTTCCAGCGGATTTATTAGGCTCTGCGACAAGGTTCTTGAGTCTCTCCTCGCCCTCCACCTCAAGCTTCAAGTACCTTCCGCTAGGATTGCTTCACCTTTCGCCTGAAGCTCCCTTTGAGCGGTGACTCCGTCCCTTTCTTCCCTTGCTCTACCTAGCGCCGAAAAAATGGCCGAGGGCTTGAGTTGGGCCTCGTACAAGTCTTGTACAATGGCAACGCGCCTTGCTACTGCCTCAGAAAGGCGTTCGGACGCTTCACGAGCATCGCTCTCCGCTTCGAGAATCCGGGCATGCAGGCGCTGGTTCTGCTCTTCCAATCGCCTTACAGCAGCTGTGAGGAGTCGATTTGTTGGTGACTCGTTTTCGTGTCTCACTAACGACCGGGGGGTAGGATGACTAGGACGCCCTGTGAGCTTTTGGGCTATGTTTCACGCCGCAGCCCACGTGAGAACGATCTGACCCAGTGTATATGAGTCCTCTTCGAAGCCGGGGGCGAAAGTGACGTAACCGTCCTTGAGTTGGAGACGTTTCCTGAAGGTTCTTGATAACCTTCGCCGCAGTCTCCTCCTACGACTGCCAGGCCTGGTGTGGTCAACCGAGAGGCTTGATCTGCAAATATTGGCTACGATTGGCGAGTTCGAGGCAGTCTTCTTGGCGATCGCGCGAGCCCGATGTCACCCTGCTCGGCCTCCTGGAAAGCGGCAGACGAGTCTTCGAGGACGATGATCGAGTCCTGCCCGTCTGGATGTCCTGGGAGCATCGACGACTGTCGAAGGAGATACCAGTCGGGATGACTGGTTATCATAAGCTGAAGAGAGTGGTGCGAATGCTGAATTTTGAGTCCTGAAACTTGTTGTAAGTCATGAATGCATAGACATAGATCAATTAGCGGAATGAACACTTCAACTACCCGCATTCTCCAAGACCTTAACCGAGCCTTCCAACAGTCCCACCGAAGGAGAGATCGTTCAGAACGCAGGAGGCCCGGATGGAAAAGGCCGCTCCACCTCCAAGGATACTGACAAGGTCGTTGCGATGCTTGTAGAGCTTCATGTAATGCCGCTTTCACCTCCTCATGTGCTCTCTTCAGCTCCCTGAGGCGAACATCCGATCCAACAGCAGCAAGAAGGGCTAGGTTGCCTGTAGCTGTGGTTTGCTCTCCACTCGCCGACCTGACAGCGCTAGCTGCACTTGTAAGACTGTTTCCTGCATTTGCTTCAATGGCTGCCTGTTACGGGTCCTATCACGGATCCTGTCACGGATGACGGATCGGATCGGGTGGTGCCACAGACTAAGACTGGAACACGGAGTGTCTCTGGAGTATTGGTGCTGTGACCCAATGAGGTGGACTTGATGCTAAGCGGCCTTCCGCATTGCCTCAGTGAGCTCCCGTTCCGTGCCGAATCTCTCCATGCCGTTTCAGGTGTTGGATCTTCAGCGAACTCTTGGCGCCAAGTGCTTCCGTTTTGGACCTGGTCTGCTGTGATGACATCATGCAATTCGTGCCTAAAAACGGGATCAAATATCTGGAATTCCGCCATCTGACTCGGGATCCCGTTTGGTAAGTGCTCTTCGTCGTGCAGAAAGTCGATCAGCGAGATTTGTATATAGTGACATGGCGCTGGTGAGTGCCGTCAGTGGCTCCTACATGTGCTATTGCCGAACTTTACGCCTCCTCAGATCCGAGTGAGGCATCCTCGAGGCGTTACGACTATTGACATCGATCCCGAAACCCAAACGATAGACGACCTCAAGGTCCTCGTGTTTGCCGCAACCGAGATTCCCCGGAGTGAGCAGGAGAGCAAGTCAATACCAAGCCATCGAGTACAGTTGTCTGACCAGTCGCTTCAGTCAAGTATGGCTATCCGCCCAAATCCCTCCCCAGCACTTCCGGGACCCTTTCGACGATCCCCATAACCCGAGGCGAACAGATCATCGTCACCTCCGTCCCAGCTGTAGCCTTCTCATCGTCGTCTGCACCAGCCTCTCAATATAGATCAACCCCAGTACCATCCGTCAAAACGGTGAACGAGACCCTCTCCGCGCCCTCACCGCTATGTGAAGCCGATATACCGATCGAGAGCTCGACATCGGTCGCTCTCCCCGGTCGTGATGCGGGTTTCTTGCAGATGAGAGTAGTACCGGATGACAATTCGTGTCTGTTCAGCGCGTTAGGGGTGGTATTTGAGGGTGGAGTAGAGGGAGGAAAGGGACTGAGAAAAGGCAAGTCCTTCATGGGCTGGATTATCGGCCAACGCTTACCAAGCGGGTTAGTGGTGGCCGGTGCGATCCGGGATGATCCGGCAACGTACTCGGAGGTCGTACTAGGGTGAGTCCTTCATGGTGCTTGTTGACAGAAGCTGAACTCCGATCTAGCAGATCCAGAGACGACTACATCCGTTCCATCCTCAAGCCAGATACATGGGGAGGAGCAATAGGTCCGTCTAGCCCTTCCGGAAAGCCCTGCAGAAGCTCACATTCACTTGTACAGAGCTGACAATATTCTCAAAACAGTGAGCATGGCTCTGAAATCGCATTCTCGATCAGATGCTTATCCAGGTGCAGCTATAAAACCGAGATCTCCTCCTTTGACGTAGCCACCGGCCGATGCGACCGCTTCGGCCAAGACGAATATGATTCTCGGTACATACTCCGCACATCCTCCAAAGACCATGCTTACAGTACGCGCAAGATGTGTCCTGGTATATTCTGGTATCCGTGCGCGAAATCCCAACGTCGCCGCGTCGCTAATGCAACCCAGACTACGACGCCCTCACCCTCTCGCCCCTTCCGGTCTCCCCACCATCATTCCATACCACGGTCTTCCCCATATCCGACACCTCGATCTTGTCGACAGCGTCGGAACTCATAGCACAGCTCAAAGCACGACATTGTTATACAGATACGGCGACTTTTGATCTGCGGTGTGGAGTCTGTCAGGCTGGGTTGAAGGGCGAGAAGGGAGCTAGGGAGCATGCCATGCACACTGGGCGTAGGTCACGGTTCCCACTTTGTATCGTCATGGCTGATTTCCAAACCCAGATGTCGAGTTTGGCGAGTACTTACCCGAGGATCGGCGCATTGTCGTAGAGTCGCAGCTGTAGTGAGGTCGAAATCAATGCAAAATTTCACACAACACCCCAGTGCTATATGCCAATCTAATGTGCCCTAGTACCCCTCAATATACCCAATTCAGCACCCAGAGAGCCAACAACACTAGACCTAGCTTCACCGAGTTGCGCCTCTGCGCCATCGCACCGAGATTCCGCAGCATACTGATTGCGGTATGGTCCGGCCACCGAAGGTCTGATTGAGCGTATCGATTTGCTGACCTGCCGGTCAATGAAGCGGCCGTCGCGGACAGCCACTATCAAGCGGTCAGCTTCGCTCAAGCCACCGTGCGTGAAGTCACACACCGATGGCCTACTATCCCGTCTCTCGGCCTCCTCGGTGTCAGGCGGTATGAAAGCAGACGGCACATTGTCGACCTCCTTGTCCCCTTCTCCCATCAGAGGGATACTCTCGGGAACACCGCCGTTCGCTACATCCATCGTACCCTCGACTACATCCCGCACCACTTTTGAAGATCCCGCTTCCGGCGCCGTTACGGGAAGTTGGAGACTCCTCTTCTTCCCCACGACCGATTCGGTGATATCATTGGTAGCTCCTGAAACGCGATGACTGAGCCATAAAAAACAGATGGTGGAGATGACGATGTTCGCTGGTCGCCATTTCGTCGCGGGTAGAACGAGTAAGATCGCCTTGGTATCCGAAGCAAGCCATCCATGGAATTGCAGGGTGAAGGTCTCGAGGGAACATTGGCCAATGAAGCAGAATAGCTGGCTTGAGCAGGATCGGAGGAGTGGCGTGGCGTTGCGGAGAAAGACAAAGGCGAGGATAGGGATGATCGAGACGATAGCATGGTATTCGTTGTAGACGAACTTGTTGACGAGGTGAAGCTCGAACCAGAAATACCACAAAAGGCCAAAGACGCTTGCGCCGAGCGTGACAGCGCGGGCCGTAGGGAACCATGGGCGATCTGGAATCTGGTGTTCCTTGATCTTGATGTACCCGTAGGCGCAGAACATTCCGCCCCAGACAATGAAGAGGTCGAGTGTCACTCGGAAGGACCATTCCTTGGCGGACCATTGTATGCGAAATACTGCGTTGAGGATCTTGAAGATGTCGGCCATGATGAAGGTATAGTGCATGAAGAGGGTAACGAGTGCGGCGCAGACCAAAAGCTTCGGAAGCAGGAAGGCGGGTCGATCGTTAAATTGATGACCAAGAGCCATCGTCACGTAAACGATGATGTACCACCAAGATACGAGGGGTGCGAAATAATAGAACGCGTAGTCGCTGTTCATGGTATAAGGAAGGATTACCGAGAGGAGATTGAGGCGAACGAGGACCATGGCGATTCGGTCGAAGCCGAATTCGCCTTTCTTGTAATCTGACGACAGTCAGTAGGCCCTTCCAATGATCCAATCACGTACAGTAGAAGAAGTGGCCGTCTACCGCTTTTTGTCAGTATCCAGCATACAAGGCCGAATAGATCACTCACAGCCGGTCATGAACAGGTATGCAGCAACAAGTGCACGTATCGGATTGTAGATCCCCGAGACCTTTGAGGCGCCAAAGAAGTGGTAGATCAGAATCGCGACTGCCTACATCAGCTTCACGCAGCGCAGAGGAAACCACCCACTCTGCATCCATCCTTTCCACTCATCCGTGATCTCACGGTTCAAGAACCCCAAGTCCTTGCCACTGTCCTTCATCGTCAACAGGCCAGCGACCAGCCCAGCGAGCGTCAGTACGCCGAAGATCGATGCGTCGAAATCCTTCTGCTCCTTGATGAAGATGGTTGTTGAGTCCGCCAGGAAAAGGTAGCCGATCGCCAGACCGAACGTGCTCAAAGCGCCGGCGATGCCGGCTGTTGGCAGGTATGGGAGGATGGGTGAAGAAGCCGCTGCAAGCTGTAAGCTATGTCAGACGGAGTAGACTCACGTAGCCTTGGCGCGATGAGGCTACCAAGCGGTGCCCAAACGGCCAGCAAGAAAACCAATAACGCCTGTATCGGCCTCGGCCAGTCGTATCGCCTACAGCACGAACCGCCGGCGCTCTCCTTTCTCATGGCGTCATTGCACCTCCATGCAAACAACAATTCGGCTTGCTTGTCCATTATTCGGTTAGAAAAGTGTAGTCCATCGATGGTTTCGCTCTCCGCAGATAGTGTATTGAAGACCGATGGAATGATGACGGGAGGAGGGTCCGGATGGGTGAGCCGGGCGTACAAATCTGCGTTCATGGCTTCGACATCGGTGTGCATGATCGTCTGCGAGCGAGGAGGGGATAGCTTAGAGGTGACAGGATCGACGACCGGCAGGAAGATGATGGCGTCTGCTAGAGCGAAATCGCTTGCCCGGCGATTGAGCGATCTAGGGGCGAGGGAGAGATCCGAAACCTCGGAGCCAGGCAGGAAGCCCGGAAAGGTGACGCCCGAACCGAGCGTCATGTCGTCCCATGGTGACATGAGTGCCGTTCGCGGTGATCCCTGGCGCTCTTTGAGCTGCTCAAAGGTCTTGTGAATCATGCTACCCCATGACGCGAGGCCACCGGACGACGGATTCCGCAGGTACCACAGCCCTGAGCCGAGGACAAGGAGAGACGAGGGTGCGGAAGGGAAGCCCGAAAGGTAGGAAAGGGTCTGCGATGTATTGAGATATGGATCCCTTCGCAATGTCAGTCCCGCCTTGGTTGCTCGGCTTAGCACTCACCACCAAAACTCCAACTCGACCTCCACCTCGGGATCCGCATCAGGCCGTCCCCCGTGGTTGAAGACTAGCTTCCGATCGGTGTGCTTCTCCCCGTCTGTCTCCCATCCCGCCGGTACCCCACCACTACCACCATTCACCAATCGCACCGCGGCGAAGAAAAGGAGGCGGACGCTAGAGTCGCCAACGAAAAGGACCTGTCGTCTTGAAGGGGAGAAGTCAATGCCGGATCCTGGAGAGTAGGAAGATTCGTGTAGGGAGCTATGAGAAGGGGACGCCAGGCAGGAGAAGATGGTTGAGGAGGGAAGGGGTTGATGGTAGCAGCCTAAGCAGAGTTTGATCGGACGGCATTGTAGAGAAAGACCGTGATGTTGGCTCACCCTCTGGTTGCCAGTTGGTATACTGCCCCGGATTCAACCATTTCCCGGTGTTCAGCAGTGCACTACAATGGTATGGATCTGCCCAGTCTGCAGCGGTCATTAGCTCTCAGACTACACCAGAACAAGAGGGGTTGCAGACCCAAGAAAGCCCATCTCAAGGTGTTGCCAAGGACGATCGCGGCTAGCAAGGTCGCGCATGCATAATTGATCCATGCCGGGTTGAGACGCGCCGACGATGCTTGAGCCCTAGCCGACGCCGTGGAGGTACCGCTCGAAGGTGGCATTGAGCGTATGTTCGACACCGAAGGGAGAGAAGGTTTGAAGGTGCGGAGTTCGGGACTGAGGTTGACAAAGGCGGATCGGCTGAGAATGGAATGCATGTTGAGTGTTCCAGCTCATTTACGCGGGTGGGCCTGAAGGCTCACATGATCTTTTGGATTTTAGCATGGCATGGCGGGAAAGACGGAGTTCTACGGAGGTTTCTCAATGCAGAAGTTGCCCACTCAAACCCTGAACGTCCTGGCTCGTGCCCTTGCCAATCCCACCGAGATCCTGCTAAGCATGTAGCTAAACTGCCCTATGCCTACATGCTTCCTCCATTCCTCCATCGTCTTTCTCGCCTCGATATTCAACAGCCCTCCGGAAGTCATGATGAAGGGGACAAAAGTTGAGGTCCGGCGAGACCCCGGGTGGATCGAGACGCCGGATCGCGGTCCTTCTGGTTTTCAAACCCGCGGGATCAAACTGCCTAGTGCTCTGAAGATCCATTCGTATGCCGAGGGCTCAAAAATAAGTAGAATTTGACGCTTGTGTTGAGATTCGAGCACCTGTAGTGAAGATGCAAGACGTTCATATACAAGTATGATGTATGAATGTAGGTATGAATGTCCGAGGTGATGGGGAAGGTGCCAACTAGGCCTGTTAGCTAGCTTGATAGGCGAGCTCTTTACTACGCCTTGAACGTTTTGGTCAAGTTCATGCGACGAGTGGGATTGTTGAAGGGGTAGCAACCAGATCGCCTATCCAGCTAGTTAACAGGCCTAGTTGGCACCTTCCCCATCACCTCGGACATTCATACCTACATTCATACATCATACTTGTATATGAACGTCTTGCATCTTCACTACAGGTGCTCGAGTCTCAACAGATCTAGACACCGCGATCGACCATACCAGTCTGTGATTCGGATATGTATTTTGCGTGTCCCCTCATCTCATCTCTTGGCGTTCTTCGCGACATATTCCTTGACCACATCAGGGAGATTGGGCCCCCAGGAAGCAACCGATAAAGCTGGCAGATCTGTCCGCTCTTCATAGATCTCTGCCGAGGCTTCCTCTCCAATCAATTGCGCTGCGACCTCGTCCACCTCGTCCAATACTCGAAGGATGTTGGCACCCATGAGACCGATGATGTCGTCATCAGACCATCCGCGAACGAGCATCTCGGTGATGATGTCAGGATATTTACTCGCATCGTCCAAATCAGGGATACAGCACTCCATTCCATCTAAAGAGAGCATCAGACAGGGTTCAAGAGAGACAGCGGTACAAGGACAGACCGAAGTCTGAAGAAATCCCGACGTGCGCCTTTCCGCATTTGCTCGCGAGGTATTCGATGTGATCGGCGACTCTAGATAGTGTCGGGCGTTTCGCATCTGTGAACGCGGGATGGAAAACACATTGTCTGTCCCATTGAGCGTCTAAACGCCTTCAGGTGACCTACACGACCCCGGCGTTTTGCCCCTCTCCACTCCCAATCATAGAGAGCACATCGTCCGGAACATTTCGTGGATGGTCACATTCGGCCCTTGCGTTCGAATGGGAGAAGATAACAGGCGCCTTTGACAGCTTGATCGATTGCCGCATTGTCTCATCCGAGACATGCGAGAGGTCGACCATGACTGAGACAGTCAGCTGTAGACTGCATCGAATCGCCGACTCACTGCCCAGCCGGTTCATTTCCGGGATGAGAGCTTCGCCAAATTTGGATAGACCATTGCCTTGATGTGCGGGTGAAATGGGACTCTCCCCATCACCCGCGGAAGACGCGAAAGCTGCTCCGGTGTCAGCATGACCATGGCAATACCGGTGCGAATGACCCGCCATTGTGATTGGAGTGAGTGAGTGTGATGTATCGCACACCTAGATGGGCCCAGACCCGCAATACCGAGAGCGAGTTGCCGAGCATATGCGCTCTACGCTCCTCAGCCTCGTGCGCATGGTACTTGTGATCAGGGTACATACCCCTCAACGCCGATGAGGATTGCGAATTTGCCCGCTTTGAAAGCGGCTCGTATTTCCTCTGAATTCCTCGCATATTGGAAGTCCTTGACTTTTCATCAGCTGCTACCCGCGCTCCTTCCAAGCTGAAATGTGCTTGCCGAATCCTTCATGACCAGCTGAACGAGATCAATCTGCTCGAGCGCATCCCTCACGTCCTGTCTTGCGTTATCCCTCACTCTAGATAAAACGCTCAAGGACTTACATCGCTCGGTGGGAGAAAGTCGGCTCCCGGTCGAACAGGTATCCAGACACTCATGAAGATCCCTCCCAACTTCCCTTCACGCATCCGCGGCACATCGACATGCCCCGGGTATGACCCTGCGAGCTGCTTTACCGATTCGACCGGTTTCCTATCTGATGCTCGATATCAGAGTGTAACTTCAATGGAGACCGCGGAACGCGCACTCAAGCAGCGCATGACAAAGGGTAGGTCGACGTGTGAGTCGATAAGAGGATGCTGAGACATGAGTTCGAGCGCATGCTTTCGGATCTCGGCGCGAGAAGATGAAGGTGTTCCATTTGCCATGCTGTTCTTGTGTGTGGTGGGTAGAGTGTTTTGGGCGGTTCAGTTGCAGCATTGGATTATCAGCGTCCAATAGCTCCATTCCGGACCGCTCGGCCTTCCCGGTTAATGACGTGGATTTACGTGGCGGCACATAAGGGTGTTTCCAACCCCAACAAACCTAAATACAAAGGATGGGGGACGCGAGAACAAGAAAGTTGATGTTTCGGATTCTTGTGACGTCATTGGCGCTTCTTGTTTGCGGGAATGTGACTTTAAGGGGCAGCGCCCATATATATGTCCCTTGCCACCCGTTTACCCCATCGATTGTAAACTTTATCATCTGCTATCCATCAATTACAGGTGAGCTCTCATGCTCAGAGTCTCGGAAGGTCGTGCTGACTGGTTTCTGAGAACTATCATCAACCAGGTTCGTCTCTCTCACTCAATGCGCCTCATGTTCTCCTCTTCGTTCGCGGTCTCGCCTCTTCAGACGGACATGCGATGGCCTCATCGAGCCGCGGAAACGAAACTTCCGGGGTGGAAGTCCATGTCTTGCGGAAATTAGCCCAGACCTCGCTGCGCTCCTCCCTCTCCTGGTTCCTCTCCTTCAACCACCGAGGATCTCTCGTCCTTCTGTCCTACCCTCTCAGCGGATCCCTTGTCCTCGTCTGACCGATATCACAGTCTGCGAAAGGTCGTTTATGCGGACTTTGCTGACGCGTCGTTCATGTGCAGCTGAATCATTATGGGTAACATCATCTCCGCTATCGCAGGTGCGCTCAACGCCGTCGTCACCGCCATCGCCTCTGTCATCACGGCCATCTTCTCCGTTCGTCTCTTTCCTTCGCTGCATGACAGCCGATTGACATGTGTCTTAGGGTATCGGCGCAGTCTTGATAGCCATCGGGAACTTCATCACATGTGGTGCTTGCGGCGGGCGTCGCTCAAGAGGAGCAACAAAAGTCTAGCGGGTAATGAGGTTCAGATGGTCAGTCCTACTTCTCCGCCCTGCCTCGCGAGCATCAGCTCATATCGCCATCAGATCGCGGCCATCACTCATCACCCTTTAGTTTCTCGTACATTCAAATCACTTAATACCGTGCGCGCATACACGCATCATGATTGACCATTGGGGAGGAGTGCAGCAGAGGAGGGCGGATAGCTGCAGCGATTGCCCATACACGACATGCATTGAATAACATTCATGGCCCAAACCGCACTTGCTTATGTAATAAGACCCCGGGATGCCAATGCACAGATGTCGGCGAAAATGATTGCTCTCATCCGCCCCTTTGAGCAATCAGGACCCGCTCGCAGACATGGACCTATATGATAGAGAAGAGCGTCAACCTCGTACTTCCGGCGTACGTTCCAGTCCTGCATTTTCGGATTGCTGTCTTTGAGCAGGTAAACGCCATCGTATAAGAAGCGATGGATGCCTGGGGGAAGGTGCGAGTTCGCGGGCAGATCACGGGGTAAGCGCGTACATGCAAGCGTGAGGTATTGCATCAGAGGGTCACGACGGCAGTCATTGTCTGCCTGAGTTCCCGAAAGAAAAGACTGACCCGCCTGCGCGCCATACTTCTTGTTCCATCCATCAAACACCTTGGCTAACGGCGTCATGTATTTCACCACAGACTTCGTCAAGCGCCCATGGTCGATTTTCTGGCACTACTTCAGGATTCTGATGTTCGAACCAGAGCGCGAGACGAACGCACTTGGACTATTATGGTCAACTGCATCATGAGGGGGATCAGTGAACAGGAACCCGGAAACCGGATAGCTGTTCGGACCTTTCCAGCAGCTTTGAGCGAGTCGTCTTCCGCTTCTGAGTCCGACATCTCCTCTCGTTGATGATTATTCAAGATGTTCAAGGACGGAAAGCTGGAGTCGATCTGGATTCTTGGTACAGGCGGAGCGGAGAAGGAATATGAAAAGTGATGAAAACAGATGCCGGAATTGCGCCCGATGCTGGTGGTAAAATTCGAGATAAGCGTTTGCGGCTGCATTTTCACTGCCACTGACACCTATAAAAGCTGAGCACTGGACCATGAGTGTCCGCGACCTATACAGTACATGAGATGGTCATCGTGAAAGTCAAACAAAGCGTTTTTAAACTTCCCCCTCTCCCTCTTCCCTTGCACTGGTTGACTGTACCATCTTCCCGGCCTTCAAGTACAGCCTGAGGTCTCTTGCATTCTATGAGCTCATCGCTAAGGCCCAGTAAATCTCGACGAACCTCTGGGACAAAGGACAGCAAGGCAGAGCACCATGGGACAAACCCGAAGAAAATAGCCACGATATTCGAATGGTGCCACGTCACGCACATGCCAGCACGACACGGCGCGGACGGACGCGATAAATAAATCCATCGCCTTCCAGAGTCGAAAAAACCATCTACAAAGCATCTCGTACTCGCCATCGTCATCATGGCTTACCCACGCTCAACAATTCGTCCACGACGGCGTTCGACATCATCCTCCCTGATCAGCAAGCTTACTCTTGTCGCCTTTGCCCTCATCGCCATCCTTTGTTTCCTTCCTGCTGGCAATTCAGTCCGGGCTCAGGAAAAGGATAATGACTATGGCACGGTCATTGGCATCGATCTGGGAACAACTTATTCTTGTGTAGCGTGAGCATATATTCCATCGTCATGATCTGGTCGAATAAACTCACCGCTCCTCGCAATGTAGAGTTCAACGTGGAGGCAAAGTCGAAATCATCGCCAACGACCAGGGCAATCGAATCACACCTTCCTGGGTCGCCTTTACCGAAGAGGAACGCCTCATCGGTGATGCAGCGAAGAACCAGGCGCCACAAAACCCGACCAATACCGTGTTCGACGCCAAGCGTTTAATCGGGCGGACATTTGACGACAATGATGTCCAAAAAGATATCAAGCACTGGCCATTCAAGCTCGTCAACAAGGGTGGGAAGCCCATGATCCAAGTTGACCACCGGGGCGACATGAAGGACTTTGTGAGTGTAGGAAAGGAAGAGGGGGAACGTCGCGCTGACTGTAATGCAGACACCCGAGGAGGTCTCCGCGATGGTCTTGACGAAGATGAAGGAGACTGCTGAGGCATATCTTGGTCACAAGGTCACCCACGCTGTGGTCACTGTGCCGGCTTGTGAGTTCTTCTCCTTTGATCGAACGCTCGTCTGACCGAATCCAGACTTCAATGACGCTCAACGATCTGCGACCAAGGATGCCGGCACCATTGCTGGTCTCACCGTTCTGCGAATCGTCAACGAGCCCACCGCTGCCGCGATCGGTAAGTTACAGCGGGATCTGCATGATGAGGCTTGCTGACGTCTGGTAGCCTATGGCCTCGACCGGACTGGCAAGGCCGAGTCTCAGATTATCGTTTATGACCTTGGTGGCGGTACATTCGACGTGTCCCTCCTCTCCATCGAAGACGGTGTCTTTGAGGTCCTCGCCACAGCCGGAGATACTCATCTCGGTGGAGAAGACTTCGACAACCGAGTTATAGACTACCTCGTCAAGCAGTACAAGCGCAAGGCCGATGTGGACGTTTCGAAGAACAACCGAGCGATGGGCAAGCTCAAGCGAGAGGTCGAGAAGGCCAAGCGGACGCTCTCATCGCAGATGAGCACGAAGATTGACATCGAGGCATTTGAGGGAGGCAACGACTTCTCGGAGGTGAGACATGGGTTTTCTGCCTCAGACACGCGTAGCTGATCATGCTCGTTAGACTTTGACTCGCGCCAAGTTTGAGGAGCTCAACATGGATCTTTTCAGAAAGACCATGAAGCCTGTTGAGCAGGTGCTCAAGGATGCTGGCGTCAAGAAGGAAGAGATCGACGATGTGAGTCTTCAACCGGAGAGACGTTCGGCTTCCACTCACTAGCGCAGACTTGGCGCTGATTTCCCTGCAGATCGTTCTTGTCGGTGGCTCCACTCGTATCCCCAAGGTTCAGCAGCTTCTCAAGGAGTACTTCAACGGCAAAGAGCCATCCAAAGGCATTAACCCGGATGAGGCGGTCGCGTATGGCGCGGCTGTGCAAGGCGGCATCCTTTCAGGCGAGGAGGGAAGCGGTGGTGTTCTGCTCATTGATGTTTGCCCCTTGACTCTTGGTACGCACCTTTGTCTTGCTTACCCGTTCCCTGCTGACATTCACTAGGTATCGAGACTACCGGCGGCGTCATGACCAAGCTCATCGGCCGCAACTCCGTCGTTCCAACCAAGAAGTCTCAGATATTCTCCACCGCCGTCGACAACCAGCCAACCGTCCGAATTCAG
>JAABUH010001929.1_pt1 | contig 21241 bp, 29 predicted proteins | sample 5559121 | NCBI WGS metagenome assembly JAABUH01 (sample SAMN10711871, study PRJNA513364) | rock metagenome | isolation source: Antarctica rocks | place: Antarctica: Victoria Land, Battleship Promontory nord | collected 2015-12-28
GCTGGCTGCCGCGGAGGCCACGGGCAAGGGCGGCGGCAAGAGCGCGACCAAGCAGGGTGCGCTCGGCCTCTCTCTGTGCGCCTAGGCCAAACTGTCGAGTTCAAGTTTTTGCAAGGGCAGGCCCCAGGTGGCCCTGCGCGGCTGTCCTCTGGAGTGTCTTGCTGGTTGCATGCCTGGTGTAAGTGGACAGGAAAGCATGTGCGGTGCGCAGGTGGCACCTTGGGCGGACGCTGAGGTGCAGCGTCCTGGAGTGGCGGGCGCACTGATCAAGACGACCAAGCGCGCATGCGTGAGGCAGGATGCATGAACTTGCTTCATCTTGTGCTTCGTCTTGTGGGGCATAGCGTAGGAGTCTAAAGGTGACAGCACACAAGCTTCTCTGCTTGTTTTAGGGTTGGTTTAGGATGCTGGAGGTGTCAAATTCTGCCTGTGTCCAGTGTGTCTCCTGTCACATGTGCATGACAGCAGAACAAGCTATGGCGTGGGCAGCGCGCACGCATTCATAGGATTAGCTGTGTGCATCTGCGCATGACTTGTATAGAACTGTGACATAATTTGTAAATACTCACACCGCTTTCCACAGAATTCTGACAGCAGAAATCAGACAATCATACATGACACAGCACATGACACGATCTCAAAACGCGAACAACTGGCGCGGCTGACCTTGTCTGTGCGGGACCGCGACGCGCCCAGCGACCGAACCAAGCCTAGGCCGCCACAGATGCGGTCGTTGGCCTGTCCCACTGCACCTTCTTCGTGGCCTTGTGCCAGAAGTAGGTGCGCCCCTGCGCGTCCTTGGCGGCCGCCCAGCCGTCTGGCAGTGGCGGGCCATCCACAGTCGTGGCCGTGCCTGCGACTCCCCACCATGTCAGCGCCAAGACAACCATTCCACGCCGACACTGTTTGACAGCGGGCTTGACACAGAGGTGAGGAGAGCGTAGAGCAGGGGTACCCCTCGCACAGACCCACCCGGCCCAGGCGCATAGGCCGGTCCAGGACAACATGCACCTTTCTCTGTGGCAAGGGCGACAGTCAAGGACGAGCAAGTGGACAGCTATATTAGATATGTGAAACAGCTTGCCCTGCCAGAAATTTATTCCTACTTCCCTGCAAGCGAGCTTTAGTCACCACTTTCAGTCTCAAGTTTTCTCACGCCACCTGACCTGGAGCAGCAGGGCACAGGCAGCAGCCCCGCACCCGCTTTCGCTGGCCGCGCCTCTCCCGCGCCGCCGTCCTCCTCCCGCGGCCGCTTCTCGCCGCCGCCCCCGACGCTCTCTGCCTTTGCTGCGTTAGCCTGCGCGCGTTAAGCCCCGCCGTGTCCCTACAAGAACGCCCCGCAGGCCACCGAGCCACCGTTCTGACTCGGAACTCTGAGCCACAGGCTCCAGAGGCGAGCAGTGAGCTCTGGCGACGAGCGGCGCTCCAGGCTCCCTGTGGAAGCGGGGGAGCGGGCGCGCACCCGCACAAACTCGCGGGCCTGCTTCTCCAGGGCGTCAATGTCGACCTGCCTCTCCTTCTTCGCGCGGTCGACGTCCGACGGGAAGATGGCCGGCTTCAGCTTGAACGCCTCGTCGCCGTAGATCTGGCGCCAGTTGATGGTGCCGTTGGTGCAGTTGACGGCTTGGTGGCCGAGCTGCGCGCCCGCGCGCAGCGAGCCTCAGCCTGCTGCTTGCAGGCGGCACGGCGGCGCAGCAACCGCAGCGCTGTGCAGCCACAGGTGTGCGCAGCGGCTGCTAGGTTTGCTAGTCCAAGCCGGCCAGCTCGCCCTCCATTCCTTACACAGATCCTGTACAGGCCTTTTGCGGTGGGCAGAAACACTGCGCGCCTCTGCAACACACCAACACACAGGTCCACGCAGCTGCTCGCACAGACCCGCGGCATGCCTGGCGGCTTGGCACACACACCGCAGGCGTGACACGCGCAACTGGTGCGGCAGCCTCTGCCAAACACAACAGGGATGCCCCGCGCAGCAAGCGGCCTGGGCTTGCGATGGCACGGGCGGTACGGAACGCGCCTGGCCACAGATATTGCAACCGCTGGGGTGCCAGTTGGGGTCGCGGCGCAGCTTGTGGTGGAGCTCCATGGTGAGGAGCAGAGAGGTCTGACAAGATCTGGCACGTCCTTGTCAACGCTGTCGCTGCTCTGCAGACACACTCATCCTGGTCTCCCGCGAGAGGAGAAAAGAAAGGAGGTTTCCAGACCCTGGTGCCAGGCACGCACAGATTTCAAACTAGAGGGGCGCTCCAAGAGCTTCTCTGGGCCGCAGGTGCGCAACAAGGAGCAAAAAAAGGTTGTGCAGGCTCTGCTAAAGCGTATCACGCGCACAGTGCGCGGGCCCTTCACCTTGCCAGTGCACTCCACAGCCGGAGGGATCAGGCGGGCCGGAGGAGCAGCAGAGGCCCTGCGCTGCCTCCCGGCGCTGCACACACCTGCTGCTGTAGGCCAGCGGCGGGCATGCGGCCCGCGGCGCGGCCGGCGCCGTGCTGGCTCCTGCTTGTGCTGGCGGCGTGCTGCGCGGCGCATGCGCGGCCCCTTGACGCAGGCCTGGACCGCCTGCCCGGTTGGAAGGTAAGCGCCTGGCCCGGATGCTCACCGCTGACACGCAGACCTGCCCCGGTGCTCCACTGGCGCAGCTCAGCACCTTTCACAAAGTAGTGCCAGGCTACTGCTCGGGCTTGTTCGCTGCTGTAGCTACGTAGGGGGCGAGATTGCCTGCGCCGTGAAGCTGCCGCTGCGAGCACGTGCACGGGCTACATGTGCCTGATCTACTCGGCTCAGACCGAGCCTTGCATGCCCCTGCGATTCAGTAGGTGTCCGGGTGACGAAAATAGTGTGGACAGCACACACAGCCTAGCTGAGCCGGCGCGTGGCACGGAGCGAGGTGCAAGATAGCAGCCTGGCGCAAGCGGTGCTGTGAGTCATAGGCATCGCCCAGCACCTGCAGCGCATCTCACAAACCGGCCGCGGTGGGCGAGCGGCGGCTATGGAGGCGTTGCTAAACAGCCCTCTGCACTTGCTTCACTGCTCGGGCTGCCGCTGGCGATTTTGCCGTGCTCCATGGCAAAACCTGACATCCTCGCGGCGACGGGCAATAAGGTACACGCAGCGCGCCGGGTCGCAGCTAAGCAACAAAGCAAGGAGTTCAGCACAGCGTCTATAACTGTGGTGGAACACATGCCAGGGTGTATGGCCTCCGCCCCTCGCGCAACGCTGCGCGGGTCCGCTGCGCTGCCTGGCAGCCGCCGGGCGGCGGGCGCAGCCGCGGCCGCTTTGCATCAGCGGGCAAAACAGCTGGCACGCAGCGCAATGCCTCCGGCGCCTGGCTGACCCGCGCGCGCGCTGCGGCGCAGGGCGAGGTACCCGGCGCAGGCCTGTCGCTGCGGGCGGTGGGCGGAAGCACGGCCGCGGTGCGCCATGTGGCGACGGCGACGCCGGCGCTGGTGCAGTTCCACCGCGAGGCGAAGCCCGATACCCGGCCGCAGCCGCCAGTTGACCCGGCGCGCCCGCGCCGCCGCACGGCCCCGCCCTGCCGCCCGGGCGCCTGGGCCCCTGCGCTCTGGCTCCCCCATGGCCGCCAGGCGGTCCTGCTGCTCCGGGCCGGTGCCATGCTGCAGCTCAGGCCCTAGCCATAACCCTGTGCATGACCTACCCCAATCTGCATGCTGCAGGCGCACTGGGCGGGCGAGATGGTGGAGCTGAGCTGGAAGCCGCGCGCGACCGTGTTCAAGAACTTCCTGTCGGCAGAGGAGTGCGAACTGCTCATCGCCCTGGCGCGCAACCTCGCCCCGCCCACTTCTAAGGGGTTGCAAGGCTCCGCTTCTTCAGCGTGCGCTTGCTGCATTGCAAGAAGCGTTGCCGTCCTTGCGCGCGCGGCCGCGCTCTGGATAGAGCCCAACGCGCGGCATGTCGCCGTGTCGAAGCTGGCATGTGCATGCCAAATGACAGCAGCAGGCTTATTGCAGCGCCAGGCGCACTCCAGCCACGCATGGGTCAGCATTGCACGCACAGTCTGCACGCATCGGTGCACGCATCGGCTGTGCTGCACTGGCGTGGCTGCTGAGCTGGGCTGGTGCGGCGCGCCCGCAGAGCAAGCCGAAGATGTCAAAGTCGACCGTGGTCGACCCAGAGACCGGCAAGCGCATCCCCAGCGACGTGCGCCCCCGACGGCGCTCACTGCTTTGGGAGTGTGCACTCTTCATGAAAGGCCGGGCGCTCGACAGTAGGGTAGGGGTAGGGGTGGGGCAGGGGCAAGTTTGTGGGTATGCACTCTTCGTGGGAGGCCGGGGAGCGCTCGTCCGGGGCGGGCGCGCTGCCTGTGGGTCGGGCTGCGCTGCGCGGCGCGCCAGGGCGCGCGCAGGCTGGCCGCACTGCGCACTGCGGCGCCCTGCATCACAGAGCCCAGGGGCGCACGTGAGCATGGCTGCATGGGAAATGCGTCACTGCACGGCCGCACAGAGCGGGACGGGTGAGCGAGGGCACGCCCCACGGGTGTCCCTCCCCTGGTCAGGCGTGCAGGTTGCAAAGCGCCGCACAGCCTCCGCCGCGGCAGCGCCAGCGCCGCCGCCCGGCGCGAGCGCCTCGGTCGCGGCGGCCAGGCCGAGCGCGCCGCTGCCACAGGCGCGCATCTGGCGCGCATCTAGCGCACCTGGCGCTGCGCTGAGCGCGCGCGCGCGCGCGCGCAGGTGCGCACGAGCACCGGCACGTTTTTTGGCCTGGGCGAGCACCCGGTGCTGCGCGACATCGAGCAGCGCATCGCTGCCGTCACGCACCTGCCCATCATCAATGGCGAGGGCATCCAGGTGCCGCGCGCGCCCGCCTGCCACCGCGGGCGTGCCTGCCACAAGGCATGTGGGTCTCAGCCAGCATGATGTGCAGCGTCTGGCTGGCTTCTCTCCAGCGTCATGTGCCCGCCCGCTCCAGCCAGCGCCCAGCGCTCGGCACAGCATGCGCCCCGCGCACCCCTAGCAGGCCTGCACGCTCTTCCGGCGCGCCCGCGCGAGCGTGCATGCGGCGGCGGCCTCGTTTCGAGCGCGCATGCGCGCGGCCAGGTGCTGCACTACCACGACGGCCAGCGCTATGAGCAGCACCACGACTTCCTGGTGGATGCCATCAACCCGAGCCCGGAGCACGGCGGGCAGCGGCTGGTGACCTTCCTCATGTACCTGACGACCGTGGAGGAGGGCGGCGAAACCGTCTTCCCCATGGTGCGCTGCGGCGCGGCTTTGGCACCCGCAACCGTGGTTAGGGTTAGAATTAGGGTAGGATAGGTGTGTGACCACTCTGCTTGGCGCAGCACGGGAGCTGGGGGCGTGCAGCGCAGCGCATATCAACTCCAGTGCACGCTACAGTGGCTGTAAACGTTTGCGTGTTGTGTGGGTGCGACCGCGAACGTGCTTGTTCAGGCAGAGTGCGCGGGCGTGCGCGAGCGCTGATGAGCTGGCACCGGCTGGCAGCCTGGCGCGACGGGCACCGCGGTGCTTTTGAGCTGACACAACCGTTGTTAGCGATGCGCCCAGCGGCCGCATGCTGGAACCGGCGAGCAGCCGCAGGCGCGTGAGCGGCGGCGCGCGGGGCGCAGGCGGAGGGGCGGCTGCCGGCCGGGCCGCGGTACGATTGGCTGCGCCCGGCGCACCCGAGCCCGTGCGCGCAGCGCGGCGTGGCCATTGCGCCCAAGCGCGGCGACGCGCTCATGTTCCACAGCCTCACGCCCGACCTGTCTAAGGACTTCCAGAGCCTGCACGCGAGCTGCCCCACGCTGCGCGGCGACAAGTGGAGCGCGACCAAGTGGTGCGCCGTGCGGCCGCCGCGCCGCCCCGGCGCGCTCAGGGCTCCCACGGCTGCCACGGCTGGCTGCTCACATGGTAGTGTGGCAGCCGCATGCTGGCTGCTCACCTGGACATAGGTCAGGTTTAGGGTTAGTGTAGGTAGACCTCGCGGTCGCGGGGCGCTCCGTGCGCCCATGGCCGCCACGGCTAGCTGCTCAACAATATGGATGCTGTGATGGCGGTGGCCGGTGACGTGCTGGCGGCCGAGCCCGGCGGCCGGGCGCGCTCACGCCGGAGCGCCGGCGCGCAGGCTGCGGATGGATGCCTACTCTGGCAACATGCAGCCGGCCGACGTGGAGGCGCGCCGGCTGCGCCTGGCCGCCGAGAAGAACTGCAAGGACTGGCACAACAACTGCCCGCTGTGGGCGTTTGACGGCGAGTGCGAGGCCAACGCGAGCTGGATGCGCGTGCAGTGCCCGCGCTCCTGCCACACCTGCGCCGGCGCGCCGGTGCGCGGTCGCCCTGGCCCAGCCGGCCACATGACGCCTGCGCCAGCCCTGGCACGCTTGTTACACAGATGCTGTGCACACGGTGTGCTGCATGCGTTGCAGGGCCCTGAGGTCCATGCGCGGACGCGGGCTGGCGGCAAGGGTGCAGGCATGGGGAAAAACCCTAAACCCGACCAGCCTCCGCCGGCGCAGGTCGAGGCCAAGGAGAAGGCGCCCGCCGCGCAGCTGCCGGCCGCGGAAGAGCGCAGCGGCGCGCTGCTGCAGCGCCCGGCCGGCATCCAGACCCGGGAAAGCGATCAAACCCTGTGAGGCTGGCAGCGTGCAGGCGGGGATGTCCGAGAGCGCTTGGTTGGCAGCACTGTGCCAGCTTTCCTTTACGGGTTCTTGCACATGGACGTCATGTGCCGCATATGTACACATTCCCGCATGGCAAGCGCTTGGCGCGCGGGGTCCTGGCCAGAGGTGATGTGTAGTAATGCAGGATGTGCTTCTGGAGGATGCAGTCTGTAGTCATAGCGTGTCACAGGCACATTGCCTGGGCACTGTGATAGTGGGCCGGGTCCTTTTCTTGACTTGGCGTCGCACTGGAACGCCCCGGTTGTCAGCGCACCTGCAGCACGTCCTAGCTAGCCCTGCTAAATGGATAGGTGCCGCTCTCTTGTGCTGCACAGGCCAGGCCGGTGGATTACACGCCGCATGTAAGCCTGAGGCAGTTGGGCATCCGCCGGCGGCTGCGCAACACAACCAACCCAGCAGAGAGGCCTGTGCCAGCGGGTTAAGCAACATCAGCCGTGTGCCCCTGAGCTGGCAACCAAGCCCACTGCATGCCAGGCCTCAGCACCCCACCACGCTGACGTGCATGCCGCAGAGGAGCTGGGGAGCAGCTTAGGACACGCCGCCGCGCTGTCGAGACCTCGGAGCGCCTGAGTACTTGCCGACATGGGACAGCGCCTGGCAAGCCAGTAGAGCTGCCAGGCAGCCGCGCCGCCGCGCTGGGCTTCTCCCGCGCCGCCGCACTGACGGAGGGCTGTGCCTCCCAGCTTATTGCCCGGCAGCACGCTGAAGGCGCCGCGGACAGACGGGCAGCGCTGTCAGCTCCCGCCCTCGCAGCAAGCCCGCCACAGCGCGTAGGCCGCCGGCAGTGCGCAGGCCCTTCGGACGCGCCGCGCCACGCTCAAGTGGCTGGCCGCCACAGGGATGCCCGGCGGCATGATGGAGTCGCCGCCGGGCGGGTGTACAGATCTCGCGGCGCTTGTTACAGCTCCTGTGCCACCGCCAGCACGCAGACCGCCCGCGCGGACGCGCCGCGGCGCGCTCAGCGGTTGCCGGCTGCCGCCGGGTTGATGCCCAGCAGCATGTTGGAGTTGCCGCCGGGCAGGTAGACGACGGAGCCGGAGCGCGCGAGCGTGGACGCGACGTCGCGCGCGGCCTCGATGCGCCGCAGCTCGATCATGCCGGGGCCGGCGCTGCGCGTGGCCTCGCTGATCAGCCGCGCGCTCTCGCTCTCGCCCTCCGCGCGGATGACCGCCGCCTTGCGCTCCTGCGCGCCCCCATCCGCCCGTCAGCCGCGCGCGTCTCCGCCGTCAAGCGCGTGCCCTTTCGCTCGTCAGCAGGCGTATCTGCGCCCGCCAGCGTGCCCCACAGCAACACGGAGCGCTTGCCCGGGGCAGGCCCGCGGCGCAAAGCAGCCTGCCTGCCTTGCAAATACACGCGCTGCGCCCAGCACGTCCAGCTGCGACGGGTGCTCCCTGAGCGCCGCTTCACACACGCGGTGACGCCCCTCTCGCGCGCCTCAACAGTCACTGGTCCGTCTTGCCCTTAGTCTGCAACATCGCGCAAACAGCTTTGCACGGCTACGCGCTTGCCGCAGCGAGCAGTGCCACCCGCCTGCTCGATCACCCCGCATGTCCAGGGTCGGCATACGCGTGTGCTGGGCGTGCGCGCCTGGCGCCACCTATCCCTACCCCTAATCATAGCGGCGCGCGCGCCTGGTCGGCCTTGAGCACCACAAAGCGCGCGCGCTCCGCATCCTGCTGCGCCACCTGCTTCGCCTCCACCGCCTTGGTGAACTGCGCGACGCGCACAGGCGCGCGTCAGCGGCCCCTGCGGCTCAGCAGGGCCTCTGCGGTGGCTCGGCGACGGCCCTGCTTGCACGCATGCAGCGCTCTGGCACGGCATGGCGCTGCTACAGCTCTCTGCCGCACACAGACCAGGCGGCAGCACTGCTTAAGCGGAGCGCATGCCGGCATGCTTCAAATGCATGCCACAGTCCTCCTGAACCAGAGATGACACAGCAGACACGCATGACTGAACATGGAAAGACGCCGAGCTTGCCTCTGGCTCCCACGGCCGGTGTGCACAGACATGCCTGCATAAGCACCAACAGGCACACCACGCGTCTACCAAGCGCATCTCCACAGACTTTGCACGACATTGGGGCAAGCGGCGGCTGCGAGCCGGGCGGCGCGCGCCTCTGTGCCGAACGACAGGTGCGTGATGGCAATGTCATCGACTAGGATGTTAAACTCCTTGGCGCGCGCGGTCAGGCTGTCGCGCACCTGCGCGCGCGCCCGCCGCGCAGGCCGGGGTCAGGACCCCGAGAGCAAAGGCGGCGGCCAGCGCGCTCGCAGCTGGTCCTGCCAAACCCTAACCCTGGTCATGGAAGCTGTGCAGCGGGTCCTGCCAAACCCTAACCCTGATCATGGAAGCTGTGCAGCGGGCGGCTGCGCTGGTGTGTCCACGTTGGTCACAGCTGGAGAGATTGCCGCTTCATGGCAGCGCCGGCCAGGCTGCACGCATGCCGTGCGTGCGCGAGTCACGCGTGTCAGAGACCTGCATGCACATGCACACATTGTTCCTGAGCCCTGCACATCGTTGCCCTGTTGCACATACAAAGAGAGCCAGCTGCAGGCAATAACGCGGCGGCTTGCGCAGCGCAAGACGCGCAGACACGCTGCGCTGACCACTGCTCAGCGCTGGGGTCCCGGGTCCCACAAAGGCCTGCGTGACTGCAGGGCTGACCGACGAGGGTCGCTGCAGCGGCGGCGCGCACCGCGCGGGAGACGCGGTCGCGCTGCGTCAGCAGCTGCTCCGCGTTGTACTGCGCGACGACGGCCTTCAGGATCTCGTTGCCGATGGAGGGCAGCACCCGCTCGTCCCAGTCCAGGCCCAGGCTCTGCCGCATGGACCATACTGCTTCTGTAAGCACCCTCACTTCAGTCACAGCTTGCGCGTTTGCAACGCAGCAAGAACCGTGTCTGCATTTTTGGACACACGCTTTACACATCTCAAGTTGCGTGCGACCAAGGGTACCGAGGACATGACAGTCACACAAAAAACAACAAGGTGCTGTCATCGTGCACTCTTGGCGAGCGCGCAAGACAGCGGCCTTGCTGCAGCAAACATGTAAGGAGGCAGCCAGCAGCCTTAACCGGCTGGGGTGCGCGCCTTGTAGATGTTCGGCAGCTCGTCGTGGTCGGGCTTGGACAGCACGCGCAGCGAGATGTTGACCATCTGCAGGTCTGCGCGGCGCGGCAGGCCGCGTCACGGGGCGCGCGCTGCTCGCCCGCAGCCTGGCACCAGGTGCGCACTTGAGGTGCACGCAGGGCCTCGCCAGGCAGTGGCGGCGGCCTGGCAAAGGGTCCAGCAGGCGGTGCGCAGGAGCGGGGTCACCTTTGGTGCCGGTGACAGAGCTGATGGTGCGCGGGCGGGTGCGGATGTCCATGATGTTCGGCGACTGCAGCCACGGGATGCGCAGGTGCGAGCCCTCGCCTATCGGCTCCGGCAGCACGCCCTGGATCCGGTCGTACATGACGCAGCGCTCGCCCGCGTCCACTGCGCGGCGCAACACACTGGTCATGCTGTTGGGAGCACTCCGCAGAGCAGGCTGTCACCCCTCCCCTGCAATGCGCCTAAGGCCGCACAGGAACAAGGCGACTGCTGCAGGCACGCACTGTTTGAAGAGATACAGCACCGTCTGAGCACCACACAGTGTTGCACACTGCACTCATACAAGCATCCTGAGTGGCTTCTGGCACGTCCAGCCGAGTGGACAGCAGCGCGCCTGTATACAGGGCAGCCTGCACGGCGGCGCCGCCGACGCCTGCAAACACGGCCAGCCGCCCGGCGCGGCCCAGGAATGTAGCGACCGCCGCCGCGCTCTGTTGCGGGCTCGCCATCGTGCTAGCACCTGCGTTGCTGCTGGCTCCTTTGATTGTATGAGTCCTCCGCTTGCCTTCGCAAGGCAGCGCAACGTCACCCTACCCTAGGGAAGTTATGCCATATCTGCGCCAGGGCGGTGCGCATGTCAGCAAGCGTCTGCGCACACTTTGGCCATGCTTGAATAGCTTGAGTGTGAGTGAGGCGCAGGCTTGCGTGCATCCGGTGCTGTGCGAGCGTGCGGGCGCAGTGCATGGACGAGCGCGAGCCCGGCAACCTCTACGAGCGGCTGGGCGTGAGCCGCAGCGCGACGCCGGAGGCCATTCGCAAGGCCTTCCGGCGCTACGCGCTCGCGCACCACCCGGACAAGGCGCCGCCGGAGCGGCGCGAGCGGGCCACGCGCGACTTCCAGAGCGTGCAGCAGGCGTACGCCGTGCTGTCGGACGGCGCGGTGAGGACGCACACTCACTTTTATAGAAGCCTGAACTGTTTGCTTGTGCTGCGGCCGCGCGAACGCCGCAGGCCTCCCGACAGGATGCGGCGTGGGTGCCGGGATGCGCCCTGCCTGGTGCTCTTCCAGGCTCTGGCGCCAGTCTGTCAGCCCACCTTGCAGACGCCGTGCTGTAGCACTCGGCCATCGCCCTGCGTACCGCGGAGGGAGACTCGCATGATCATTGGAAGGGTCTAGCAAAAGTGCCTGAAGATATTCGAGTGTGCGCCCCAGCAGCGCTTGCCAGGCGCTTGCAGGGGCCCGTGTGGCGCCGCAGGGACCGTGCAGGGCAAAGACCTGGTTGACCTCGGTTTTGCGCCGTGCAGAAGCGCACTGCGTATGACGCGGAGACAGACATTCGCAGCGCGCCAGTGCGGCATGCAGGTAACCCTGTTCCCAGGAGAGCCATTTTAGTTTACAGCGTTGCAGGCTGCAGCAGAGAGGCAAACCTGCCCGTGCTTGGACCCGCGGCCTGACCTGAAGCGAGCGGGAGCTCCCCCGGTGTGCGGCACCCACCAAAGCCGCCAGGCGCAGCTGTCGCCGGGCCTTCCCCTGACCGACCTGCAACTTGCGTAGACGTGGACGAGTTCCGCAACGTGTTTACCGAGTTCTTTGGCGCGCCGCCGGACGCGTTCGAGTTTGGCTGCCCGCGCGCCGACCTCTTTGCGCGCGGCGCGTTCGGCGGCGGTGGCGCCGGCCTGTTTGGCGACGGCTTCGGCGCGGACATCGCACCGAGCACGCCGAGCACCACGGAGGCGCCGCTGACGCTGACGCTTGAGGAGCTGTTTAAGGGTGTGCAGCCCTACCAGGGCCTACCCTACCCTACCCTACCCTACCCTACCCTTGCCTCTACGCGCGCCCTGCCTGCCGCTGTCAACGCAGGAGCTCGCCTTGCAGTGTGCGACGCTGGCGGGGGTCGCGTTCTGGACACAGCTGTCATGGCGTCAGGGTGGCGACAGGCGCTATGCTGCTGGCGCAGGCGGAGAGAAGCGCCTGGCGCTGAGCCGGCGGATCTACGACGGCGCCAGTGGCGCGAGCGTGCGCGTGCGCGAGGAGGTGACCATCCGCGTCCAGCCCGGCTGGCAGGAGGGCCACCGGTGCGCACCAACAAAACACAGACCCTGTCAGTGAGCGCTGCCTGCGCTCGCTTGCGGGCTAAGCCGTCTTTATTGCAAGCTTAAATGAGCGTGCGGCAATGGTGTAGCGTGCATGATGCAGTGGATGCGCGTGCACTGTGGGCCTGCTCGCACACGCGCTCTGCGGGGCATCGGGCGTATGCAGCTCCGTCAGGCGCGGCCGCGCGCGCGCAGGCTGACGCTGGCGGGCAAGGGCGACGAGGCGCCCGGCCGCGGCGCGGGCGACGTTGTGCTGGTCGTGCGCCAGGCGCTGCACGCGCGGTTCGAGCGCCACGGCGACGACCTGCACGCGCGCGTCGAGGCGCGCACTCCAATGCGCAGGGCATGGCCTGTTTGCGCGGGGATGTGCTATCCCTGTATCTAACCCAAGCCCAATGCGCAGTGCTTGGCCTGCTTGTGGGGCGAGCGCAGTGCTTGCTAGGCAGCATTGAGCGCTCCCACGGGCGGGATCTGTGACACTGGCTGCCTTTGCAACTTTTTGCAAGGCGTCTGGCAGTCTTTTCGATGACACAGCAGAGAGTTTTAAGAGCACGCGTACGCATGGGCTTGCAGTGGTTGTCTGCGAGGAGGAGCTGCTTGCAGAAATTAGCAGTTGTTGCCCAGTTCCTGGCACCATGCATGGAAACGCAATGTGTGCGAGGCTGCGTACTGCGCGTGACTTAGCTGCAAAATGTGGTCACCGTGCCTCGTCAGGCAGCCCGCCTCTTGGGCTGCCAGGGCCGCCTGGCGGCGCGCTGACTGCCGCTGTGCGCGCCAGGTGCCGCTGCTGCACGCGCTCGCGGGCGGCCCCGTGCCTCTGCAGACGCTGGACGGCCGGGCCCTGCAGGTCTGCACTCTGCTCTCTGTGTATGCAGCATGTGGGGTCTTCACCAGGGTGGGTTGAAAGGCGCACAGGTGTGCTCGCGTTTGAGTGCAGTGCCCCTGGTGCTCCGGTGTATGACTGTCTGACCCATGGTCGCACCTCAGTACTATAAGTAGATATGCTTGTGTTGCTCGTGCACGCGGCGACTGTCTGCGCGCGCGGCCGGCAGGTGGCGGCGGCGGGCGTGATCACGCCCGAGTCGGAGCTGCTGGTGCGCGGGGAGGGCATGCCGCGCGCCAAGGGCGGCGGCCGCGGCGACCTGCGCGTGCGCTTCCGCATCGCCTTCCCGGCGCGCCTGTCGGCGCTGCAACTGGCGCAGCTGCAAGCCGTCCTCGCATAGCGCGGCCTGCGGGCTCGGGCTCCGGGACCAGGTTGTGCACGGCGAGGGGGCGGACCGCACGGAGTGCCGGGCGCGGGAAAGTTTCGCAAGCGCCTCTGCACCGCGCTTCTGCAACAATCCTCCGCGCCTGCTAACAAGCAGACAGAGGTGGCTGTGTCCACCTTCCGAGCTCGCCGGCAGCGAGCCCGGCTGTCCTTGCTCTGCATCTTGCCAGTGCTGTGGCAGACTCGCCCTCGTACCAGCTGCGCTCTGTGAGCTGCGCTGCTCATGACTGGCACAAGTGCAGTTGGTGAGCCGCACACAAGGCGTGCGGGGACTTGCTGTGCATGCCGTCTGGCTTTCCTAGGATGGGATGCTCGGTTGTGGCACTGGCTCATAGGACAGCATGCTTGGCTGCTCACGTTGCTGGCGTACTGAGTATGCATGCAACAGTGCCCAGTGGCCCTGAATCCCTAATCAGTTCCTGTCATTTTTTTGGCAAGGTTTAGCATTGCTGGCGAGCTTTGGGCATTTGCAGTGGTGGCGGGCAGCAACTAAGCTTCATGCTGCCATTTGTAAGGGGGGGTGCAGCAGGAGATCAGGTATTGACACAAGACCGGATATTGCCTGTGCACGGGCCATTTGCTACCGGTACATTGGCTCACATCGCTGAGCATGAATGGGTGCAAAGGACAGCCGCTGGGCCACTACCGGCGTGTATGCAGCTTGTTGTGGGATTGGTCGTGAGCAAGTCAGCTTTCGTGTGTGTACACTGTCCGCTCAGCATCTTGGGACTGTTGTACAGGGTGCTTGGCTTCTCTAGTAGTTTTTTTGCCTTTGTGGGTGTGCAGGCTCAAGCATACCAGATCATTGTTTGCGTGGGGGCATGACGCAGAATTTATTGTGTCACGCAAGAGCTGTGTGCGGCGGTAAATGTTTTGTCAACTCTGTCCTGACCCAGGTGCTCAGGCTAAGCAATGACTTGGCCGCCTAATGGGGTTTGCTCTCTTCCTGGTAGCCGGGCTTTGAGCTGTGTGCATGACTCCTGATTGGGGTCCTTTGACCAGGAGTCTAGCTTGTAACAGAGCTGTGTAACAGCATGTATCGGTTGCACTGCTGCCCTGTCAGATAGTGCAAATCAGACCACTTATTCCATGCACTCTAAGCCAACTGCTTAGATGCATGCGGGGTGGTGATTGCAGCGGGTGCGCTGCTGCCTCGCTTAATGCAGTAGTGCCCTTGAAAACGAGGCCTTGCTGCCTGCCAGCTTCTTGTACGTCTCGCTTATAGCAAGCAACCTTGGAGTGTGTGCAAAACTGATAGCTGACCGCTGATTGAGGTCCAGGCAGAACTCACCAGCTTGAATAAGAGCCAGACATGCCCATGCAGCGCGCTACGTTTGCAGCTGTGCGCATCCCTCCTTTGTTTTGCTCACAGAGGCGCTGCAAAGTGGAGAGAGCTGTGATAACAGATTTATGACTGTGCTGCACCTTGCAGGGCTGCTTCTGGGGCGTCGAGCAGAAGTTTGCGCAGCACTTTCGCAGCGCGGGGGTGCAGACCGCAGTTGGCTACACGGGCGGGACACTGCCAAAGCCGACGTATGAAAGGGTGCGCAGCAAAGGCGCTTGAACGTCGTTGTGCATAGCAGGCCCGCAAGCTTGCTGGCATGCTTCTGCGAGCGACGCTGTAAGCAAGTGGTGCTGCAGGTCTGCTGCGGAAACACGGGCCACGCGGAGGCCGTGCAGCTAGTCTATGACGACCGGGTGAAGTATGACGACCTGGTGCGCGGGTCACCCCGGGCTCTTGCCCTCCGCGCGTGCAAGCCACATGCAACTAATAGTCAGCAAGCTCCGCAACAGGTCGACTTCTTCTACAGCATACACAACGCAAGCCTGCCCCGGAGCAAGGCGTCCCAGTACCGCAGCGCTATTTTCTATGATGACGAGGACCAGAAGGCAATCGCGGAGGTGCACACTTTCCCTTTCCTGCACACCCTGTCTGTGTCCAGTCTGCCTTTTGTAGAACAGTGAGCATGCACGCGCAGGCACAGACGGCTGCCGCGCAACAGCGCTTCCCCAGCGCTATTGCGACCGAGATAACCCCTAGCTCAGAGTTCTGGCGGGCGGAGGAGTACCACCAGAAGTATTATGACAAGAATGGTGGCAGCTGTCACTAGTACTGAGCCAGCCAGCTTTGAAGGACCGACCTCGCGAGGAAGCTGAGCAGAAGCACCCGCATGAGCCCCAAGAGCGCGCCATGCGGAGGGCGCGCCCAGGATATGCAGGACGCAAAGCCGGACTTTGGTGTGAGCGCCGACGACCTTGCTAACCTGTTGGAGGTAAACTTGACAGGACGCAGTGTCGGAGTATCTTTGTCTGCTTATTGTGGCAGCATTGTTTGTGGCAGGTACATTGTTCACGCGGCATTTGAACGAGCACTGCAGTAGCCAGTACCCAGCTTATCGGTGCAGATGTCTGCTAGCCAGCCAGGCGCTCAAAGCAGGACGTTGTCGAAACTTGAGTAGACGCATTAACGTGAGAAAGACTTGCATGATTGCTTCAACCTGCTTCAGGTTGCGCAGCTGGTTCACGACCTACTGCAAGTCTGAGTTCGCATCTAAATACATGGCCTGCAAAGTGCACAGCAGTGGGAGGAGAACGTGACCGGGCGTGCCCGCGCAGCACAAGCGCGCGGAGGACCTGACGAAGCATGGCGGCGCGGAGGGCTTGGCAGCATCGCTGCGCACGAGCATGCGCACCGGCCTGGCGCACACTGACACCGACGTGCGCGGCCTGGCGCGGCGGCGGGCGGAGTTCGGCGCCAACAAGTTCAAGGAGGTCAAGCCGCGGCCGTTCCTGCGGCTGCTGCTGGACAACCTGCGCGACCCGACGCTCATCCTGCTGATGGTCGCCGCTGCCGTGCGCCCCTCCTGGGCCGCCCTCCTGGGCGCCTGCAGCCCTCGCCTTGGGCATGCGGGAAGGGGGCGCCGCAGGACGCGTGCTTGCTCTGCAAGCTGGCGGCGAGCGCCCGCGCGTGCGCCGCGGGGCCGTGACCCGAGCGTGCGCAGGTGCTTGCAGCAGCCCCGTGTGTGGCGCTGCCTGGCGGGCACAACCTGCAGTCCCGGCAGCGTGAGCAGCAGGGCGCGCGGTGCATGCATGCAGGGGGTCTGCACTGCGTGCTTGCAGGCAAGCGCGCGCACGGTGGCGAGCGCCGCGCCGGCGCGCAGGTGTCCACCATCATCGGCGCATCCGTGCCGGCGCAGCGCGAGGAGCAGGCGTGGACGGAGGGCATCGCGATCTGGGTGGCCGTGCTGGTTGTGAGCCTCGTTGGTGCGCGCCCGCCGCGCGCGCCGCGCGCGCTGCCGCGCGCACGCAGGCGATGCGCTTCGCTCCGCTGCGCTGTCGCGGCACAAACCCTGCCGCCCTCGCCCCTGCAAGCAGTCCGAGCAGCACCTGCACTTGGGGTTGATGACGTGGCTGACAAATGCAGAGGATAGCAGAGGCCGAGCCCCTCAATGGCGGGCGCACGCGCGGAAGGACGCAAGAGGCACCGCCGGGCCATGCCGCCGACATTCCAGCCAGCGCTTACCGGCGCGCGCCCCGCTCACCGGCGCCCGCGCGCGCGCGCGCAGCCTCCGGCAACGACTGGCAGAAGGACCGCCAGTTCCACGCGCTCAACGCGGAGGCGGGCGTGGTGGAGGTCAAGGCGGTGCGCGGCGGGCACGAGTGCCTGGTCGTCAACGAGGACGTTGTGGTCGGCGATGTGCTGCTGCTCGACACCGGCGACCGCGTGGCCGCCGACGGCCTGGCGTTCGAGGCGCACGGCCTGACCATCGATGAGGCGCGGCCCGGTCCCTGACCCTAATCCTAATCATGTTTTCCGCGCATGCGCAGCGCGGCGCAGGCACCGTGCACTGAGGGAGGGAGCTGTTGCTCTACGCAGCCGCGCTGCGCTCGCTGCGCCGCACGGGCGCCGCGGCCTGCTGCGGCACGCGGGCCCGTCCTCCCGGCCCTGCCGCGGCGCGAGGGCGGCCGCGTCCGCGGGGCAGGCGTCCGCCTGGGCGGGGCGCGTGGCTGACGGGGGCGTCGCGCTGCCGCGCCGGCAGGCCTCGCTGACCGGCGAGAGCGAGCCCATGCGCAAGGACCCGCACAGCGACGCCTTCTGCAAGTCGGGCACTGAGGTGCGTGCCCGAGTCAGTGACCGGCGCGTGGCTTGACCTCGTCTCGCCCCAAACATCGCTGTGCTGCTCGGCGCCTGTTCGCTGCGGTCGCCGCATGGCATGTGTGGCACCTTCGTGCTGATACGCAGAACAGGGCCAGGAGCTGGCGCGGGGTTTTGAGGGGGTTGTGGCAAGCGGCAGAGCATGCAGGGAGCCTGCATCTTGGCATGTCACCTGGCGTATCACCGCGAAGAGGGTTGTGCCTGCAAGCCTGCTTCAGAGCCCAAGGGCCGCGCGCGGCCGAACACGAGGCCGCGCGTGGCCTCGTGTGCGGCCGCGCGCAGGCGGCCGAGGGCGGCGGGCGGCTGCAGTGTGACGTCAGCAGAGCTAGGTCCGTAAGCCTGCCGCGGGACCCAAGGCTCATGCGTGGTCTCGTGTCGGGCCGCGCGCAGGTGACCGAGGGCAGCGGGCGGCTGCTGGTGCTGGCGGTTGGCGAGCGCAGCGAGTGGGGCCGCACCATGGCCATGGTGGCGAGCGAGCCGGCGCCTACGCCGCTGCAGGCTGCGCTGGGCACGCTGGCGGCCGCGATCGGTAAGGTCGGCCTGGTGGTCGGCGCGCTGTGCTTCGTGGTGCTGCTGGTCAGGCGCGCGCCCGCGGCCCCGGCTTTCAGCCCGTGCGGGGCTCGCGACCGGCCCTAGGCGGACCGCGGGCACAGTGCGGCGCGCTCGGCCTCCGGTTGACAGTGCCGGCCTGGTGGGAAGCAGAACCGCGCGGCGATGCGCTGCGCGGCGGCGCTGTAGTCTCTGGCGCAGCGCGGGGCCAGCGCCTGAGGCGCGCGGCGCGTCCGAGGTGCGCATGTCTGGCTGGTACAGAGCCGCTGTGCGGCTGTGCCGCGCCGTGCTGGCCCTTAAAAAAAAGCTGCTTGGCGCGGGCGGCAGGTGGTGCATACGGGAACGCGGCTTCCCGCTCGACCGCATCGTGGAGGGCCCGCTGCAGTTCTTCATCTTCGCCGTTACCATCGTGGTCGTCGCGGTGCCCGAGGGCCTGCCGCTCGCGGTGACCATCTCGCTCGCATACAGGCGCGCTCCCGGGCGCAAGCGCGCTGCCTGGGCGGCTGGCACCCTGCCGCAAACAGGCGCATTGTGCTGCAGGGTTCTGTAAAAACAGATACTGCAAAGCTATGGTGAATGCATGTACGCTGATAGGATTTCTGGTAGCCGCTAAGCCGTGGCAACGCGGCTCGCAATTCGGCAGAGTTTCTCTCCGCCCCGGAGCGCCGCACAGGGCCGCGGGCTGCCCCCTCCAGCCTTGACCGACGCGGTCGGACTGTGGGCGTGAGGAGCACGGCCTGCGCAGCGCGGCCTGCGCAGGCCTCAGCCCGGGCCAGTGCAACATTGGCTAACATGGCCTTGACAATGTACCCGACCTAACACTACCCTATCCATGCGCCCGCAGCATGCGCAAGATGATGCGCGACGCCAACTTTGTGCGCGTGCTGGCCGCGTGCGAGACCATGGGCGGCGCGACCACGATCTGCTCCGACAAGACCGGCACGCTGACCGAGAACCGCATGACCGTCGTGGCCGGCTGGTTCGCCGGGCGCGCGTGGGCGGCGCCGCCGGCCGCCGCGGAGCTGCCCGCGCCGCTCGCCGCGTCGCTGCAGGCCAACATCGCGCTCAACTCCAAGGTGCTGCAGAGGCCTGCAGCCTGCTGAATGCTAAAGGAGGCCGTTCAGCACCTACAGCCTTCTGAGTGCTGAAGGAGGCCGTGACCTGTCGCCTGGGTGCAGGCTTGTGTTCCGCTCAGCGCGTGGGGTGTTGCAAGGGGCCCATTGCAGCATGGACACCTTCTGGCAACTTTTGTACGAACCGGACTGCATGCTGCTGGCAGTGATCTGCACATGCAATGCAGCCCACACCCGGCTGGTTGCCCAACCAGGGCGTGACAACCGCACTCTGCTGGCTGGCCTCCGCAGCAGACATTCTGCACCTATGCTTGGCACTCCGCGACCCTGCCAGCACACCAGTCACTGCTGTGCAGCATGCGCACCCCATGCAGCACATGCTGCATTACAGTAGCTGAGACGGGGCCTGCCTTCCCAGCTGACAGCCGGCCCTTGCTCGGCACAGGCGTTCCTGATCGAGCACGACAAGGACACCGTCGGCTTTGTCGGCAACCGCACGGACTGCGCGCTCCTGATGCTGCTGCGCGCGTGGGGCATCAGCTATGAGGCGCTGCGCGAGGTGCGGCCAGCTCCGTGCCCCGGAGCTTGCATGGGCGTTGCCTGCAGGGCTGTGCTGAGCTCCTGTTTGGACACCTAGCAGGCGGTGTGACCGTGGGGACACTGCCGTGAGGTTGTCACGCATGGTGGCGTAATACACAAGATTTGGCGAGAGACGCGTGCTGGAGGGCTGTCCATGCGTGCAGCTGGAAGAGCCACAGCCCACCACGTTCTTGTTCTGCAACATGCGTGTTTCGTGTCGGACTTTCCTGTCGCCCGCCAGGCGCGGCACGATGACGTGGAGGAGCTGTATGCGTTCTCGTCGGCGCGCAAGATGGCGTCCGTGCTGCTGCGCGCGCCCGGCGAGCTGATGCTGTACAACAAGGCGCGCCGCGCGTGTCCTGCAGGCCCTAGTCGGGGTCTGAAGGGGGCTGTGCAGAGTGTGTTGCTTTACTCACTGCACGTGAAGCCTGCAGCACGACAATGCTGTTGCAGTCAGCACGACATTACAGCATAAGTTGCATAGGCCAATCGTCAACTTCAGCATGCGTTTGCGTGCTTACTGTCTGCTGGATCTCTGCAGTGCGTGAAACAGGAGAGCGCCAGATCGCACCTGTCTCTGCGCTGTGCTGCGGGACGGGGCTGTGATGAAGCTGGCCCTCCACCAAACACCGTGACAGCTGGGCACTCCGTCTCACTCTAGCACACAAAGTATGATGCATGTCAGGGGATGCCTCTTTCCATGCACAGAGGCTTGTCACCACGCGTGAAGGCCTGCCACCGTGGCTGACGGCCGGCAGGGTGCGGCGGAGATTGTGCTCGCGCGCTGCACCGCGCTGCTTGGCGCCGACGCGGCAGAGCAGCCGCTCTCGGCCGCTGCGCGCGCGGACCTGGAGGCGTACATCACGGCCATGGCCGCGAGCGGGCTGCGCACGCTGTGCCTGGCGCAGCGGCGCTTTGCGGGGGGCCGCGCCGACTGGCCGCCCGGCGCCTTTGACGAGCCGCCCGACGAGCAGCTCACGCTGTGCTGCATCGTCGGCATCAAGGCGCGCGCTCCGTCGGCGTGGTCTGCTTGCGGAGGAGGCCGGGCAGGTGCTGCTCATGTGAAAGCAGCGCTGTGAGGATGGTGCTGCTGGTGACAAGGAGGTTGTGACAGGTCTGCGCTGGCGGCGGGCGCCACGCGCACCGGGCATGCGCCGGCGCGCGCCTATGGGGCTGCGCATGGCGACCAGCCCCGAGCCGTGCGGCCGCATCGCGCCGCGGTTGAGACCGCCTCGATCTGCACTGCGCCTGGCGGGGAGAGGACCGTGACCAGCGGGCGCCCCCGCGCGCCGCAGGACCCCGTGCGCAAGGAGGTGCCGCGCGCGGTGGCCACCTGCCAGCGCGCCGGCATCGTGGTGCGCATGGTCACGGGCGACAACCTGCACACCGCGCGCCACATCGCGGCCGAGTGCGGCATCCTGGCGGCCGGCGGCCTGGCGCTGGAGGGCCCGGATTTCCGCGGCCGGCCCGAGCCGGAGCTGCTCGCGCTGCTGCCGCGGCTGCAGGCGCGCCGCCGCCGCGGCGCGCCCCGCCCGTTGCGCAGGCGCCCGTGAGCGGCGCCGTGTGTGTTTTGCTGG
>JAABUH010001930.1_pt1 | contig 21219 bp, 20 predicted proteins | sample 5559121 | NCBI WGS metagenome assembly JAABUH01 (sample SAMN10711871, study PRJNA513364) | rock metagenome | isolation source: Antarctica rocks | place: Antarctica: Victoria Land, Battleship Promontory nord | collected 2015-12-28
ACCACTGCCGCCTCTGGCTCGTATGGCTCAAGACGGGGCGGCCCGTCGGCGGACCGGGGCACTCGGCGGTAGCCGTAGGGAGCCTTCCAGGAGATGACCTCACCGGCCCGGGCTCGCCAGAGCTTGCTGCGCCCCCAAAAGGTGATCGACGCCGCGCAGGCGTGGTTCTGGTCCCCCGAGTGGCAGGCCGGCGAGCGAGAAGCCGATGAGGACCGCGTCGCGGGTAGAGGCGAGACCTTCGGTTCCGACGAGGCGTTCGTCCGCGCCCTTCGCACCAGGACCAAGAGCCCCCATCGGCGATAGCCCGCCTTGCCCACCTACGAGTGGTTGGCCCGTTTTGGGGCTGACTTCGACGCGCTCTCCCCGCGTCAGCAGGCGGCATTCCTCACGGCGATCGAGGCCTTCCTTGCAGACCTCAGCAGCGGTAGAGGGTTCCGCCAGGGGCTTCGGGTGAAGGGGGTGAAGGGCGCCGCCCGCGTATTCGAGATGACCTGGGCCGGCGACGGGCGGGCCACCTTCGAGTATGGAGAGCCGATCACCGAGGGTGAACCGCACATCGTCTGGCGCCGGATCGGCACCCATACCATCTTCGACCAGCCCTGAGCGGAGCGAACCGAACCGACTCCACTGACGGCCGCCTTCCATGCCGCTGGGCGGCGCCGAATGCGGAACGGCACTCCACGGGGACGGCAGTCGCGACTTGGTCGGGATTCCATCCCGCGAGGATCCCGCGAGGATCCCGCGTCCGGCGCTTACCGCTGCGTACCACCCCGTACCGTACAGTACCTCTGACCTGGGAATTCACGGACGAGCTAACACCGGCTAATCCCGCCAAACACGTCCCAGGGCAACTGAAAAGCGCGAGGTCACCGGATCGATGCCGGTCCCGACCACCGGAAAAACACGCCACGCCGGGTGACCCCCTCAAATCTCTTTGATCCCTGGGCCGGCCTCGGGCTCGATCTGCTCCTTGCGGACCTCCTCGCTGACCGTCTCCTCGCCCGCGATTATCTCTTTGACCATCCGCACCTGCTCCACGGGCACGACCTCCTTGTGCACCACTGGACGCTCCTCGTAGAGGGTGACTTCATGCTCCTGCTCGGAAAACACCGGGGCATCTATAGCTTGGCCGCGGTTGGCCTCAGCAATGGGCACTCTCTCTATACGGATCTCCTCATGAGAAACCGGCACTGTCTGGGTAACGTTCTCTGTGACTATGTACTTGCGTAGGCGAAACTGGCCCGCCGAGCTGCGCTGGGTACCGACCCGAAGCTGCTCCTCTGAGCGGATCATTGCGTCGTCGGTAGGAGTGGACGGCGAAGCCGTCGTTTCCATGCCCGGCTCTGCGGTCACGGTCTCTCCCCCGTAGGGGATCCCGTAATAGCGGAACAGCTCAGCTTCCTCGGCCGGGTCGAGCTCTTGGCCCGCGTTCTTGGTGTGGGGCCTCCTTGACCAGGGCCTTGTCGTAGGGAACGCGCAGCTCACCGTCGTGCTGGCTGGCCTCGGCCAGAGGTATCAGCGAGACATGGCTGGCTAACATACCGGTCTTGACCACCACCCATTCGGGTCGGTCGGTGGCGGCGTCCACGTAGACGTCCTCTACCTTGCCGAGCTTGGTGCCGTCGACGCCGGTAACATTGGCACCGACCAGATCTGTCGCGTTGATGAGATTCATTCTGCTCTCCATTTCCTCGTAGCGAGCAGCCATCTGCCGGCGTGCCCAGTCTGTTGTAGATGCTGGCGTGTGACCCCCCGCGCGGCCCATGGCACTACCGACGCCCCCTCTGTAGAAGAGGAGCTTGCCCAGTATGCTGGCGGCATCGTAGGAGGACTTCTCCAAGGCCTTCTTTAGCCCACCTCACTCGATTACGAGGTCGAAACCCACCTTCTGGGAGCACCTTGGCCAGGATCTTCGAGATCACCCTGGCCACGATATAACCGATAATCACGATATGAAGAATGCCACCAACTAAGCCTGCGGCGGGTCGGCTTTGCTTCTCATACTTGTAGTAGGTGGGGCCCTGAGCCCTTGGCTCAGACTCCGGTGGCGTCGAGAGCCCGCAGGAACTGATCGGCGATCATCGGTTGGCTGGCCCGGCAGGCCGGACAGGAGACCGAGGTCCCAGGTATGTTGAGCCACCAACCGACCACGGTGGTCACAGTGGCCTGGGCGGCAGCCAGCAGCTGGGAGGCAGTCACAGTGGCGCCGTTGGGGCCGGTGGACAGCCCAGCCAGCAGGACCACTCCCGGATGGGCGGCGTCGGCCTGGGTGGCGGCGCTGCTCACCAAGGAGGCGTAGGAACCAACGTCCGCCTCCAAGCTCTGGGCCTGGATCTCGACGACGTCACCATGGCTGGCGGCCATCCCGGCCAGGTCGCAGCGCACGAATCGCTGCGCATAGGTCCCGCTCCCGCAGCTGAGACCGGCCACCAGGTCGAGTGCTGGGGTCATGATGGCAGTGAGGCCCTCAGAATGGGCCAAGGCCGCGAACTGTTGCTCGTAGTAGCCGGGATCGCGCTGCTCGGCAGCCGGTGTCAGCGACCAGGCCTCGTTGTCGTACACCACGGCCTGTAGGCCACCTGGCAGCTGGCCCATGGCCGCCGCCCGGGCGAAAGCGCCCTGGCTGGTGAAGTGCATGGTTGGAACACTCGACCAACCCGGCGGTGGTGATCCGAGGAGGAAGGTCCCAGGACCATCCAGATAGGAACTGGCGATCAACGGATCGATTGACTCCAGCTGGTCGGCTGCGTGGCCCGTGATCATCCACCGATGAGTGACCACGGTGGCTCCGGCCTCGGCCACCGGGCCCAAGGCCAGAGCGAGAATGGACATGGCCGACATGGCGCCGGCCAGTAGGGCGGTCAGGTGGGGACGGGCAACCGATCGGCGGCCGGTCGAGCAGCAGCCGGGCCCCGGAGCCGTCCGGCGCGCAGCCGCACCGGACGAGTGGGCAGGGAGAGCAGCCCTTCGAGCGTGAAGACCCGCCTGACGACGGTAAACGGGTACCAAAGTGCCAGCCAACCTACCTGACGTAGGAAACCATTACCAGCGGCAAGTACGGCAGCCACCAGGAACGTCGGGGCAGCCGAAACTACATAGAAGATCAGGAATGGTCCGATGCGGTGAGACAACGACGGCGTCAGGATGACCGACTGAAGGCCGTGCAGGTAAACGAGCGGCCGCAACAGGGCCGTCACCCTGACCATACTCGTCCTCAGGTAGAGGAACCAGGTCCGAGGGCACCGATTGGCGGCCAGCAACGGGGAATGCCGGGCCATTACCTGGGTACCGGCCCGGTTCCAACGGGTGCGCTGTTCTCGCAGCCCAGCCAGGGTCGTGGGGACGTCCTCGAAGTCGCGTATACGGGGGTCGACCACGGCCCGGTAGCCAAGCCGTCCCAACTGCATGGTGAGATCGGCGTCCTCGCCGTTCATGCCGCTGACGAACCCGCCCACCTCCAGCGCCCCCAGGCGGCGAAAGGCGGTAAAGGTCCCGGGAATACAGGCCACCGCGTCGGCCCGCTGCTGGGCCAGGCGGGCAAAGGTAAAATTCAACAGGCACTCGAACAGCCGGACCCGGCTGATCCAGCCACTGAGGTCACCACGGGGCAGGCTGAGGGCGCCCACCGTGCCTACCAGGGGATTGGCGAACCAGGCGGGGAGGGGAAGAAAGGCATCTTCGGCCACCACCACGTCGGCGTCCACCCGCACGCAGATCTCCGTCTTGGCCCGGCGCAGCGCCTGGTTGAGCGCAGCTGCCTTGCCGTTGTGGCTACCCTCCACCAACTCTCCGGTGGCCGTCTCGAAGTCATCCATGACCGAAACGACGATCTCGGCAGTGCGATCGGTCGAGCCGTCGTCGGTCAGGATCACCGCCACCGGGCCGCCGTAGTTGCCCGCTGCCTGATCTATAGACTCCAACGTTAGGGCGATCCCGGCCTCCTCGTTGAAGGCGGGGATTATCACGGTGAGCCCCGGCGTGTCCAGGGGGGCTGGGCCCGGCCGCGGACGACTGCCCATGGCCATGAGAAAGAGGTAAAGGCCGTCGAGAATCACCGGATAGCCGAGCAGTACCAGCACGCCGAGTGCCGGATGAGGTCCGGCCACCCTGGTAGCCAGGGCATCGAGGGCGACCAACACCACCACCACCGCCGCCGTCAGGGCGCTGGCGAACACCACCTTGTCGGTCCGGTACGCCGGGCGGACGGCCGGTACGGTAGTGGGCCGAGGCAAGACGAGGGTGGTGGCCAGGATCCGCAACATCACCAGGACGGCGGCGCCCAGGTTCACGACCGTGCTGGCAAAGGCGTACGGGCTGGTGGGCAGGCCAGACGACGCCGACACTGCCACCACCAAGGCATCCAGGCACAGGCTCAGAACAATGAAGGCAATGGCGTGGGCCGCCACCATCGCCCGCCGGCCGGCGCTGGCCCGCAGGGCCACGGCAAAACAGAGAATGTCGACGATCACCACCAGGCGCAGGCCACCATCCAGGTGCCTGGCGTAGGCAGACACCACCGAGGGCTGGCCCAGGGCGATCAGGGCAATCTTGCCCACCAGGCGGTCATAGGCGGGGCCCAGGCCGGGCAGCACGCCGACCAGGATGCTGGACACCACCACGAACAGCAGGTAGAAGGACGCGGTGCGGGTCAGTCGAACCGGCCGGGGACCGGGGAGCACCACCTGCCCCATGCCGTCTCCCTGGTCCTCGGCCGAGGCTCGACCGAGGGCTCCGCAGACCAACAGGACGACGATGACCACGTCGCCCACCAGCACCGCGGTGCCCCCCGGGCTCAGACCGCCCACTGGGTAAGGTCCCGGTGATCGCTGATGGCCACCACGGTCGCCTGGTGGGCAAGGCCGCCCTGCGGCCCGTGGGCAAGGCCGCCCTGCGGCCCGTGGGCAAGGCCGCCCTGCGGCCCGTTGGTATAGCTGTCTTGCTGGTGTCCGCCCTCGTCCTGAGCGCGTGCGGTAGCAGCCAACCGCGGGTACAGCCGGCCACCCCCAGCCCGAACCGGGCGGTCAACGGTCGGCCGGCTCCGACCGGGCCACCAGGTCAACCCGGCAATAGCCAGACGTGGATCTTCGCGGAGCGGGCCCTCCGACAAGTGACAGTCGACCCCACCGTCCTCCAGCTGCTGGAACGCGGAAGGGTCTTCGAGATCCTCCAGCCCGGTCACCGGCCCCTCGCCGGACTGGCGGTCGTCCCCACGGCCAAGTTCGCCAGCTTCCAGGCCATGTCCTCGGCCTTGGCCAGCGGGAGCGTCGACCCATGGGTTAGGGCGATCTTGTACGACAACGAGTCGTGGGCTGCCACTCCGCCCGACGAGCAACAGGCACCTGGTCCGTTCATGGCCAAGGCGGCCGCCCTCGTCCATCAGCACCACCTCACCTTCCTGGCCAGTCCCGCCCTGGACCTCACCAAGGTGCTCCAGCCCGGTGTGACGTCCCGAGATCAGGCATACCTGCACCTCGGGCTGGCCGCCCAGGCCGGACGGGTGGCCGACGTGGTGGACGTCCAGGCCCAAAGCGTCCAGCGAGACGCCACCACCTACGCCAACCTGGTCGGCCAGGCTGCAGCTCAGGCTCACCAGGCCAATCCCAGCGTGGTGGTGGTGGCTGGGCTGAGCACCAATCCCACCGGCGCCCCGGTCGCCTCCGGCCAGCTGCTGGCGGCGGTCAATGCTGCCGGGTCGGCGGTCCAGGGTTACTGGGTGAACATCCCTTCCCCCGGGTCCAGCTGTCCAGGCTGTTCCAGTCCCCGCCCCGACCTCGCCATCAGCTTGCTGACGGCGGTGGCCGGTCAACCTGGCTAGGCCATGCTCCTTGGCCCCTGCAGGGCCATGCTCCTTGGCCCCTGCGGAGCGTTGCTCGCCCGTCACCGGCGGGGTTGCAGGACAACTGAGCCCGTCATGCCCGGCAGCACTCCCTGAGGTGCCCCCTGCTCCAAGCGAAGACGAACGTCGTAGGCCACCGAGCCACCCACCGACAACGGGTTGGGCACTATCTGGGTGACTTCGCAGGCCAATTTGCTTCCCTTCAGGGCAGCCAACGAGAAGACCGCATGCTCGCCTGGGTGCACAGAGCTGATCTGTGACTCCGGCACCTGAGCCGTGACCTGCCAGCGGGGCCACTGATCAATGGTGACCACCGGCGCGTAGGGATCAGCGTGGGAGTTGGTGTCGTTGGGCGCGGATGGGAACAGCTGCAGGGAGGGGGAGCCGGACACGGCAGTTCCCTGCGGTCGGTAGATACGCACTCCCATGCTGTCCACCGTCTCGCCGGGGGTGCCGGACACCGCCACCACCAGTCCGTCCACCGGGGACACCAGCGACGTCTGGGCCGCCATTTGGCTTTGGCGTTGCTTGTCCACTGCCAGCTGGGCCTGATCTCGAGAAATGTCAGCCCGAACCACATGAACCTGGGCGATGGCGTTGTAGTCGACCTTGAGCAATTGCTCGAGTTGGTTCAACTCGGTCTCGGCGGCCGCCAGGGTGGCCTGGTCATTGGCCACCGCGGTGGCCTCCGAGGTGCCAGCCTGGGTGGCCACCACCTGCCCCTTGGTCACCCGCTGGCCGGATCTGACCATGATGGCGGCCAAAGGTCCCGAGTTCTGAAAATTCAGGTTGACCTGATTGGTCGGCTCGACCACGGCCGAGATTGACTTGGCCGCCGAGTCGAGAGCTTTGATGGTGAGGGGGACAGCCACCACGGCCGCCACCGCCAGGGTCGCCACCACCAGCGCCCGCCGGCGGGAGGTCGTTCCCGGTGCCGGGCCCAGGGCCGCTGGCCTGGGCCGGCCGCCGCCCCGAGCCCCGTCGTGGAGGGACTCCGACCTCAGCGGGGTTGGCTTGACCGGTTGTGGATTGACGACCCGAGTCTCCAGCGTCCGAACGATCCCCGTCACCGCCACCCGACCTCGTCGGGCGATAGCCGCCGATCCATTCCCAGTGGCCGAGCCGGCACTGGATGCCACATGGCCCCGTCTCCCAGGGCGCTGCGGCTCGCTGGATCTCTCCGAAGGCAGCGCCGCCCCGGCCGAGGGTTCGGCGCTACGGACCGAGGCCGCCATTACCGACTCGGTCGCCCGGCCGTGGCCCGAGGCCCTATTCCCGTTCGCTCGCCCATCGCTGGTGGGCTCTTCCAGCAGTACCGGATCTATCCGATGGGCGTGGGACAGCACCGTTTGCAGGACGCTGTCCACCACTAGCTCCCTCAGGCGGTAGGGAGACGGCCCGAGGTCGAACCTCGCATTGCTGCGCCCGTTGGGGGAGTGCTCCTCGGCCTCGGGCAGGGGGTCTGGCAGGTGTCGAATCTCGACCGGGGCTCCCCGCTGGTCCCAGCAGCGAGCCACCAAACCAGCCAGTTGGTTGAGATCGAACTGCTCGGTGAATTGGTTGAACAGACGGCACTCTCCCGGCCGCGCCGGGTCGTCGAGGGCAAGGCGAATGCCGGCCGTGGCGTCCCGAATGTCGATGTAGGGGCGCGTCTGGTTGCCATTGCCGTAGATGGTGAGTGGACGGCCCGAGACGGCCTGCACGCAGAACCGGTTCAAGGCGATACCCCAGACCGGGTCGTAGTCGAAACGGGTGGCCAGAGCGGGGTCGTGGGCCGTCTCAGGCGTCTCGATGCCGTAGACGATTCCCTGATTGAGGGTCGTGGCCCGGATACCCCACTTGCGACAGGTCAGTGCGATGTTCTGACTGTCGACCACCTGCGAGAGATGGCCCAACATCTCTGGTCCTGTAGGACGGGGCAGCCGGTCGCCACGACCACCGTGGGTAGCGCTGCTGTGACCCTCGTCGATGTCGATGTCGGGGTACCCCGGCTCTGCCATCGAGCCCAGCTTGATCAGGTGACAGTCGGGAACGTGACGTTGGAGGGAGAACAACAGGTTGAGGTTTCCCATGATGTTGTTCGTCTGGGTCCTGACCGTGTGCTCCTGATCGTTCATGGACAACATGGTGCTGCGCTGCTCGGCCAGATGGACGACGGCATCGGGCTGGAAGCCCGCTACCAGGGCGTCCAGCGACTCAGCGTCGCAGAGGTCGACCTGGTGCCAGTGCACCATCTCGCCCGTCAGCTCGGCCCAAACTGCGACGCGCTGCTCCATGGACCGAATGGGGACCAGGCTGCGCGTGCCGTACTCCTGGTCCCACCCGCGGCGGGCCAGGTTGTCGACTGCCGACACCTGGTGGCCCGCATGCGCAAGGTAAAGGGCGAGAGGCCAGCCGAGAAAGCCGTCCGCCCCGAGTACGAGGACTCTCCTGCTCGTGGTCATCCCGGTTCTTCCCTTGCGCTCTTGGTGCCACGAGTGGCGGGAGCATTATCGCCAGAGGCACGGCAGACGACCGACCTGCCGGTGCCGCTTGACCATGCTACAGGAAGCGGTTGGCACTACCCAGCCGCCCATGCAGCCCTGTCAATCTTAGCTTGGCCCTGACCTTTGGGCCCTGCCCCACGACCCAAGGCACGGCACCAGCTTCAGCTGGCCTCCAACAGGTCGAGACAGCGGTGGATCTCCGAGGCCCGAAAGCGCCGGTGGCCACCCAGAGTCCGTACCGCGCTGATCTTGCCGGCCCGGGCCCAGCGGGTCACCGTCTTGGGACTCACTCGGAAGATGGCAGCAACCTCGCCAGGGGTGAGCAAGGTATCGGGAAGGGCGTCCTGGACGATCATTGGGCCTTGAAGGATCATTGGGTCTTGGGTGATCATGGTCTGCCTCGATCCTGTATGCGCACCCATGTGCGGTTTGTCCGATCAAGGGTACGGTGAGACCAGTAGGCGAGTCGATGGCCGAAAAGGGTCATTTTGGGGTGAAGCAAGGACTAGTCATTCTCAGGGGGCTACACCCCCCAATAACCCCGGCAGGAGGTGCACCTGACCCTCGCCTGACTCCACTCGGCCCACCACCGCGGCCGGACGGCCGAGGCGGCCCAAGGTGGCCACGGCCGCCTCCGCCTGGGACCGGGGAACCACCACGACCATACCTAGCCCCAGATTGAACACCGCCTCCATCTCGGCGTCGGCTATCCCCCCGGCCCGCTGGATCTCGCCAAAGATTGCCGGAGTTTGCCAGCTGGAGCGGTCGACCACTGCGTCGCAGTAGTCGGGCAGGGCCCGGCGCAGATTGGCCGAGATGCCTCCCCCGGTGATGTGGGCAACCGCCCGCACCCCGACCACCTGGCCCAGGGCCACCAGCGCCGGGGCGTAGATCACCGACGGCTCCAGCAACTCGTCGGCCAGGCTGCGGCTCGCCCCCGGCCAGGCCGGCTCATCGAGGCGGCCACCAGCTGGCTCGAGCAGGACCTGGCGAGCCAGGGCGTAGCCGTTGCAGCGCAGGCCGGGTGAGGCCAGACCTACCAGCACATCACCTGGCCGGACCCGTTGCGGCCCCAGCACCTGATCCCGCTCCACCACCCCTACGGCAAAACCAGCCAGGTCGAACGCCCCCTGCGCCATGGCCCCGGGATGCTCGGCCATCTCCCCCCCGATCAGGGCACAGCCGGCCCGCCGACAACCCGCGGCCACTCCGCCCACGATCACCTCGGCCACGTGGGGGTCGAGGCGGCCCATGGCCAGGTAATCGAGCATGAACAGCGGCTCCGCCCCCTGGCAGGCCACGTCATCGACGCACATGGCCACTAGATCCACTCCGATGGTGTCGTAGCGCCCGGTCGCGGTGGCCAGCGCCGCCTTGGTGCCCACACCGTCAGTGCTGGACACCAGGACCGGCTCCCGCCAGCGGCCAGCAGGGAGGGCGAACAGGCCGCCAAAGCCCCCAATGCCGCCGATCACGGCCGGCCCCGCGGTCGAGGCCACCGCGGCGCGGATCCGCTCGACCGCCTCCTCGCCCGCAGCCACGTCCACCCCGGCCCCGGCATAGGTGGAGCCGGGGTGGCCGCCGGCCAAGGGGCGCCCGGGGCCTGACCCCGAGGGGATAGGTGGTCCGGAGGGGATAGGTGGTCCGGAGGGGCTCTCAGCCACCCTGGTGGGCAGCCTCGAGGACCCGGCGGTCATCGTCCTCGTGGCCACGCAGGGCAACCGGGACCGCCACCGGGTAGTTCCCGGTCATGCAGGCGTCGCAAAACCCCGACCCAGGCGCCCCGATGGCAGCCACCAGGTTCTCCAGAGTCAGGTAGGCGAGCGAGTCGACCCCCAGGTAGTCCTTGATCTCCTCGACCGAAAGTTGAGCGGCCATCAGCTCGTGGCGGCTGGGAGTGTCGATACCGTAAAAGCAGGGCCAGGCGAACGGGGGCGCCGAAACCCGCAGATGGACCTCGGTGGCGCCTGCCTCGCGCAGCATCCGAACCATGGCCCGAGCGGTGGTACCCCTCACCACCGTGTCGTCCACCACCACCAGGCGCTTGCCACAGATGTTCTCCCTGAGCGGGTTGAGCTTGCGGCGCACCCCCCTGGCCCTGGCTTCGGGAGTGGGGGCGATGAAGGTCCGCCCGATGTAGCGGTTCTTCACCAGACCCTGGCCGTAGGGGACACCGCTGCGCCGGGCATAGCCCTCGGCCGCCGGGATGCCCGAGTCCGGAACGCCCATAACCAGGTCGGCTTCGACCGGTGCCTGGTCGGCCAACCGCTCTCCCATTCGCCGCCTGGCCCCGTGGACCTCCCTGCCGTAGAGCTGGCTGTCGGGCCGGGCCAGATAGACGAGCTCGAAAATGCACAACTTGGGGTCTATGCGCTCGGGCGGGAACGGGTGGACCGAGCGCGGGCCATCGGCGTCGATGACCAGCATCTCGCCCGGCGCCACCTCGCGCACGACATGGGCCCCCACCGTGTCAAGAGCCGGGGTCTCCGAGGCCAGCACCCACCCACCGGCATCGAGCTTCCCGAAGCAGAGGGGCCGAAAGCCATTGGGGTCGCGCACTCCGATCAGCCGATCGGAGTCCATTAGCACGAAGGAGAAGGCTCCCTCGAGAAGGGGCAGCACCTTGGTCAGGGCGGCTTCCAGCCCGTCCCCGACTGCCTCGCCCTGGCTGTCGGTGGCAAAGGCCCGAGCCACCAGCTCGGCCACCAGATCACTGTCGCTGGCCACCGTGCCCGGCAGCATCCCCGCCCCGGCCGCCAGGGCCTCGGTGTTGGTCAGGTTGCCGTTGTGGCCCAAGGCGAAGCCGGCGGTACCGACCTCCCGGTAGACGGGCTGGGCGTTGCGCCAGGTGCTCGATCCAGTGGTGGAGTACCGGGTGTGACCGATGGCCAGATGACCCAGGAGGACACCCACCGTGCGCTCGTCGAACACGTTGGTGACCAGGCCCATGTCCTTGACCACGGTGAGGGTGTCGCCGTCACTGACCGCCATGCCGGCCGACTCCTGACCCCGGTGTTGCAGGGCGTAGAGGCCATCGAAGGTCAGCTGGGCCACCGGCGCTCCGGGAGCCAGAACGCCAAAGACGCCGCAGGCATCCTTGGGCGCATCGTCGTCCAGGCGGTGACCGTCTGGCCGGTGGGTGGAGCGGTCAGAGCCGGGTGGAACGGCGCCCACTTCCCCCCAACAGTGGCCCGTCACCACCTCATCCTCCCACAGCCTGGAACGGTACCGGCAACCTGATCAGCTTACCCCCCCAGCTGCACCGGCCCGCTGCGCATGGCGCGGGGGATGGCCTCCGCCCAGGTGGTCACCACCTCGCTCACGGTCAGGTCGACCAGCCCATCGACCACCAGACGATCTCCACCGGCCATGCCCAGCACGACCGCCGGCACCCCGGCGGCTGCCGCGGCAGCCATGACCTCGGCTGAACGGCCGGTACAGACAACCACCCGAGAGGCGGACTCGGAGAACAGCTGGTCATGGTTGGCCACCCCGCCCACCCGAAGACCCACCAACGAGTGGGCGACCAGCTCAGCCAGGGCCACCGCCAGGCCGCCGTCGGAGACGTCGTGGATCCCGAGCACCATGGGTTCCGAAGGGCCGGTTTGCGAAGGGCCGGTTTGCGAAAGGGCGGAGCCTGTGCGCAAAGGAGCTTCCTCAGCAACCAGTCCCCTGGCCACCTCCAGGAGGGCGCCATGGGCGGCCAGGTCCAGCGAGGGCAGCACCCCCCCGCGGTGGCCCCGCCGCTCTGCCGCCCAGCGCGAGCCACCCAGCCCTAATCCGGTCCCGCCGAGGAGGACCAGCGCGGCCCCGGGGACCAGCGCCAGTCCCGGGGGACGACGCCGGAGCTGCTCTATCACTCCCACCACGCCGACCACCGGCGTCGGGTCGATGTCGACGCCCTGGCTCTCGTTGTAGAGGCTCACGTTGCCGCCGATCACCGGGAGCCCCAGTCCCCGGCAGGCCTCGGCCATGCCGTCCACCGTCTCCGACAGCTGCCACATGACCTCGGGATGCTCCGGGTTGCCGAAGTTGAGACAGTCGACCAGCGCCGTCGGCCGGGCCCCGGCGCAGGCCACGTTGAGGGCGGCCTCGGCCACGACCATGGCCGCCCCCCGGCGCGGGTCGACCGCGCACCAGCGACTGTTGCCGTCGGTGCTCAAGGCAATAGCTCGATCCGAGTACGGGATCCCAGGGGCCTTGAGGCGGAGAACGGTGGCATCTCCTCCTGGGCCTTCGACGGTGTTGAGGAACAGCTGATGGTCGTACTGGCGGTAGATCCAGGAGGGATCGGCCAGCAGGGCCAACAGGTCGGCTCCGCAGTCAGCAGGGGGCGGGAGGTGGTCAGGGTCGTCAGCCCACCGGGCAGCCAGGTCGCTGGGGGGGGCCAGGGGTCGGGCGTAGACGGGGGCCTGGTCGGCCAGCGAGGCGGCCGGGACGTCGGCCAACACCGGCCCATCCCAGCCCTCGACCACCCTGAGGCGACCGCCTGGGGTGACCCGACCCACCGCCGTGGCCCGCACATTCCACCTGGCACACACGGCCATGACCGCCTCCAGCGCCTCCGGGGTCACGATGGCCAGCATCCGCTCCTGGCTCTCGCTGGTCATGACCTCGAAGGGCTCCATGTCCGGCTGACGCCTGGGCACGGCAGCCACGTTGAGGTCCATGCCCACCCCGCCCCGGGACGCCGTTTCGCTGGCCGCGCAGGTCAGCCCCGCTCCCCCAAGATCCTGGAGCCCTACCACCAACTCGGCATCCAGGAGAGCCAAGCAGGCCTCGATGAGGCGCTTCTCCTCGAATGGATCACCAACCTGAACGCTCGGCCGCTTGGCTGCGTCCTCGTCTGGGCGCGGTTGTGGCTTGCGGCCGGACAAGCCGGCTGGGGCCCCTCGGCCGGCAAAGCCAGCGGACGCCAGAACGCTGACCCCGCCAATGCCGTCCCGTCCGGTCGTGGCTCCGAGAAGAACCGCGAGGTTCCCGATGCCCGACGCCTGACCCAGTACCAGGCGCTCGATCGGCATCACCCCCAGGCACAGCACGTTGACCAAGGGGTTGGCCGAATAGCAGGGGTCAAAAGCCACCTCTCCGCCCACCGTAGGCACCCCGACTGAGTTCCCGTAGCCGGAGATCCCGCTCACCACACCGTCAAGGAGCCACCGGTTGCGAGGGTTGCCTTCCAGGGGCCCAAAGCACAATGAGTCCATGATGGCGATGGGTCGGGCGCCCATGGTGAAGATGTCTCGTAGTATGCCCCCTACGCCGGTGGCGGCCCCCTGGTACGGCTCGATGGCCGACGGGTGATTGTGGCTCTCGATCCTCACTGCCACTGCTATGCCGTCGCCAGCATCGATTACCCCAGCATTCTCACCCGGGCCCACCAATACGCCTGGTCCTTGGGTCGGGAGCCTGCGCAGATGCGAACGGGACGACTTGTACGAGCAGTGCTCACTCCACATCACTGCATACATGGCCAGTTCGATGTGGTTGGGCAATCGACCGAGGACTGCCTCGATGGCCGCCTGCTCATCGTCGGTTAGTCCAAGGGCGCGATGCAGCGGAGCAGCCACCACCCCAGCATACTTCGACGGTCATTACCCAACGATCCGCCAACTTGAATAGGCGGGGTGATTCAGGCAATACTGGAGCAATGCCCAGAACCAGCAATGGAGCCAAGGCCACTCGCCCAGGTCCCAAATCTCCCATGAGCCAAGCCCACAAAGATGCTCTCGCGGTCGGACGGGAGCAGGGTCGTACGATACGACGCTACCTCGAGGGCCTGGAAGCCAATAGACCCAAGCGCGGACGCAAGCGCACCCCAGAGAGCGTGAAACGCCAGTTGGCGGCGGTGGAGGAGCATCTGGCCAACGCCGATGCCCTCTCCCGCCTGCACCTGGTGCAAGAGCGTGAGGACCTCCAACGCGAGCTGGCTCGCCAGAACCCGTCCACCGACCTCTCCGCCCTCAGGGCGGACTTCATCAAGGCTGCCCGTGAATACTCCGAGCGCAAGGGCATCAGCTATTCGACCTGGCGGGAAGCTGGCGTCGATGCATCCACCCTGCGAGAAGCCGGGATATCGCGAGCTCGGCAAGGCGAAAGGGCCTCGGCTTGAACACCACAGCCTGAACACCCAGGATCAATACTCCCGGCTCAGCGTCCGGCTTTACTGCCGCGATTGAGCAGAGCGCCCAACAACAGCTGTCCATCGCTCGACCCGAGCAGCTGGTCACACGCCCTCTCGGGGTGAGGCATAAGTCCAACCACATTGCCCTCCCGGCTACAGATGCCAGCAATGTCGTCCCGGGAGCCATTGGGGTTGTCGAGATAGCGCAGCACTATTCTTTCGTCGGACACCAGCTCGGCCAGGGTCCGATCATCGCAGACATAGCTTCCCTCGAAGTGATTGATGGGCAGCCGGAGCACCTCACCCAGCCCTGCCCGGTGACTCAACCACGACCGGTCTGACTCAATCCGCACCTCCACGGTCGTACACAGGAACTTGAGGTGACGATTCTTTTGGAGAGCGCCGGGGAGGAGGTCGGCCTCGGTGAGGACCTGGAAGCCATTGCATATGCCCATCACCGGGCCACCATCGGCCGCAAAGGCAGCGACGGCCTCCATCACCGGGGAGAAGCGGGCCAACGCCCCGGGCCTCAGGTAATCGCCGTGGGCAAATCCGCCCGGGAGCACCACCGCATCCACCGGGCCAAGGTCACCACGCTCGTGCCACACCATCTCCGGCCGGCCGCCCAGGCCCTCGATCGCCTCGACTACGTCATGTTCACAGTTGGAGCCCGGAAAGACCACCACTGCGACCTGGGCGGTCATCTACATCCTCGCCGGGTTGTACCGTCGATCAAGCCGGGCCTTCCTGGCAGGTTTGCGCCCCGACCGGCCACACCCAGACCTCGGTTTCCTCCATTACCGGGTTGGCCAGCAGCCGCCGGCTCAACGCCTCCGCCTGGTGACGAGCAGCCCCCTCGTCGGTGGCGTCAACATGGAATCGGATGGCCTTACCCACTCGAACTCCGCCCACTCCGGCGAAGCCGAGGGCCGGCAGGGAGGCCTCAATGGTCGAACCCTGGGGATCGGCGATGCCGGGCAACGACCTGACCTCGACCAGCACCGTGAACCTCATGGGGAGACGGGTCGATCAGGCCAGTCGGCCAGGGACAGGCCGCTGATCCGCTCATAGGCAGTCACGTAGCGCTCACGGGTCTCGGCCACCACCCTCGGCGCCAGGCGCGGTGGCGGGGGCCGCTTGTCCCAGCCACTGGCCTTGAGCCAGTCCCGGACCGGCTGCTTGTCAAACGACGGAGGGCTGGTGCCCGGCGCCCAGGCGTCAGCTGCCCAGAACCGGGACGAGTCCGGTGTGAGCACCTCGTCGCAGATGGCCAGACGACCATCGACGAAACCCAGTTCGAACTTGGTGTCGGCGATGATGATCCCCTTCTCGGCTGCTCGCTGCGAGGCCCGATCGTAGGCGGCGATACAGAGGTGCTTGGCCCGCTCGGCCGCTTCTTGGCCCACCAGATCGACTGCCTCGGCAAAGGAGATGTTGAGGTCATGGCCCTCCGTCGCCTTGGTAGAAGGAGTAAAGAGCGGTTCGGGCAGTCGGGCAGACTCCGCCAGTCCGTCCGGCAGGTTGACGCCGTGCATGGTGCCCGAGGATTGGTACTCCAGCCAGGCCGAGCCGGCCAGGTAGCCCCGAACGATGCACTCGATGGGCAACATGTCAGCCCGGCGCACGAGCATGGTCCGCCCGGCCAAGCCGGCCGGGTCGAGGCCACAGCCGGCAAGATCATCCGGGAAGTCAGCCGAGCTGGTGCTGAGCAGGTGGCTGGGGGCCAGATCGGCCAGTTCGCCCAGCCAAAAGGCGGTCATGGCGGTGAGCACCCGCCCCTTGTCCGGTATGGGCTCGGCCAGCACCACGTCAAAGGCCGAGATCCGGTCGGAGGTGACCATGAGGAGGTGCCCGTCCCCGCAGTCGTAGACGTCGCGTACCTTCCCGGAGTGCAGATGGGTGAGGGTCAAGGCATCACCTCGTCGAGGGCATCGATTGCCCGATGGGCGTGGCGCAGGGCCCGCTTCAGGCTGAAGGCCTGGTCCAGCTGGTCGTCGCTGAGGGTCACCTCGGGGTCGGCCTCCAGCACCACCCGCAATGGCTTGCCCTGCTCCCAGGCCAGGCGGGCGTCTCGCTGGACCACCCGGTAGGCGACATCGCGCTCCAGGCCCGAGGCCACCAGGGCCAACAGCACGGGCTGACTGAAGACCAGGCCGAGGGAGCGGTCCAGGTTCTCCAGCATGCGCTGGGGGTGGACCACCAGGCCGTCCACCATGGCGGTCATCTTGCGCAACAGGTAGTAGGCCAACAGGCTGGCGTCCGGGAGGATCACTCGCTCCACCGAGCTGTGGGAGATGTCGCGCTCGTGCCACAGCGCCACGTCCTCCAGGGCGGCTCCGAGATAACCCCGCAGCACCCGAGCCAGGCCGCAGAGGCGCTCCGAGACGATCGGGTTGCGCTTGTGGGGCATGGCCGAGCTGCCCTTCTGGCCGACTCGCCAAGGCTCCTCGGCCTCGCCCACCTCGCTGCGCTGGAGGTGGCGCACCTCGGTGGCGAAGCTCTCCACGCTGGCTCCCACCGACGCGCAGGCCCACAGGTACTCGGCGTGGCGGTCCCTCGCCACCACCTGGGTGGCCGGCACCGGCGTGAGACCCAGCCGCCGGCACACGTATGACTCCACCGCCGGGTCGATGTTGGAATAGGTGCCGACCGCGCCCGACAGCTTGCCCACCGCCACCGCCTGCCTGGCCGTCTGCAGTCGCCGACAGTCACGGTCGGCCTGGAGGCACCACAGGGCCAGCTTGGCTCCCAGGGTGGTGGGCTCGGCATGGATGCCGTGGGTGCGGCCCACCATGGCCACGTCGCCCAGCTCCATGGCCCGTCGCTTGAGGGAGGCCACCAGGGCGCGGCTGGCATCGATCAGCAGATCGGCGGCCGTGACCAAGGTGGCGCACAGGGCGGTGTCGACCACGTCGGAGGAGGTCAGGCCGTAATGGACCCAGGAGCTGGCCGGGGGACCAATGGCTTGCTGGGCCACGTCCACGAAGGCCGCCACGTCATGGTCGATCAGCTGCTCTCGCTGGGCAACCGCTTCGACGAAGCCATCGTCGACCAGTGGGGCCCGCTGGCGCACGACGGCGGCGTCGGCTGCCGGGACCACGCCCAGGGACGCCCAGCCCTCCACCGCCAGCACCTCCACCTCCAGCCAGAGAGCCAGGCGCGAGCGGTCGGAGAACAGGACAGCCATCTCCGGGAGCGAGTAGCGGGGGATCAACACTGCTCCGCAGGGGCAACGGAAGGCGGCTTCGCCGCCCCGGGCGGGGCCCACTCGGCCCGCAGCTGGTCCAGCCGCTCGGCCACGCCGGAGTCGTTGATGGCCAGCATCTCAGCGGCCAGGATGGCGGCATTGGCTGCCCCGTCGATCGCCACGGTGGCCACCGGGACTCCCCTTGGCATCTGCACGGTTGCGTAGAGGGCGTCCACCCCTCCCACCCCTCCCCCGGACAGGGGCACACCGATTACCGGCAAGGTGGTATGCGCAGCCACCGCGCCGGCCAGATGGGCGGCCAGGCCGGCCCCGCAAATGACCACCGCGAAGCCCTCCTGGCGGGCCGACCGGGCAAAATCGGCCACCTGGTCGGGCGTGCGATGGGCCGAGAGGACTCGCACGTCGGCGGTGATGCCCAGCCGATCCAGCATCTCGGCCGCGGGCGCCATCTTGTCCCGGTCGCGGGGCGAGCCCATCAGCACGGCCACCTTCATCTCAGGAAGCCACCATCTGTGTTGCCTCAGACGCCTGGGACGCCGACTGGGCGATGTCCCTGCGCCATTGGGCACCGGCCCAGGCAATTCGCTCCACCCCGGCGTAGGCCCGGTCCCGGGCCACGGCCAGGCTGGGCCCAGTGGCAGTCACGTCGAGCACCCGGCCACCAGCAGTTACCAACCGACCCTCGGAGTCGAGGGCCGTACCGGCGTGGAACACGGTGACGCCCTCCAGGTCGCCTGCCTCCTCCACGCCAGTGATGATGTCACCCAAGCATGGGTTGCTCGGGTAGCCCTTGGCCGCCATCACCACGCTCACGCAGGCATCTGGTCGAAAGGCAGGGGCCGTGCGCAGACAGCCGTCGGCCACCTCGGCCAACACCTCGGCCAGGTCGCCCTCCACTCGGGGCAGCACCACCTGGGCCTCCGGATCGCCGAAACGGACGTTGTACTCGATCAGCCGCGGGCCAGCCTCGGTCAACATGAGTCCCGCGTACAGCACTCCCCGGTAGTCGATGCCTCGACGGAGCAGCTCGGCCAGTGTGGGCTCCAGCACCTCGTCCATCACCTGATCGACCACTCGTGGTGCGGCCACCGGCACCGGCGAGCAGGCGCCCATGCCGCCGGTGTTGGGACCGGCGTCGCCGTCACCCAGGCGCTTGAAGTCCTGGGCTGGGGCCAGGGGCAGCACGTGTCGGCCATCGCAGAGGACCAGCAGCGACACCTCCGGTCCCGACAGGGCTTCTTCCAGGACGACCCGGCGCCCGGCCCGACCAAAGCTGTGCCCGGCCAGCTTGGCCTCCACATCTGCGCACGCCTCGTCCAGGGAATCGGTCACCAGCACTCCCTTGCCGCCGGCCAGCCCGTCCGTCTTCACCACCCAGGGACCAGGACGTTGGCGCAGATGGCGGACGGCCTCGACCGGATCAGTGAAGGTGGCGTAGCTGGCGGTGGGTACTCCGGCCGCCACCAGGACCTCCTTCATCCAGGCCTTCGAACCCTCCAAGCGGGCCCCGTCGGCGCCGGGACCAAAGACCCTGGCCCCCCCGGCCCGAAGGCGATCAGCCAACCCCTCCACCAGGGGAACATCCGGGCCGACCACGAAGAGGTCGGCGGCTATCTCCTCGGGGGGAGCCGACGTGGACGCCACCGCCCCGTGGCCCAGGCCAAGGCCCTCGCCAAGTCCCTCACCGCCAACACCAGGGTTGCCCGGGGTCACCAGTACATCGGCGGTGCGCGAGAGCACATGAGCCAAGGCGTGCTCCCGGCCGCCCCCGCCGACTACGCACACCCTCAATTTCGCGCTCAATCCCGGATTCCTATGTCGACCAGCTGCTCTCGACCTGGGCCTACCCCGACTAGCTGGATCGGAACGCCGCCCTGGCTGGACAGGAAGGCCACATAGTCCCGGGCCCGGGCCGGCAGGTCGGTCAGGTCGGTGGCTCCCGACAGATCGGTGCGCCAGCCGGGCAGCTCCTCGTAGATGGGGGTCACCCGGTGCAGCACCGACTGGTGGTACGGCATGAAGTCGTAGCGCACCCCGTCCGCCTCGTAGGCGACGCAGACCTTGACGGCATCCAGGGTGTCGAGCACGTCGAGCTTGGTCAGCGCCACCTCGGACAGCGAGTTGAGCCGCACCGCCTGGCGCAACATGACGGTGTCGAACCACCCGGTCCTGCGTCGTCGTCCGGTGTTGGTGCCGTATTCGTGGCCCCGATCGACCAGCACGTCAGCCAGGTCCCCGCCCACCTCGGTCGGGAAGGGTCCTGATCCGACACGGGTCACGTAGGCCTTGGCGATGCCGATGATGCGGCCCAGCTCCCGGGGGCCGATCCCCGCCCCGGTGCACGCTCCTCCCGCACACGGATTGGAGGAGGTCACGTAGGGATAGGTTCCCTGGTCGAGGTCCAAGAAGGTGGCCTGGGCCCCCTCCAGGAGGATGTTCTGGCCTTTGGCCAGAGCCTGATGGACCAGGGCCACTGCGTCGTCCACCATGGGCTGGATGCGAGGGGCATACTCGCCCAGGTAACAGTCGGCAATGGCGTCCCCGTCAAGGGGCAGGCGGTTGTAGACCTTGGCCAGGACGGCGTTCTTCTCCTTCAGGGCCACGTCCAGCTTCTGGCGAAAGATCTTGGGATCCGCCAGGTCCTGGACCCGCAGGCCCACCCGGGTGGCTTTGTCCGCATAGGCCGGTCCGATGCCCCGCTTGGTGGTCCCGAGACGGTTCTTGCCCAGGTAACGCTCGGTCATCCGGTCCAGCTCGTGGTGGTAGGGCATTATCAGATGGGCATTGCCGCTGACCCGCAACCGGCTGCAGTCCACCCCCTTGGCCGAGAGGGTGTCGACCTCGGACAGCAAGACACCGGGGTCGACCACCACCCCGTTGCCGATGACTGGGGTGATATGGGGGTAGAGCACTCCGCTGGGGATGAGTTGCAGGGCAAAGGTGTCGCCGCCGGTCACAATGGTGTGGCCGGCGTTGTGGCCTCCCTGATAGCGAACCACCAGATCCATATCCCGGGCCAGGAGATCGGTGAGCTTCCCCTTTCCCTCGTCGCCCCACTGGGTTCCGACGACCACGGTGGCGGACAATCGGGTCCTTCCCCTGGATGTCGCTGGCTCGAAACGGCCCTCCGGCGGGTCAGTGTAGCTCCCGCCGCCTAATGGGGACCGACCACCCCAGCCACCTGGTGGGTGAGACTGGTCAAGCTGAGCCGCCGGCAGGTGAGCACTGCAAGCGCCAGGGCTTCGAGCCTTACGTCTAGATCGTGCCCTGTCGGTCGGTGAGGTTCCCGTGACGGCTGGTGGGATGTCGTGCCTGGAGCACTATCCATTAGGTGGCTGCTGGGGTCCTCGGGCTCGGTGTTGGTGCCGGTCGAGCGAGAGGAGCCACAATGATCTTCGTAGGGGTGGACTGGGCGCAGGCCCACCATGACGTGCATGTGCAGGACGAGTACGGCAAACGCCTCGGTGGTGGCCGTCTTCCCGAGGGGGTGGATGGCATCGCCCGCTTCCATGAGCTGGCCGGCCGCCATGTCGACGAGCCCGGCGAGGTGGTGGTGGGCATCGAG
>JAABUH010001931.1_pt1 | contig 21200 bp, 21 predicted proteins | sample 5559121 | NCBI WGS metagenome assembly JAABUH01 (sample SAMN10711871, study PRJNA513364) | rock metagenome | isolation source: Antarctica rocks | place: Antarctica: Victoria Land, Battleship Promontory nord | collected 2015-12-28
CCGGCCCTTTAGGGCCGGGCTTTTAGCCGCTCGGCGACATGGGCGACGATCTCGACCGCGCGCCGGCGGGATTCAAGGATGATGTTGGCGCGGGACAGGGAGCCGGCGAGGTACAGACCGGGCACGGTGGATTCGGACGATTTTTCGTCATAGACGGGCAGGCCGTCTGGGGCAAGCGTCACGCCCAGGTGGGCGAACAGTATCCGGTCCGCCGTGTGGCCGACTAGGGCAAAGACGAAATCGTTGGGCAGCGCCCGGTGTTCTCCATCCGTGCCCGGCATCGCCTCGTCATAAGCGACGTGCGCCAATTCCACCGTCGTCGGCGTGATGCACACGACGCGTACTTCGGTCAGCAGCGTCAGACGCTTCTCGTCTGCCATGATCTTCAAATCCCGCACGATGAACGGGCGCAGATGGCTCTGGAAGTCGGCGGGCGCCCGGCGCATGGCGACGGTCACGCGCGCCCCCGCTTCGGCCAGCGTCATGGCTCCTGTTGCCGCCGAGTTGCCGCCTCCCACCACCAGCACGTCGCGCCCGAAGAAGGGCGTCGGGTCATCCAGGCGCGTGAAGACCTTCCCCAGTTGGCCCCCCGGCACGTCCAGCGGACGCGGGTTTGGGAATGTCCCTGTGCAGACCAGCAGGAACCGCGCGCGGCGCTCCACGACCTCACCCTCCCCCGCCCGGCGGCGCACTGAGCGAACCTGGAAGTGACCTTTCGGCGGGGCCGTGCCGCAATGCTGGATGTCCACGACTTCTTCCCAGGTCGCCAGCGGCAGACGGCGTGACCAGGCTACCGCCCGGTAGTAGGCCAGCGCGTCTTCCCGCGTCGGCTTGTGTCCACCGGCGACGGGAAACGGCACGCCGCCGATGGCGAGTTCATCGGCGGGGGAGAAGTACCGAATCTGCTGCGGGTGCTCCACCAGCGATTGGACCGGACCGTGCCGCTCCACCACCATATGCAACAGGCCCGCCTCCTGGGCCGCGCACGAAGCCGCCAGACCGGCGGGACCGGCGCCGATGATCAGCAAATCCAGGACAGTATCTTCGGCCATATCTTTCATGGGTCCATTGTACCTGTTGCATACGTCCCGTTTCCAGGTACAATAACGGCATGTTGTTTCGGAAAAGAACCCGATTGCTGCGCGTCTCCCGCCTTCTTCCCTCGATGCTTGCCGCTCTCCTCTTCATCGTCCCTGTTCCCAGCCATGCCCAGGGGGAGGCGACGACGCCGACGTCCACCGCTACCGGCATCGGGCTGGGCACCGTCACCGAATATACCCTCCCGAACGGCCTGCAAGTGCTGGTCGCACCCTCCAGCACTGCTGACTTGGTCACGATGGACATCTGGGTCGGAGCCGGAACGCGGCGCGAGACGGCGGAAAACAACGGCGTCGCGCACTTCATGGAGCACCTGATCTTCAAGGGGCGTAAGCCGGGAGAGATTGACGCGGCTATCGAGGACCTGGGCGGGACCATGAACGCGGCGACGAGCTACGACTGGGCGCACTTTTACGGCACGGTCGGCTCACATGACGCGCCCGCTGCCCTGGCTGTGCTGGGCGACGCTCTGATGAACTCCGAAATGCGTCAGGCGGACATGGACGCCGAGAAGCCGGTCATCCTCAGCGAGATGGCGCGCGAGGCCGGCAGCGCGACGACGCGCGTGGACCGCGCTTTCAAAGCGCTCTGCTTCCCGACGCATCCCTACGGGCGGCCGCTGCTTGGCACGGCCTCTAACATCTCCAATATGGCGCGCAAGACAGTCGTGGACTTTTATCATACCTACTACGCGCCCGCCAACGCGACGTTGATCCTGGCAGGCCGGATCACACCCGACGAGGGGCTGGCACTTGCCAAAAAGACCTTCGGCGCCTGGCCCGCCCGTGCGGTGCCCGACGACAAGACGCTGCCCGCCCCACCCCAGACCGAAATCCGCATCCGCAACCTGAACGCGCCCGTCCGGCGCGGCTTTTTGCAGATCGGCTTCCGCGCTCCCTCCGTGCGCGACAAGCCCGATGTCTGGGTGATGGACGTCCTGATGACCCTGCTCGGCCAGGGCGGCAACAACCGGTTGGAGCAGGATTTAGAGCGCCGCAAGAAGCTGGTCACGGCCATCAACACGAGCTACCTGACCCAGCGCGATCCGGGCACGATGAGTGTCACCGCCGAATTCGACCCCGGCGACTACGACACCGTCCGCAAAGCCATCCTCGACGAGACGGCGGCCCTGCGGGACACACCCGTTTCGCCCGACGAGTTGAACGCCGCCAAGCATACGCTGCTGGCTTCATACCTGTTCGACACCCAAACCAATTCGGGCCGGGCGGACGCGCTGGGCTTCTACAGCCGCATTGATTCATACAAGTACGACACCGAGTATGTCGGCAACTTCGAGAGGGTCACGCCCGCCCTGGTTCAGAGCGTCGCGCGCAAGTACCTGACCCCGGACGCCTACACCCTGGTCACACTGCTGCCCGTCCCCGACCCCGTCACCGCCTCGCGGCGGTAGTGAACGTCAGGCGTCAATAGGAACCGGCACTGGAAGTGCCGGGGACAGAAGGCAAACGGCCTCTAAAGGAGCCTATTTCGTGCTGAAACGCTTGTTGCCCGCCATCATCCTCGCCGGACTGGCCGTTGCCGCTCCCGCCGCCCGCGCCGCCGATCTAGGTGCACCCGTTAAAACGACGCTCCCGAACGGCCTGCGGATCATCTGCAAGCCCGAAACGGACACGCCTCTGGTCGCCATTGACGTATTCGTCCGCGCAGGCGCCCCGCAGGAGACGACCGCCAATGCGGGCATCGGCAGCTTCGTCGCGCACACCCTGTTCGCCTCGACACCGAGCAGCACACCCGAGATCATGACGCGCGAGATCAACGCGCTGGGCGGCAATGTCTCGGCGGCCTGGCACCCTGACTGGACGCAGATCGCTGCGCTCACCGTGAAGGACAAGTTCCCGGATGCGATATTCCTGCTGGCGAACAGCCTGAAGAACGCGGACTTCGACGCCGCCACGGTCGAGGATTCGCGGCAGCAGATCTTGTCGGAACTAGACACCCGCGATGCCGACCTGTTCCAGACCGCTTACGGCAACCTGGAAAAGACCCTCTACGCCGGCACGTCCTACGCCCGCCCCGTAGGCGGCACCGCGAACACGGTCCGCCGCCTGACGCGCGCCGATCTGCTCCGCTACTATGCCCGCTACTACGTTCCGCAGAACATTGTCATCGTCGTCGTCGGCAACGTCACCGCCCAAGCGGCGCAGCAGGAGGTCGCGGATGCCCTGAACGACTTCCCGCGCACGGGCCGCGCCGCCCCCGGCTTCGCCGACCCACTGCCGCCGCTGGCCCTCGACCTGCCGCCTGTCCGGGTTTACCAGCCCGGCTTGGACCAGGAGATCGTCATGGCCGGCTACCGGGCCGCTCCCTCGGCCAGCGCCGATTACCCGGCCCTGCTGGTCGCCAACGCCCTGCTCGGCGGCATGAAGTCCGGTCGGCTGTTCACCCAGCTCCGCGAAAAGCAGGGGCTGGCGTATGACCTCGGCTCCGTCTACAACCCGCGCCTGGCGGCGGGCGATCTGGCCGGCTATGTCTTCGGCGCCCCGACCAAGACGGACCCGGCCACCAAAAAAGATGTTCCTACGGTCGGTCCGATCAAAGACGGCCTGCTGGCGCAGTTCACCGCGCTCCAGACCACGCCCCCCACGCCCGCCGACCTGTCCCGCGCCAAGCACTTCTTGATCGGCTCCTACGCCCTCCGCCACGAGCGCATCGAAGACCGCGCCGCCCTGCTCGGCACAGCGGAACTGTCCGCGCCCGACGGTTACAAGCTGGACACGGACTACGCCAAATACGTCAACGCCGTCACCGCCGCCGACGTGCAGCGCGTCGCCGCCAAATACTTCACTCATCCCGTTATCTCCACGGTCGAGCCGGATGCCAAGAGCGGAAAAAGCGCCCACGCGGAGGGCGGCTAAGGCGATGGCCGGTGTGCAGATCAATCTCGTCGTCATACGCGCCGCCGACATGGAGCGTTCGGCCCGGTTCTACCGCCTTCTGGGTCTGGACTTCACCAAGCACAGGCACGGCAAAGGCTCGGAGCATTATGGGTCTGAGACCGGCCCGGTCGTCTTCGAGATATATCCTCGCCAGGACGAAAACGAGACTTCTTCGGGCCTGCGGATCGGCTTTCAGGTAGCCTCCGTGGATGAGACCGTCACGGCATTACAGGACGCAGGAACCGTTATAGTCTCCCCACCCAAAGACTCGCCCTGGGGCCGACGCGCCGTTGTAGATGACCCAGACGGCTATCGCGTGGAACTCACGCAGCCCGTATAAGGAGAAACGGCATCGGAATGACGATACGCCCAGCCGAGCCGTCCGACAGCCCGGCTCTTTTCTTGTTGGCCCGCGCTTTTGCCACCTCATTTGCCGTGGAGCAGGCGGCGTTTGAGCGGGCGTTCGCCGAACTGCTGACGCAACCCGAGGCGTTTCTGACCGTGGCGGAAATGGACGGGGAGGTCGCGGGTTATGTCCTCGGCTTCGACCACCTCACGTTCTTCGCCAATGGCCGCGTGGCTTGGGTGGAGGAGATCACCGTCAGTGAGCCGTTCCGGCGGCAGGGCGTGGGGCGGCGGCTGATGGAGGCGTTCAACGCGTGGGCGACGGAGCGGGGGGCAAAGATGATCGCGCTGGCGACGCGACGGGCGGCAGAGTTCTATGGGACGCTGGGGTACGAGGAGTCGGCGGCCTATTTCCGCAAGCGGCTGTGAGAAGTGTAGGAAACCCTCCGACAAGAAGGCCCCCGGCGGATGCCGGGGGCGTGACACGAGGAGGGGCGCGATGCATCAACAAGGGCGCGATGAATCGCGCCCCTACTTTTTGCTCAGGTCACTCAGCGTGTTGAACTCTTCGTCGGTCAGTTGCAGCGAGGAGGCGGCGACGTTCTCTTCCAGGTGCGCCACGGACGATGTGCCGGGGATGGGCAGCATCACGGGCGAGCGCTTGAGCAGCCAGGCCAGCGCAAGCTGCGCGATGGTCGCGTCGTGCTTCTTCGCCGCCTCGTCCAAAACGCCGCCGGGCCGGGCTAGCTCGCCGGCGGCGACCGGGAACCAGGGGATGAAGCCGATGTTCTTCTGGGTGCAGTGGTCCAGCAGCGTCTCGGCCTTGCGGTCGGTCAGGTTGTAGAGGTTCTGCACCGAGACGACGTCCACGATGGTCTGTGCGTGCTCCAATTCTTCCACAGAGACTTCGGACAGCCCGATGTGCCGGATCTTGCCCTGCGTCTGCAATTCCTTCAGCGCCCCCAGCGTCTCCTCGGCGGGCACTTTCGGGTCTATCCGATGGAGCTGGTATAAATCAATAGTGTCCGTTTTCAGCCGCCGCAGGCTCATCTCGACGCATTGGCGCAGGTATTCAGGCCGCCCGACCGGCAGCCACTGGTCCGGCCCCTGCCGCGTCAACCCCCCCTTCGTCGCAATGACCAACCCGTCCGGGTAAGGGGCCAGCGCTGCGGCGATGATGTTTTCCGAGACTTCGGGGCCATATGAATCCGCCGTGTCAATAAAGTTGACGCCTAGCGCGACGGCCCGATTCAGGACGCGCGCAGCCTCGGCGGGGTCTTTCGGCTCGCCCCAGATGCCCGGACCCGTGATCCGCATCGCGCCGAAGCCTAAACGGTTGACGGTCAGATCGCCACCCAACGTGAACGTGCCGGAAGCGGCAGCGTCAGGTCTCAAATTTACCATGGTGTGATACTCCTTGTTTAGAAGCGAGTATTCCCGCGTCGGCGGACGAGCAAACCGGCCCAGCCATTGACAACGGCTTCCGCTTGGGTTACAATGAACCAGTTGAGGACCAGTTTGGCGGCCAGAGTCATGTCACGGCACAAAAGCAAAGACAACCATACCAAATTGCGCGACTTCCTGCGGAGCGGGACGCTTCAGCCGGGGGGACGTCTGCCGGGGGAGCGGGAACTGGCGCAAGCCTTGGGGGTCGGGCGGACGGCGCTGCGCCCCGCCCTGGAGGAACTGGAAGCGCAGGGCTTCCTGCGCCGTCAGCCTCAGTCGGGTACGTTCCTGGTCGCCATCCCGCCGCCCCTGATGTCCGGGACGAAGGTCGTGCTGATGGCCCCCTTTCAAGGAGCGGGAGGCACGGGGCAAGCCGCCGAGGCCGGCTGGCTGTACCGGGTGACGTCCGCCTTCGAGCGGACAGCCCGGCATGCGGGCGCCGAGTTGATCCTCCTGGATCAGTCTCCCCATGCCGGCGACCTCTGCTCCGTGAAGGACATGGCTCACCAGGCCGTGGCGGCAGGCGTCAAGGCGGCCGTCTTGCTGCATCCGTTGGGGACACGCGAGAAGATCGCCTGTGTCCTCTCCATTCTGCACGACCGTGAGGTCCACCCTGTTATCGTCTCCTCCCGGACCTACCCCGGACTCGCGAGCCAGGTTTACTTCGACTCGGGCTGGGGCGCGTATCTGGCGACGCGGCATCTGCTGACACGCGGGCACACGCGCATCGGCTTTGCCGGAGCCTCCGTGGGACACGAATGGGTACGGGAGCGCCTGGCCGGCTACCGTCAGGCGCTGGCGGCCTCGGAAGTCGCCGGGGACGCGGCGTGGATATGGCTGCCGGAGGAGGGGGAGCGGCTGCCCCAGCGCGAAGACGGCGTTCTGGCCTTTGAGCGATGGCGCGCACTACCCTCAAACTCCCGCCCCACGGCGCTGGTCGCGGCCAATGACGTGGTCGCGCTGGGCATCCTCGACGCGGCCCGCGCGGGCGGGGTCGCCGTTCCCGAAGCGCTCTCCGTGATCGGCTTCGACAACGACCCGGAAGCCCTGCTGGCGGGGCTGACCACAATCGAGCGGCCGACGGAAACGCTGGGCGAGGCCGTCGCACAGGCAACGCTGGAGCGGCTGGCGGCAGGGCCGCAGGCCGCGACGGTGACGCTGCGCCTGCGCCCGGTCCTGATTGAGCGAGCCACCGTCGGGCCGCCACCTGGGGGCATGTCGTCTTGACTCCCGGCAGCGGCCCGACTGAGCGATCACTTCCAACTTGTCTCGTGAACTCACTCCACTGTTCCCACGTCGCCCGCTGTGCAGGACGTCTCTTTTCCGCAAGCGCCCTCGCAGGAACGACATTGACCGCTACGGAGATGACGCTGCACGGCGAGAAGCACGGGAAGGGTTAGTTCCGAAGCCATTTTTGCAGTCGGCTTGAGCCAAATAGCCCCATCCTCACTTTGAGGATGGGGCTATTGACGTTTGTCGGCCTTCAGTCCAAAAAAAGCGCCCGCAGTCTCTTGACTCATAGACACAATCTGGCGCATAATCAACCAGTTATAAACCAGAGAGGTTGTCCGGCAAAAGAGCCATGACATTACAAATCGCTTTTATCGGGACTGGTCAGATCGCGAGTTGGCACCTGAGCGGGCTTTCGGAGCTGAACCGGCAGACGAACGGGGAGTCGCCCTTCCGGCTGGCCGCGCTGGCCGACCCGCGCCTGGAAGCGCGCGAGCGGCTGGCCGGCGAAGCCGAAAAACAGACGGGCCAGCGCCCCGCCGTGTATGCCGACTACCGGGAGATGCTGGCCCGTGAGCGCCTGGACGCCGCCAGCCTCCTGGTTCCCCACCACCTGCACTGGGACATCGCGCGCGACTGTCTTGATGCGGGCCTGCACCTGCAAGTCCAAAAGCCGATTGCCATCACGATCGGAGATGGGCGGCGCATCATCGAGCACAGCCGGGCGAAAAAGCGGGCGCTGGTCGTCTCGGAACCCTCGGTACTCGGGCGCGGGACACGGGCCTTTTTCGCAGCCCTACGAGACGGCGCGCTGGTCGGCAAGCCCACCATGCTGCTCGACTACGCCGTGACGACCTTGGGGGGCGGGTTTTTCATGGGGACGCCCTGGCGTCACCTGAAAGGTCTGGCCGGGGCAGGTTGGTTTCTCGACCACGGCGTCCACCGCACCCACTGGTTCCTGGAAGCCCTCGGCCCCGTCATGGATGCCTTTGGTCTGGCCCAGACCTTCGAGCCGGAGCGGCGCGACGACACGCACGGGGCGTTTGTCGTGGACACCGAAGACTGCGCCATGACCGCGCTGCGCTTCGCGGGCGGCGTCCTCGGCCACTTCCTCGTCGCCTCGGCAGGGCAGGGCGCCGGCTGGGGCGGGGTGCGCCTGTATGGCACGGACGGCGTCGCCGACATTTCGGGCGGGACGGCCCAGCGGAACGGTCAGGCGGCGCGTAAACTCGATGAGTTGACAGCGCCCTATCAAGATGCAAGCATCCCGAATGACGCGATGGCGCATTCCTTCAGTGAACTGCACGCGCTGGCGACGGCAGGAACCGTGCCGGTCAGCAGCGGTGAGCGCGCTTTGGAAGCCCTTGCCGTGATCTACTCCTGCCTGGAGTCGTCACTGACGGGCCGAGCCATCGCGGTCGCCGACATCCTATCCGGCGCGGCCCACGAGTACGAAGACACGATCGAAGCCGCCCGCCCGCAGTGGAGCGCTGTCGCGCCCGACCGCGTTTCTTGACACCGATTAGGAGAACAACATGCAGCAGAGACGCTATGGAAACACCCCACTCTCAGTCAGCCCGATCTGCTTCGGGCCAATGCGTTTCTCGGAGCGCGCCCCCGGCGATGATCCCAAGTCGGGGGCGGGCACACGCGCCCTGGAACGCGCCCTGGAGCGCGGCGTGGATTTTCTGCACTCCTCGTATGAGTACGGCACCCGCTGGGCGATGGAAGGGGTGCTGAAGAGCCACGCAAAACGTGCGGAGATCAAGCACATCATCAAGGTGCCCGTGCCGGACTTCAAGGATGCGGACTTCTCCGCCGACAAGTTCCGGCAGCGCATCGAAGAAGCGCTGCGCGAGCTGCACACGGACCAGATTCACATCGTCCAGTGGCTGCTGCGGGACGATCCGAACACGGACGAGCGCCGCATCGCGCGCATCGCCGCTTGTCTGGAACCGACACTGGACATCTTCCACGCATTGCGCGATGAGGGCAAAGTCGGCTACCTCGCCCCATTCCCCTACACGCCTGGCTTCGCCCGCGCGATCCTGGACACGGGCCGGATGGAGGGTCTGGTGGCCTATTACAACCTGCTGGAAATGGAAATGTATCCGTTCCTGGATACGCTGGAGGCGCAGGGCTACGGCCTGATCTGCATCCGACCGTTCCTGGAAGGGATGCTGACCGATGCCCGGATTGACCCATCCAAGACGCCGGAAGGCGACCGCGCCCGCGATCCCGGCTGGGCGCCCCGCTACGCCCTCCTGGACAAAGCGCGCGCTGTCCTGGGCGAAGAGCCGCGCTCATGGACGGACTTTGCCCTGCAATTCTGCCTTGCAGACCCGCGCGTCACAAGCCTCGTCGTGGGCTTGAACACGGAAGCGCAGGTGGACGCAGTCTGCGATGTGGTGGAGAACATCCCGTTCGGCCCGGAGGTCCCACGCCGGGTTTACGAGGCATTAAAAGACGACTTACCCACGGGATAACCGTGAGGCGAAAAAGCCAAGGCAAAAGCCAAGACGAGGGCGACGACACTTGACATAATCTCCAATCTGGTTTATAATACTGCCTAATTCAACCAGTTATCAACCAGTTGGGCCGGAAGCGCGCCATGAGGCGGCTCACCAGCAGTCAGTAACCAAAGGAGCGGATGATGGATTCTTCTTGTTTACAGCATCGCTTGACGGACGCGGAGCGGCGGACGTTTGAGGAAACGGGGATGCTCGTCGTCGAGGACGCCCTTTCGCCGGAACAAGTCCGGTCGCTGACGGCGACGACCGACGCCGTTTATGAGCAGCACGTCGCGCGGGGGCACGACGCCAAGACGGCGCTGTTCCACCCGAATTTCATTCCCGACGATCCCCAATACCTCAGTCTCGTGGATCACCCGAAGATCCTCCCCAAAGTCTGGGGCATCCTGGGGTGGAATATCTACCTTTACCATGGACATCTGATCGTCACGCCTCCCTCGGGTCAGGCGCACAGCGACAAGACCTTCGGCTGGCACCAGGACAGCGGGCGGGTCAATCAGGAGATGGAGAGCCACCCGCGCCCCCGTTTGTCGCTGAAGGTGGCCTATTTCCTGTCGGACACGACTGAGCCGGGCCGGGGTAACTTCTGGGTCATTCCCGGCAGCCAGAATCAGGACGAGCTGGAGCGTCCCACGGACGGCATGGGGCAGCCGGAGGGAGCGGTGCCGGTGCTGGCGAAGCCGGGCACGGCAGTCTTTTTCGACCGGCGCCTGTGGCACACGGCCAGCCCGAACTGGTCGGACGTGACGCGCAAAATCCTGTTCTACGGCTACGGGTATCGCTGGATACGCACCAAAGACGACATGACCGTGAAGGACTTGTGGGAAGGCAGCGACCCGATCCGGCGGCAGATATTGGGCGCGGGCACGGGCGCGAATGGCTACTACTCGCCCGGCGACGAAGACGTGCCGCTGCGCGCCTGGCTGCGCGAGCACAGCCCCGAAGACGCGAAATAACATCGCCAGCAAATCAACCTATAAATCACCAACGCAGGAGACACGAGACATGGCATTGACGAAGCGGACATTAGGCCGGACGGGCCTGGAAGTGACGGACCTTTCCTACGGTGCGATGGAAGTGCGCGGCTCGCGCATCTGGGGCGGCCGGGCCGTCACCGAGGGCCAGGCCGAGACGATCCTCCACGCCGTGCTGGACAGCGGCATCAACTTCATTGACACGGCCAACGACTACGGCCGTTCGGAAGAGTTCATCGGCAAGTATCTGAGCACCCGGCGCGGCGAATACTATCTCGCGACTAAGTGCGGCTGCACCGTGGTCCACAAGGACGAGAACACGGACGACACGCCGCACGTCTGGACCCGCGAGAACCTGTTTCGGGGCCTGCACGAGTCGCTGGAACGGATGAAGACGGACTATGTGGACGTGATGCAGCTCCACAACCCGTCCGTCGAGCAGACCGAGCAGGGGGACCTAGTCGCAGTCTTGCAGGAGATGAAGCAGCAGGGCAAGGTGCGCTGGATCGGCTGCTCGGCCACGCACCCGCACATCGAGAGCTATATTCAGTCGGGCGTCTTTGACGTGTTCCAAATCCCCTACTCGGCCCTGGAGCGCCATCACGAGGACGCCATCACGCAAGCCGGGTCGGCGGGAGCGGGCACAATCATTCGCGGCGGCGTCGCGCGCGGCGAGCCGGGCGTCGGCCTGGGCGACGGTGGTCGCTGGACGTCCTTCGAGAAGGCGGGGCTGGACGAACTGCGCGCCGAGGGCGAGTCGCGCACGGCGTTCCTGCTGCGCTTCACGCTCTCCCACCCCGAGATGGACACCACGATTGTCGGAACGCTGATCCCGGAGCACTTGCAGGAGAACGTGCGGATCGCCGAGCAGGGTCCCCTGCCCGCTGACGTTTACGCCGAGGCCAAACGCCGCCTAGATGGCGCTGCGTCCTAAAGGAAGGGTAGCGATGAGAGTTCTTGTCACCGGGGCGGCCGGCAACGCCGGTCAGGCCACCTGCCGCCTGCTGGTCGAGTCGGGCTATGATGTCCGCCGGGCCGATGTCGCCCCGCCCCTTGCCGACGATTTGCAAGGCGTCGAGTTCGTCCGCTGCGACACGCGCACGACGACCGACGTTCAGCAGGCCGTGGCGGGGTGCGATGCCGTCATCCACCTCGCCGCCTGGCACTGCGGCCACAATCCGCCCGTCAGCGACGGCACGATCTTTGCCGTCAACGTGGATGGGACCTTCAACGTCTTCGAGGCCTGCCGCGCGAACCGTGTCCAGGCCGTCGTCTACGCCTCCTCGATGGCCTTCGGCTGGGGCGGCGTTTATTCCGTGACCAAAGTGATCGGCGAGGACCTATGCCGGATGTACCACGAGTCAACGGACGCATCCGTGGCGATGCTGCGTTACCATGACTTCGTGCCGAAACCCTACCTGCACTTCGGCGAGAAGTTGCTGCGGAACGGCGTGGACCGGCGCGACGTGGCGAGCGCCACCGTCGCTTCCCTGCGGGCCGCCGTCGAGAGGCGCTTTGGCTTGTTTCAAACCGTTGTTCACACCAACCACCACATGCCGCCTGAAGTCGTCCGAGACTTTTCGCATTACGGCCCGGAGTGGTGCGAGACGCAGGCGCCGGGGGCGGGCGGCCTGATTGCGAAGTACGGCCTTTCGCTGCCAAACGGGGTCGAGCAGCACGACATGTCCGAGGCGGAGCGGCTGACGGGCTGGACGCCGAAGATCGGCTTCGTCGAGTTCCTGCGCGACCTCCAGGGGCGCGACGCGCGCGGCGAGGACGTGGCAAAACTGTGGGCACCAGGCCAACTTCCGGTCTAGCGCGCCAAAACGGAGAAAACAAACGCATGGAATATCGGACACTTGGAAAATCCGGCCTCAAAGTCAGCACCATCAGCCTGGGCTGCTGGGCCATCGGCGGGCCGTCCTGGCGAGACGGCGGCGCGGTCGGGTGGTCGGGCAACAATGACGACGACTCGGTAGCGGGCCTGCACCGCGCCTATGAAGTCGGCGTCAACCACCTGGATACCGCCGACGTCTACGGCGACGGCCATTCGGAGCGGATAATCGGGAAGTTCCTCAAGGACGTGCCGCGCGACAAGATGATCATTGCCTCCAAAGTCGGCTGGTTTCGCGGCACGGCTCCCAGCGCCATGCAGCCCGCCCATGTCCGCCATCAACTGGAGCAGAGCCTCATCAACCTGGGTACGGACTACATAGACCTGCACTATTTCCACAACACCAACTTTGGGCCGAACGACCAGTATTTGGAAGAGGCCGCCGACACGATGCGGCGATTGCAGACCGAAGGCAAGGTGCGGGTCATCGGCCAGTCCGCATATGGCTACGGTGACTTCCTGCGCGTCTGCTCCGTCACCAAGCCGGATGTGCTGCAATTCGGCTACAGCGCCTTCGGCAGCGGCTTCGATAAGCCCGAATCGAACATCTTCCGCTGGGCCGAAGCGCAGAATTTGGGCATGGTGCTGTTTGGGCCGCTCGCGCAGGGCCTGCTGCTCGACAAATTCGACCCGGACGACCCGCCAAAGTTCGGCGAAGGCGACATCCGGGGGGGCGGCTACACGCGCGAACGGCTCCTGGACCTTCGCCGCCGCCTTCAGCCGCTGAAAGACCGCTTCGGCAGCGAGGTGCAGGACTTGGTGCGGGTCGCGCTCCAATACGCGCTTGCCCAGTCGCCGCTGGCTTGCGTCATCCCCGGCTTCAAGAACGCGCGGCAGGTAGATTCTAACGCGCAAGCCTCCGACCCCCCGCTGACCGCCGACGAGGTCGCGTTCGTCAAGCAGACCCTGCAAGGTTAGAAGAAAACACATGCGTATCCTCATCACCGGGGCGTCCGGCAACATCGGCAAGGGTCTTATCCCTCGCCTGCGCGCGGACGGACACGACCTCGTGCTCTACGACGTCAGTCGTCTGCCGGATGGGGGGCCGTTCGCGGGCCTGCCGTTCATCCAAGGCGATGCTCAGGCGGGCATCGGCCTGGACCGGGCGGCATTGGGCTGCGACCTGATCGTCCACACGCCCGCCTGGCACGGCATCCACTGGAACGCCAAAACGGAAGTGGACTTTTGGCGGCTCAACGTGGACGGCACCTTCTGGATGTTCCAGGCAGCCCAGGCAGCCAATATCTCGCGCGTCGTCTTCCTTTCCTCGACAGCCTGGTACGGGCATTACGACAAGTACGGCTTCACGAAACGAATCGGCGAGGAGCTTTGCGAGTATAACCGGCAACGGCACCGAGTCCGGTATGTTTCTGTGCGGCCCAATGACCTGACGCCGTGGGGCGATGATTTCCTCCGCTACGGCGCGCGCCTGCTGCAAGGCGGCGTGGACCGGGAAGACGTGCTGGACTGCATCATGCAGTCGGTTCAGGCGCTGGCCGCCGATCTGCCCGAGGGGTCTGACCCGGAGGGGATCGTCGTCCACGCTATGCGCCCTAACGCCTTCACGGAAGAGCAGATCGCTGACTGGGAAGCCGACCCGCTGGCCGCCTGTGAGCGCGTCTTCCCAGGCTCGCGCGCCCTCGTCGAGAAGTACGGCATTGACATCCGCCATAAGCCGGGCCTGAGCGGTCAGGACGAGGGGGCGGCGCAGATCGGCTACGTCCCGACGCGCCACTTCGGCACGTTCCTGGATGAGCTGCGCCGCCTGGACCGCGAGGGTGGAGAAGCCGCCGTCCGCGCCGTCCGCTGCCCATATTAATGGCTGTCCCCGAAGAAAAGCACCGATGAAGATACTGATCACGGGCGCGGGCGGCAATCTGGGCCGGGCCGCCGTGCCGCTCCTGCGGCAACAGGGACATGCCCTTCGGCTGATGGACTTCCGGCCATTGGATGTGCCTACAGCGAACGACATAGAGGCCGTGGCGGGTGACGTGCGGGACAGCGCGGCAGTGCGCCGGGCGATGGCCGGGATGGACGCCGTCGTTCACGCCGCCGCGCTGCACGGCATTCACATGGGCCACTGGTCTCCGCAGGACTTCTGGGACATCAACGTCTCGGGCACGTTCCACGTTTTCGAGGCCGCGCGTTTGGAGGGCGTCAACCGCGTCGTCCTTTGCAGCACGATGGGCGTTTATGGTCAAAGCGCGCATCCTCTGCCGGACGCCTGGAACGTGGTGACGGAGGACCTGCCCTGCCTCTCGTCCGACGTTTACGGCATGTCTAAAGTGCTGTGCGAGGAGATGGGCCGGCACTACGGCCGCAGCGCGGGGATTACGACGCTGGCACTCCGGCTGGGGATGTTCGTCCCCGAGCCGACCCTGGAACGCTACGGGTTCCGCCTGCTGTTCGGCGGGGTGGATGACCGGGACGTCGCCCAAGCAATCGCCCTTTGCTTATCGTCCGAGACTCAGGAACGGTTTGACGCCTTCAATGTCATGGCGGAAGTACCGTTCACACCAGAAGATGCCGCCGCTTTGCAGAAAGACCCTGTTGCGGTTCTAGAGCAATACTACCCCGGCTGTACCGACCTGTTCCGGTCACGCGGGATCAACGCACCCGAGATGATCTGGGGGCGCACGATCTGGTCGGTGGAAAAGGCCAAACAGAAAATTGGGTATGATCCTCAGTATTCTTTCAGCGGGTTTTGCCATGCTCTGACGGCGGGCGGCAAGGATTACTATCCCCCGCAGGGCTTGCCGTGGTGGGGGGTCTGAATGGAGCAACGACGATAAGGGCGGACGGCCTCTCTGTCGGGACTTTGGGCATCGGCGGGCATACCTATCCCGTCGGGGAGGGGCCGGAAGGTTTCTGCACACGCGACCAGCGTGCCAACCTGATCCAGAGTCTCGTCGCGGGCGGCGTCAGTCATGGGCTATGACTGCGCCCCGCTGTTCCTGATGGGCGTCGGCAACGGCTCGCCTCCCGTCTCGGAAATCGAGTCGGCCTGCGAGGCCATGCAGGCGCTCAAGGAAGAAGGGCTAATCCAGAACATCGGCCTGAGCCTGTCGCGAGGCGGTACGTTCCCGTGCACACGCTCTGCATCACAGTCTTTAACTGTCATTCACAATCACAGGAGATCGAAAGGAAAATCAAATGGACTACGTCAGATTAGGCCGGACGGGCCTCCGGGTCAGCCCGCTGTGCCTCGGCACTATGAACTTCGGCCCCCAGACCTCGGAGCCGGACAGCCACGCTATCATGGACCACGCCCTGGAACTGGGCATCAACTTCTTCGACACCGCCAACGGCTACGGCGGTCGGGGCGCGACCGAGCGGATTATCGGCAACTGGTTCGCGCAGGGCGGCGGGCGGCGCGAGAAGACTGTCCTTGCCACCAAAGTCTATGGGGGCATGGACGACTGGCCGAACAACGGAAAGCTGTCAGCGCTCAACATCCGCCGGGCCTGTGATGCCAGTCTGGAGCGGATGCAGACCGACTACATTGACCTCTACCAGATGCATCATGTGGACCGGGACACGCCCTGGGAGGAGATCTACCAGGCGTTCGAGACCCTGGTGCAGCAGGGCAAGGTCCTCTACTTCGGCACGTCCAACTTCGCCGGCTGGCACATCGCGCAGGGGTCCGAGATCGCCAAGCAGCGCAATTTTCTTGGTCTGGTATCCGAGCAGAGCCTGTACAACCTGAACGCGCGCATGGTGGAGCTGGAGGTCATCCCTGCCTGCGAGAAGTACGGCTTGGGCCTGATCCCCTGGTCGCCCCTGGCTGGCGGCCTGCTGGGCGGCGTCTTGCAGAAGGCGTCCGAAGGGCGCCGCTCCTCCGAAGGAATGCAGAAAAATGTCGAGGCGAACCGTCCCAAGTTGGAAGCCTGGGAGGGTCTGTGCCGCGACCTGGGCGAGAAGCCCGCCGACATGGCCCTCGCCTGGCTGCTGAAAAACCCGGTCGTGACGGCCCCGATCATCGGCCCACGCACACAGGAGCAGCTTGATGGGTCCCTGCGCGCCCTGGAAATCACCATCAGTGACGAGACTTTGAAGAAGCTGGACGAGATCTTCCCCGGCCACAGGACCGCCCCGGAAGACTATGCGTGGTAGACGGAACGTAGATGGAACGAGGAAAGCGCCGGGCATTCGCCCGGCGCTTTTTTCTCGGCTCAGGCCATTCGCCTAAGTCTTGCCCGCGCCTTCCGGTGGCCCAACGCGGCGGCCTTGCCGAACCAGAACCGCGCCCAGCGGGGCGAGGCGGCGACACCGTCCCCCGCCTCATAGCACAGGCCCAGGTTGTACATGGCTTTCGTGTCGCCGCCCGCCGCCGCCTTCTTGTACCAGAAGACGGCTTTGGCGTCATCTACGGTGACGCCCTTACCCTCGTGGTAGCAGACGCCGAGGTCGCGCTGCGCGTCCGGGTCCCCTAGCTTGACCGCCTTTGCCAGCCAGTGCAGCATCATCCCGTCATTTTGCGGCACGCCATCACCAGTGCGATAGCTGAAGGCCAGGTTGTAGGCCGCCACTTCATGGCCGTTCTCGGCGGCCTTCTCCCACCAGTGCATGGCTGCGGTCAGGTCCTTGGGAACGCCCTGACCGTGCTCATAGCAGACGCCCAGATAAAACTGTGCCCGCGCGTGACCAGCTTCCGCCGCAGGCTGCCAGTATGCCACCACGTCTGACCAATGCGGCGGGCGCAGACGGTTTCTGCCGAAAGCGAGCCGGTAGCCGAGCCGAAATTGGGCGCGGGTGTCTCCCTGCTCCGCCCGCCGTCTCAAAACCGCCGTCGTTTCCAATACCCCTCCCCCTTCGCGCAGCCTTAACGGGTTAATGATACCTGATGCAACAGGCCACAAGGCATGTGGTATACTAAAAGCAGAGGGAACGAAGTGCTGGAAGAAGTCGTCAAAGCAATAGAAGGGGCGGAAACGCGGCTCGACGCCCTGAGCAAGCCGCTGGACCTGAATGGCCGCACCCGCGAGATCGGCGCGCTGGAAGCGGCGGCATCCGACCCCAATTTCTGGGATGACCCGGCGGGCGCGCAGGTGCAGATGCAGCGGCTGAACACGCTGAAAGAAAGCCTGGTCCCGTGGCAGATGGTCCGCAAACGCTTAGACGACGCGCGGACATTAGCCGAACTGGCCGAGATGGAAGATGACCCGGATGTTTACGCCCCCGAGCTGCAAGGCGAGATTGCGGGAATCGTGCGGGCGCTGGACAAGCTGGAAGTCGAGACGCTGCTGTCGGGGCCGCACGACGGCGCTCCGGCTATCCTGGAGATCAACGCCGGGGCGGGCGGGGCGGATGCCAACGACTGGACTTCGCTCTTGCAGCGGATGTACCTGCGCTGGGCGGAACGGCATGGGTTCAAGGCCGAACTGATGGACGAAGTGGCGGGCGATGTCGCCGGGCTGAAAAGTACGTCGCTCCGCATCGAGGGCAAGAACGCATACGGTCTGCTGCAAGGGGAACGGGGCGTCCATAGACTCGTGCGTATTTCGCCGTTCAACAAGACGCGCGAAACGTCGTTCGCGGGTGTAGACGTGGTGCCTGAAGTCGCGGAAGTGGAGGAGATCGAAATTCCTCCGAAGGACCTCAAGCGCGAGCACACCCTGAGCCGGGGCGCGGGCGGGCAGAACGTGCAGAAGAACGAGACGGCGGTGCGCCTGACTCACCTGCCGACGAATATCGTGGTGACATGCCAGGACCAGCGCTCACAGCTCCAGAACTACGAGCGCGCCTTGCGAACCCTCAAAGCGCGGCTGCTGGAGATCGCGCGGCAGGAGCAGCGGGCGGGCATTGACGGCCTGCGCGGGGACCGCCAGGATATCGCCTTCGGCCATCAGATCCGTAACTACTTCTTCAACCCGGAAACGCGCGTGACCGACGACCGGACCGGACACAAGACCGGCGACATCCAGCGCGTGATGAATGGCGAGTTCGACGATTTCATTGACGAGTTCCTGCGCTGGCAGCAGACACAGAAAACGCAAGATGCTTAACACCATGAAAATACCCATGATCACCTTTTTCGGAGTGACTTTGGCTACCCTCGCCGCCCTGCCCGCCGCGCCGTCGGCCTTGAAGGAACGGGGGGGTAAAGAGTCCGTGCAGGTGCAAACGCCCCTTTCCGGATTCGGCGTCGCCTCGGGCGAGACGAACCTGGGCAATTTGGTTGCCGACGCCGTCCGGCAGACGGGCCACGCACAGATTGGCCTGATCCCTGCCGACGAGGTCAATGCGAAGGCGCAGATTGCGGCGGGCAAGGCCGATCCCAACACCATCATCGGCACCCTGCGCTACGCCGACGACCCGAGCGACACAGTCGTGGTCCTGAACCTGACCGGGGCGCAACTTGTGAAGGTTGCCGAGCGTTCCGTTTCGCGCGCGCCGCAGCCGTTCGACGGCTTTTTGCAAGTGTCGGGCCTCCATATCCGCTACAGCCCCGGCCAGCCCGAGGGGAAGCGCATCTCTTTGGTCGGCACGGACGGCAGCGAAGTGGAGGCGGGCAAGACCTATCGGGTGGCGACGACCCGCCCCATCGCGGGCGGCAGCCTGGGCTACTTCCAGATTTGGAGCCGGAAGGACATTGCCGAGGACACCGGCATTCCTCTCGCCAAGAGCCTGGGCGAGTATCTGAGCGCCCACAAGACCATCAACAGCACCGTCGAGGGCCGGATTTCGACCCGTTAATACCCAGGGCTGAACCCCTGGGCTTCCGAAAAGCAAATCCCCGCCTTTTACTCCGCTACGGAGCGTAGCGACTAGGAGGTGCGGGCATGAGAAGCACCCGTGACGATTATCCATCACCGCCGTCGGCCCACCCTGCTGCCGCTCTTATCCCTTTCCACCCTCCTGCTGACGGGGGGCTGCCGGACACACTCCCAAACCGTCGCGAATGCCACCACGCCGACCGCCGTCCATTCCGCCTTCGACGGCAATCGCGCCTACGCTATGCTCCAGGCGCAGTGCGCCCTGGGTGTGCGCCCGCCTGGCTCCGCCGCCCACGAGAAATGCAAGGCGTACATCCTCCAGCAACTCGGGCCGAACGTGGACAAAGTGAATACCCAGGCGTTCCCCTATCACGACCCCGACCGGCAGATGACGCTCCACCTGACCAACATCATCGGGGTCATCAATCCAGCCGCTGCCAAAAAGGTCCTGCTGTTCACCCATTGGGACACCCGTCCCACGGCGGATCAGGACCTGGACCACAAAGACAAGCCCATCATGGGCGCGGACGACGGCGCCTCGGGGGTGGCGACGCTGCTGGAGCTGGCCCGCGTCCTCCACGCCAAGCGGCCTTCCGTCGGCGTCATCCTGCTGTTCGTGGACGGCGAGGATTGGGGGCCGGGCGAGAACAAAATGTACCTGGGCGCGCTCTACTTCGCCGCGCATCCCGGTCCCTACAAGCCCGCCTATGCCATCCTGCTGGACATGATCGGCCAGAAGGACCTCGTGATTCACCACGAGCTAGGCTCGGAAACCCAGCACCCCGAACTCAACGACAAAGTCTGGTCTGCCGCCGCCGCCCTGGGCTACCAGTCGCAGTTCCCCGACAGTCCGATTGGGCAGGGCATCGGCGACGACCACGTTCCCTTCAACGCCGCCGGCATCCCCGCCATTGACCTCATTGACTTCGACTACCCCTACTGGCACACCCTCCAGGACACGCCCGATAAATGCAGCCCCCAGAGCCTGAAAGCCGTCGGCGACGTGATGGCAAAGGTCGTGACGGACGAGAAATAGGAACGGCCATGTCACTTTTCCGGCATTGGCGCGGGGTATTGCATCGCGTCCGAGAGTACGGCGTCTCCACAGCTTTCCAACCAGAGTTAGCGACCCTTGTAGAGCAATACGCCGACGAAGCATACCGTTGCTGCGTCCGTTTTTTCGGCCCTCCCTTAGACCCAAAGAGGGCCTACAAAATAGTGCAAGGCGAGCATTCTTTCCACTGGCTCACTCTAGGCGTCCACATGATTACCATCTCCGATCAGGTGACATCAAATGAGCAACTCTGCGAGATTATCGCGCACGAGATGTACCATCGTGTGACTGCGGGGCGGAAGGGACTCGCCAGCGAATTATGGATAAACGAGTTAATGGCAACTTATACCTCACGCGGGTTTTTGTTCAACCAAGGTTTTCAGGACTACGCGGAGCGCACTAGGAAGAACTGGCTGGCGACCGAAGGCAGGGCAGACATGGGTTTGTTGCGGGAGTTGGATCAGGGGGCGCGACGGTACGTTCTGTCTGGCGAACCTGTCTATTCACCGGCATTTATCGAAAGTCTGGTGCGGATCGGCTATGCGTTGGAAACAGCCGTGGGGGTCAATGACATGTTCTCCATCATCAAGGTAAACACTCTTGAGGAATGGGTGGCCTCTTTGCCGGAGGAAAATCAATACACTGCCTGCCAAGTTCTGGAACTACCGAACGAAAACAAACTTGTCCCATCCAAAGATAGGGAAGTCGGTAGACTTTTCCTCGCGCTACAGGCTAAAGGAGATAAAGAAGCCCTCGTTGCGGAGTTTGAACAACTTGTTCGTTCCCAGCCCGCAAATAGCACGGCGTTCTTTCATCTAGGCTGCGCATGTCAGGAGGCGAAACAGTTTGATGCCGCCGTCAACGCCTATTTAAAGGTGAAAGAATTAGGTTACTGATGTTACGCATGGGCCAGCAGGTTTTCTGGTCCGAGTTTCTGGAGTTGACTGAAAGCGGCTTGCAATGCCGCCTGATAGAGCCTGTTCTTGAGCGCGAAATGATGGCACTTGGCCTTCAT
>JAABUH010001932.1_pt1 | contig 21191 bp, 15 predicted proteins | sample 5559121 | NCBI WGS metagenome assembly JAABUH01 (sample SAMN10711871, study PRJNA513364) | rock metagenome | isolation source: Antarctica rocks | place: Antarctica: Victoria Land, Battleship Promontory nord | collected 2015-12-28
CCCCTCTCAGACTCCCGCTATCCTGCAGACAGCACAAGCCGTCGATTATACCATCGGCTTACTCACGCCGCACTGTACTAGAGCAACACGCATAATGCTTGGCCTGGTGCTCCGGGGGTTGAAACCCCCGGCTGCGGGTGCCGCACAGCACCGGCGAAGTCCGCCTGCGCGGACTGGGCAGTATCGTCGGGTCAAGCATTTTGCACAGCGCTATGGCGTAACGCCGCGCGGGCCAGCGATGTGCATTCCGCTGCTCCGATCCATGCAGCGCAGCGGCAGGAATATCTACGTGGTTCGTTTCGCGAGCGCGTGGCGGGTGACGGCGTGGGGGACGGCCCCGGCCACCCCGCCTCGGAGGCGTGCGACGCCGCACGGACCGATACGGGAAGGCATGGGCGAGATCAGCGCGGATAGGCCACAACCGGGCCGCTGACGCTGACGCTGACTGTCGTGCCGTTGGGCGGGGCGGTGTGTCCTGGTACGCGGGCGGTGATGACCGTGTGGGCGGCGGTGAGGTGGAGGCGCACGACCGCGTCTTTGCCGTAGTAGGTGCTGTCGAGGACGCGCGCCGCGATGCCGCCCGCGTCGGCGGGGGCGATGGCGATCTGCTCCGGGCGCAGCATCAGTTCGGCGGGGCCGTCCGGGGCGGGGTCGCGCAGGGGGAGGGTGCCGAGGGCGCAGGTCGCCCGATCGCCCCGCACGGTCGCGGGGAGGAAGGTCGCGTCGCCGAGGAAGGTCGCCACGTCGCGGTCGGCGGGGGTCGCGTAGAGGGTCGCCGGGGGGCCGACCTGGGCCAGTCGCCCGCCGCGCATGATGGCGATCTGCGTGCCGAGCGAGAGGGCTTCGTCCTGATCGTGCGTCACCAGGATCGCGGTCGCCCCGGCGGCGGTCAGCGCCGCCGCCACCGCGCGCCGCGTCCCCGCGCGCAGGCTGGCGTCGAGCGCGGAGAAGGGCTCGTCCAGCAGCACGACGCGCGGTTCGGGGGCGAGCGCGCGGGCGAGCGCGACCCGCTGCTGCTGCCCGCCGGAGAGTTGGTGCGGCCCGCGCGCGGCGAGGGCGGGGTCGAGTCCGACGAGGTCGAGGAGGGCGGCGATCCGCGCCGGGTCGCGGCGGGCGGCGCGCGGCAGGCCGAAGCCGATGTTGTCCGCGACCGAGAGGTGCGGGAAGAGCGCCCCCTCCTGCGCGACATAGCCGATCCGGCGGCGTTCCGGGGGGAGCGTGCGGCGCGCGTCGCAGACGAGCTCCCCGCCGATGGCGATCGTGCCGCGATCGGGGCGCTCGAAGCCGGCGATGAGGCGCAGGAGGGTCGTCTTGCCGCAGCCGGACGGGCCGAGGATGGTCGTCAGCCCGCCGGATGGGACGTGCAACTCGACGCCATCGAGGACCGTGACCGCGCCGAACGCCTTGCCGAGCCCCGCGATCGTCACCGCACCGCTCGTCGCCGCATCTACCGCGTTCGGTGCGTTCATCGCGCCCGCCGGGCGTCGCGCGTGAGGAGGAAGGTGGTGGGCGCGGAGATCAGGATCATCAGGGTCGCGTAGGGGGCGGCGGCCCCGTAGGCGACGTCGTTGGTGAGGCTCCAGAAGCGCGAGGCGAGGGTGATCGTGCCGGTCGGGGCGAGGAGGAGGGTGGCGGTTAGTTCGGTGATGACCGCCAGGAAGACGAGCGTGCCGCCCGCCCCGAGGCCGCGCGCCAGCAGGGGCAGGGTCACGCGCCAGAAGACGGCCAGCGGGCGTGCGCCGAGCGCGCGCGCCGCCTCGTCGAGCGCGGGGGGAGTTTGCGCCAGCGCGGCGCGGATGCTGACGACCGCGAGCGGCAGGAAGAGGATCGCGTAGGCGAAGAGCAGCAGCGCGGTCGTCTGGTAGAGCGGACGGGCGTAGCGGATCGCGACCGTCACCAGCGCCAGCGCCACCACGATCCCCGGCAAGGTGTGGCCGAGGTAGGTGCTGCGCTCGATCAGCGTCGCCGCCGCGCCACGTCGCCGCACCGCGACCCAGGCGACCGGCAGCGCGAGCGCGACCGTGACGAGCGCCCCCATAACCCCTAGCCCGAGCGAGCGCGCGGTGACGGCGGCGAGTTCCGGGAGGGGGAAGGCGGTGGAGCGGCTGATGACGAGCCAGCGCCCGAGGCTGACGAGCGGCACGCCGAGCGCCAGGGCCAGCAGCGCCGCCAGCGCCAGGAGCGCGAGCGGCGTGGCGGGGCCGAGGCGGACCGGGGTGATGCCACGGGCCGCGCCCGCGCCGAGCCGGGCGTAACGCGCCCGTCCGCGCGCCAGGACTTCCAGCAGCAGGAACCCCAGGCAGGCCGCCACCAGCACCCCGGCCAGCATCGTGGCGGCGGGGCCGTTGAAGGTGGACTGGTACTGCTCGAAGATGGCGACGGTGAAGGTGGGGAAGCGCAGTAGTTCGAGCGCGCCGTACTCCGCCAACAGGTGCAGGGCGACGAGGAGGAGTCCGCCGAAGAGGGCCGGACGGAGTTGCGGCACCGTGACGCGCAGGAAAGTCCGCGCGGGGCCGTGGCCGAGGGCGCGCGCGCTCTCCTCCAGGGCGGGATCGAGGCCGCGCAGGGCGACGGCGACCGGCAGGTAGACGAGCGGGAAGTAGGAGAGGGTGACGATCGTCGCCGCCCCGCCATAGCCCTCCACGCGGCCCCCGAACCAGGTGACCCAGCCGAAGCTGTTGACGAAGGCGGGCACCGCCAGTGGTGCGACGAGGAGGATGTTCCAGACGCGCCGACCGGGCAGGCTCGTCCGCTCCACGAGCCACGCCGCGCCGAGGCCGAGCAGGGCGCAGGCGGGGAGGGACGTGCCGATCAGCAGGGCGGTGTTGGTGAGCAGCTCGCCCATGCGCGGGCGGAAGAGGAGCCGCGCCGCCGTGGCCGGGCCGACGGTCACACTCTCGCCGACGACGAAGAAGAAGGGGAGGAGGGCCAGCAGGGCGACGAGCGCCCCCGCCACGAACGCCACGGAGGGCGGGGCGAGGCGTCGCCGCCTGGCACCACCCGCGATGTCCCCCGTCATCGTCTCGGCGACCCGCCGCGCGGGTTGGCTCGCGAGCCCTGTCGCGTTCAGAGCAGGCCCGCCTGTTGCAGCAGATCGATCACCCGCGCCCCGTTGAGTTTGGCGGGGTCGATCTCGGGGATGCTCAGCTCGCTGAACGGCTTCAACGTGGGGTTGTTCGGCACCTCGGGATTCAGCGCGTACTCCAGCGAGAAGGTGCCGTTCGCCAGCACTTGCTGCCCGGCCTTGCCGGTCAGGGAGCGCAAGAGCGCCTGCGCCTCGGTCGGATGCTTGCTCGACTTCAGCGCCCCGAGCCCGGAGATGCTGAAGAAGCCGCCCGCATCCTGGTTCTGGAAGAAATACAGTGCGGTGTTCTTGCTGTTCGCCCCGGAATCGGCGCGGTCCTGATACCAGTAGTAGTGGTAGATGAGGCCGCCCGGGATCTCGCCCGCGTTGACCGCGCGCAGGATCGCGCCGTTGCCGGAGTAGACCCTGGCGTTCGTCTTCAGCCCCTTCAGCCAGGCACCGGCGGCGTCGGCCCCCTTGAGCGCCACCACGGCGCTGACGACCGCCTGGAAGTCCGCGCCGGAGGGGGCGATCCCGACCTTGTCCTGCCAGGCACCGCCGGAGAGGTCCATGATCGACTGCGGCAGGGCGGACGCCGCGAGCAGCTGCGGGTTGTGGACGAAGACGGTGGAGCGCCCCGCGACGCCCATCCAGTCGCCGGTCGTCGGGGAGAAGCGCGCGGGCACCTGCGCCAGGGTCGCCCGGTCGATCGGCGCGAAGAGCCCCCTGGCCGCGACGACCTGCATCGCGGGGGAGTTCTCGGTGATGAAGGCGTCGGCGGGGGAACTGGTGCCCTCCTGGACGATCTGGTTGGCGAGGTCGAAGTCCTTGCCGGAGCGAACCTCGACCTGGACGCCGGTCTCCCTGGTGAAGCCCGCGACCATCCCCTTGACCAGATTCTCGTGCTGCGCGTTGTAGAGGGTCAGCTTCGCGCCGGTATCGAGGAGCGGCGTGGCGCTCGCCGCCGGGGCGGGGGACGCCGCCGGGGAAGTCGTGGCGACTCCGGCAGCGCGAGTCGCCATACCCGCTGGCGGTGTCGAGCCTGCGCTGGTCGCTGTGGTGGCGGCGGTGGGGGCGACCGAAGCTGGCACCGTGGACGCCGCCGGGGCAGTCGCCGCCGGGGCAGTCGTCGCTGGTCTGCTGCCGCACGCGATGAGCAGCGCCTGGACCGAGAGGACACCTGTCGCCGCCAGGAAGTGCCGTCTATCGAACCGCATCGCGCTCACCCCTTCTATTTATGCTCACAAAGTAATTATGTTCGCATATACGAACCCCATCATGCTATAAGGATACCGAGGCGTGCCGGATCGCGCAAGGGGGGGAAGGTAGGGGATGTCGAGAGGGCGAACGAGCGGCGGCGCAGCGATGGAACTGCGCCGCCGAGTCCGTCGCGGGAGAAAGCCGGGGGTTCTGCGCGATTAGTGCAAAGCGCACTATGCTTGGCCCGTCGGGGACCGGGACTGAAGTACCCCGGAGGGCAGCCGCTACCCCTGAAGGGCAGCCTCTCCCGACGAAGGGCGGCGATAGCCGCCACGAAGTGCCCCGGAGGGCAGCTACTACCCATGAAGGGCATACTATCCCCTCCGGGGACTGGGACGATGTGGCGGATGACGTTCTCTATTAATGCCGCGATCAAAAGATGTTGCAATGGCGATGGCCCCCTCTCCTCGGCTGGGGAGAGGGGGGTAAGGGGTGAGGGTGGCCGCATCGCCGCCGCGTCCGTGGGCAGACTCCGGCGATTGAAGTACCCCGGAGGGCAGCCACCACCCCGCAAGGGGGTACAGGCTCCTGGCTGCGGGCTGCGGCCACGAAGCCCCAAGACCCGGCTTGGGAGCATCTCCGCCTACACGGACTGGGCGGCTACGGTGCGTTATGTGGTGCCCATCGGCGCTTCGGTCTAGGTGGGTGGTTACAGCATGATGATGCCGCGCGCGACGGTGCCGCTGCGGAGGAGATCGAAGCCCTCGTTGATCTGGTCGAGGGTGTGGGTGTTGCTGATCAGTTCATCGAGCTTGAGGCGCCCTTGCTGGTAGAGGTCGAGGAGGCGGAGCATGTCCACGCGCGGGCGGGCGGAGCCGTAGAAGCAGCCTTTGAGGGTCTTCTCCTGCATCGCCAGCGCCCAGGCGTCGATCTGGGCCATTTGCCCCTGCGGCGCGATCCCGACCTCGATCGCCGTGCCGCCGATCCGGGTCATCTCGAACGCCTGCTGCACCGTCCGCGCGCTGCCGATCGCGTCGAAGGCGTACTCGACCCCTTCGCCGTTAGTCAGCGCGCGGACACGCGCCACCGGATCCTCCTCGCGCCCGTTGATCGTGTGGGTCGCGCCGAAGTCGAGCGCCATTTCCAGCTTGTTGTCGAGGAGATCGACCGCGATGATCTGCGCGGCGTTGACCATCCGCGCGCCCTGGATCACGTTCAGCCCGACCCCGCCGCAGCCGATCACCACCGTGGTGCTGCCCGGCTCCACCTTGACGGTGTTGGTCGTCGCGCCGACGCCGGTCATCACCGCGCAGCCGACGAGCGCGGCGCGGTCGAGCGGGATCGCCTTCGGGATCGGCAACAACTGCTCCTCCGGGATCACCGCGTGCTCGGCGAAGCAGGCGACGCGCGCGAGGTGGTGGACCGGTTTGCCGTCGAGGCTGAGGCGGGTGGTGCCGTCGTACATCGTGCCGGGCGCGCTCATGCGCCCGGTGCAGAGGGTGGGGCGCCCGACGGTGCAGTAATAGCAGACGCCGCAGTTGGGGCGGAAGATCAGCACGCAGTGGTCGCCCGGCCGCACCCGCGTCACCCCCAGCCCGACCCGCTCGACGATCCCGGCCCCCTCATGGCCGAGCACCGCCGGCTTGGGGATCGGCCACTCCCCCTTCATGTAGTGCAGATCGGAGTGGCAGACCCCCGCCGCCACGATCCGCACCAACACCTCGCCCCGTTGCGGCTCCGCCAGGTCGACTTCTTGCACGACGAGCGGCTGGCCGACCTCGTACAACAGTGCGGCGCGTGTCTTCATGGTTCCCTCCCTGTAGAAAGTCCGTAGTCCGTAGTGGCAGGGGCGGTATCGAGTGGGTGGCTGGTGGCTGGCGTGTCGGCCAGCCGCGGCAACATCCCCTCTATGGACCACGGACTACGGACTACGGACTTCTACGCCACCCGCACGCGGCGCTGCTTCCAGGCTCCGGTGCGATAGCGGAGCCAGTTGAGGCCGCTGAGGACGAGCGAATCGACGAGCCAGCCGGAGTAGACGCCGACGAGGCCGAAGCCGAGGAAGATGCCGCAGAACCAGGCGACCGGCAGGCGCACCAGCCACATCACACCGCCGGTGCTCATCATCGGGTAGCGGGTGTCGCCCGCGCCGCGCAACGCCCCGGCCAGCACCATGCCGAACGCCTGCCCCGGCTGCGCCAGCGCCACGATCTTCAGCGCCGCCGCGCCCTGCGCGATGATGTCCGCGTCGGCGGTGAAGAGGGCCATGATCTGTGGCCCGCCGAAGAAGAAGGCGAGGCCCATCGCGCCCATCCAGAAGATGCAGGAGCGGGTCGAGAACCAGGCGGCGCGCTCGGCGCGGACCGGGTTCTCCGCGCCGAGGCTCTGCCCGACGAGGGTCATCGCGGCCATCGAGAAGCCGAAGCCGGGCATCATCGAGAAGAGGGCGATCTGCTGGACGATCTGCTGCGCCGCCGCCGTGGCGGTGCCGAGCCGGAAGACGATCACGCTGAAGAGGAGCATCCCGCCCGCGCGGAAGAGGGCGGCGCACCGTTCGCGCGGCACCCCTCGATGATGGAGCATCCCGCCCGCGCGGAAGAGGGACTCGAACATCGAGGGCAGCCCGATGTTGACGAGGCGGCGGAAGGGGGCGAGGGCCGGACGCCAGTCGTGCCAGCCGCGCAGCGAGACCGGACGCCCGGCGCGGAAGAGCAGCCCCACGAGGACGAGGCAGCCGACGCTGCGGACGAGCGCCCCGGCCACCCCGGCCCCGACAGCGCCGAGCGCGGGGAGGCCGAACTTGCCGAAGATCAGCGGGTAGCCGATGGCGAGGCTGATGGCGAGCGAGATCAGGGTGACGAGCATGGGGGTGCGGGCGTCGCCGGAGCCGCGCATGATGCTCCCGGCGATGAAGGTGACGACCATGCTGATGCCGCCGAGGGAGAAGGCGCGCAAGAAGCTGGACCCCTGCGCCACCACCTCGGGCTGCGCGCCGAGCATGGCGATCGCCTGGGGGGCGAAGAGCACGCCGAGCGCGCTGATGATGAGGCCGAGGATCAGCCCGAAGACGAGCGATTGCTTGGCGGCGCGGCTCGCGGCCTCGTGGTTCAGCGCGCCGACCGCGTGGGCGACGAGGACGGTGGTCCCCATGCTGACCGCGAAGAAGCAGGCCATCGCCACCTGGATCAGGCTGTTGGCCGCGCCGACCCCGGCGATCGCCGACGAGCCGAGTTGGCCGATCATCATCACCAGCAGCAGGCCGTAGATGCTCTGGAGCATGTTCTCCACGATGGAGGGCCAGGCGAGCCGGAAGACGATCCCCCGGATCGCCGAGGAACTTTCGAGGGGCGGGGCTTCCGCCAGGGCGACGGGGGCGGGGGCGCTGTGACGCGGCGCGGCGATCGAGACGGGCTCGGCGAGGCTCTTACTCACGCGGTACTCCTCGGGGGTGGGTGATACGATACCGCGCGACGACACTGACGCGGCGGGCGTCACCTACTATCGCACAGTCCGTGCCGATATGAAAGGCAGGGGAGCAACAAACGCGCGCCGCTGCGGGCGACCCGGTCGCGCTCGCGCCAGGCGGTATGGGTGGCGCGTATGCCCGCCCGCTGGCCGTGGTGCCCGGATGTGCGGGCCGCTGTCGATGGGATGGCGGGTGGTATACTCCGGGCCATGCAAGGGACACCGAACGCCGAGCAACGGCGCACGATCGAGCACGTCGGGCGACCGACGACCGACCCCACGCCGACCACCGCGGCGGCGGGGCGACGCCTCTCCTCCGCCGTCGGCGCGGTGGCGCTGGCGTTCGTGTTCGGGCGGCTCCTCGGCTTCCTGCGCGATATCCTGATCGCCCGCCAGTTCGGCACGGGCTTCGAGAAGGCCGCCTACGACGCTGCCTTCCGCATCCCCGATCTGATCTTCCTGGTGGTGATGAGCGGCGCGTTCGGCTCGGCGTTCGTGCCGATCTTCGCCGGGTTCCTCGCGCAGGGGCAGACCCGCAAGGCGTGGCGGCTCGCCTCCAACGTCCTGACGCTGATGGTGGAGGGGTACGCCGTCCTGGCCCTGGTCGTCTTCCTCTTCGCGGACCCGCTGGTACGCCGCTTCGTCGCGCCCGGCTTCGATACGCAGACGCAGGATCTGGCGATCGAATTGACGCGTATCCTCCTCCTCTCGCCGCTGCTGCTCGGCCTGGGGGCGGCGGCGAAGAGTGTGTTGGAGGCGCACGACCGTTTCACCCTCCCCGCCTACGCCCCGGTTGTCTACAACGCGGCGGGGGTCTTCGGGGCGCTGGTGCTGGTCCCGCATTTCGGCATCCAGGGGCTGGCCTGGGGGATCGTGCTCGGCTCGCTCGGGCATGTGCTGGTGCAATTCCCCGGCCTGTCGGCGGTGCGGATGCGCTACATCATCATGCCGCGCCCGGTCGCGGAGGGGGTGCGGCAGGTCGGGCGGCTGCTGGGGCCGCGGATCATCGGGCAGGCGGCCTTTCAGATCAACTTCACGATCGTGCTGACCACCTTCGCCTCGCAACTGGGGACGGAGCGCGCGGCGGCGCTCGGCTATGGCTACCAGTTGATGCAGTTGCCGCACGGGTTGCTGGCGATCTCCGTCTCGACGGTGATCTTCCCGCTGATGTCGCGCCTCTTCGTCAACAAGCAGTTCGCCGAACTGAAGCTGACCCTCGGCGCTGCGCTGCGCCCCCTCTTCTTCCTGACCCTGCCCGCCTCGGTGGCGCTGGCGATCCTGGCGAGGCCGATCGTGCAGGTGCTCTACCAGCGCGGCGACTTCGGGGCCGAATCGACCGCGCTGGTGGCCGGGGTGCTGCCGTTCTTCGCGGCGGGGCTGGTGGCGCTGGCGATCGTGGAGACGGGCGCGCGCGCCTTTTACGCGATGCAGGACACGCGCACGCCGCTCTTCGCGTCGCTGGCGGCGATCGGCGTCAACCTGATCCTCGCCTACCTCCTCGCGCAAAGCTTCGGTGCGCCGGGGTTGGCGGCGAGCATGTCGGCGACGACGGCGATCGAGATGGCGGCGCTGCTGATCGTGCTGCGGCGGCGGATCGGGCCGTTCGAGGTGGGGGTCTGGGTGGCGCTCTTCAAGAGTCTGCTGGCGACGCTGGTCATGGCGATCCTGCTGCTGCTGATCCGCGACCCCCTGACCCTGGCGACCGATCCGGCGGTGTCGAGCGGCAATGCCCTGGCGCGCTGCGCCCTCTTCGGCCTCGCCCTCTTCCTCGGCCTGTACACCTACCTCGTCGCCGCGTGGTATCTGCGGACCCGCGAACTCCTCGAACTGACCGACCGCTTCGGCGGGCGTTTCCGGCGGTTAGTGCGGCGCGGGCGGTAAGCCATTGAGCGGGGAGGGCCGTTGGACTGAAGTCCCCGGCTGGATGGCCTGCGGCCACGAAGTCCGCCTGCGCGGACTGGAAAGTCGCCAGCGCATCACTCCTCCGCCTTCGCAGCAGCTCCATACGCCAGTGGCGGCGATGGCCCCCTCTCCTCGGATGGGGAGAGGGGGTGCCGAACGATAGTGAGGCGGGGGTGAGGGTGCCCGCCATGCCCCTCTCCCGATCCGGGAGAGGGGCATGGCGAGCCGGGTGCCCTCTGGGCGACGAGCCGGGGTGAGGGCCGCACCGGTGCACGCGGCGACCCCGTGCCGCCCCTCAGCTCGCCCCGCTCACCCCGCGCTCAGCAATTCCTCCAGGGCCGCCGCGCTGAGATCGCTGACGGCGACGCCATCCACGACGAGGAGCGGGGCGACGCCGCGAAAGCGCAGCATCTCCTCGACCGCCCCCGGGTCGCGCGTGATGTCCTTCTCGCTGAAGGGAACGCCCCAATCGGAAAGCAACGCTTTCACCCCCGCGCAGGGGTTTCAACCGGGGCGGGTGTAGAGGACGACGGTGCGTGGCATCGGGTTCTCCGCGTCGAGGACGACAGCGCGCCTGCGTGCCGCGCGCGGCGGGAAGTATAGCCAAATGGTGGCCCTGGCGGCGCGTGTCGCCACGGCCCTGCTCCTGCGGCGTGCCGTGGATGCGCCTTGCGCCGCGCTCGCGCATAGCGCGCATATCATAGCGTGCATATACGTAGTGGCACGCCGCTTGATTTATACGCCGCGCGGGGGTGCTATAGTGACCTTCGAGGGTCCGGGATCTCGCCCGCAGGGGTCGGGACCACGCGCGAATACCGGTTGCAGGTGGGGTGTACCGGTACGGAGCGGCGCTGGTCGCGCACAGGATGTGTCGCGGCATACCCGGATCGCGGCACCGCGCGAGGGCTTGCGCGGCGGGAGTTGGGAGAAGGGGGAGGCGATGGATGCGGGAACACCGTCCCGGGCGGTCGACACCGGCGCGCGGCTGCGGGCCTGGGTGGCGGAGATGGCGGCGCTCTGCCGGCCGGAGCGGGTCCACTGGTGCGACGGCTCGCAGGCCGAGTACGACGCGCTGTGCGCGGGGCTGGTCGCGTCCGGCACCTTCACCCGGCTCGACCCCGCGCGCCGCCCCGGCAGCTTCCTGGCCCGCTCCGATCCCGGCGATGTCGCGCGCGTCGAGGAGCGGACCTTCATCTGCAGCGCGAGCAGGGCGGACGCGGGGCCGACGAACAATTGGGTCCCCCCGCGGGAGATGCGGGCGACGCTGCGCGGCTTGTTCGACGGCTGCATGCGCGGGCGGACGCTGTACGTCATCCCCTTCAGCATGGGGCCGCTCGGCTCGCCGAGCGCGCACATCGGCGTGGAACTCTCCGACTCGCCCTACGTCGCGGTCAGCATGCGGATCATGACGCGCATGGGCCGGGCGGTGCTCGACGCGCTCGGGGACGGCGACTTCGTCCCGTGCGTCCACTCGGTCGGGCGGCCCCTCGCGCCGGGGGCGGCGGACGTGCCGTGGCCGTGCGACCCGGCGCGCACCCACATCGCCCATTTCCCGGAGGAGCGCGCGGTCTGGTCCTACGGCAGCGGCTACGGCGGCAACGCGCTGCTCGGCAAGAAGTGCTTCGCGCTGCGGATCGCCTCGGCGCTGGCCCGCGACGAGGGCTGGCTGGCCGAGCACATGCTGATCCTGGGCGTCGAGGATCCGGCGGGCGAGAAGACCTACGTGGCCGCCGCCTTCCCCAGCGCCTGCGGCAAGACGAACTTCGCGATGCTGGTCCCGCCCCCGGCCCTGGTGGCGGAGGGGTGGAAGGTCACCACCGTGGGCGACGACATCGCCTGGATCACGCCGGGCGCGGACGGGGTGCTCCGCGCGATCAACCCGGAGGCCGGGCTGTTCGGGGTCGCGCCGGGCACGTCGGCGGCGTCCAACCCGAACGCGATGGCGACGATGCGGGCGAACACCATCTTCACCAACGTCGCCCTCACCGATGATGGCGATGTGTGGTGGGAGGGGCTGACCCCGGAGCCGCCGGCGCATCTGCTCGACTGGACCGGGCGGGACTGGACCCCCGGCGCGGGGCGCCCCGCCGCCCATCCCAACGCCCGCTTCACCGCGCCGCTCGGCCAGTGCCCCGCGATCGATCCCGCCTACGACGACCCGCGCGGCGTGCCGCTCGCGGCGTTCATCTTCGGCGGGCGGCGCGGCGCGGTCGTGCCGCTGGTCTACCAGTCGTTCAACTGGACCTACGGCGTCTACGCGGCGGCGACGTTGGGCTCCGAGACGACCGCAGCGGCGGGCGGCGCGACCGGGTTGATCCGCCGCGACCCCTTCGCGATGCTGCCCTTCTGCGGCTACCACATGGCCGACTATCTGAACCACTGGCTCGACTTCGGGCGCTACCTGCCCCATCCGCCGCCGATCTTCCACGTCAACTGGTTCCGCCGCGACGCGGCGGGGGCGTTCCTCTGGCCGGGCTTCGGCGAGAACCTGCGGGTGCTGCAATGGATCGTGGCGCGGGCGCGCGGGCGGGCGGGCGGCGTCGAGAGTCCGATCGGCTGGATGCCGCGCCACGAGGACCTCGACTGGCGCGGGCTGGAGGGGTTCTCGCGCGAGCGGTTCGCCGACGTGATGATGGTGGATCGCGACGGCTGGCAACAGGAGCTGCTGGAACACGAGGAGTTATTCGTCAAGCTCTACGACCGGCTGCCGAAGGAACTTCTCTTCGTCCGCCAGTTGCTCCTGTCCGGCCTGTGGAGCGCGGCGGCGCACTGGGGTGCCATCGATGAGGAGGCGTCGATGGTGGCCTGGTGACGGCGCGGGGAGGAGGCGTCGATGGTGGCCTGGTGACCCCTCCCCGCCGCTGCGGCGGCGACCCTCCCCTGAAGGGGGAGGGTGGCTGGCCCCGGCCAACCCGACACGGATGCGTGCAACGCCGCACGTAGCGGGAAGGTACGTCGGCGCTTCCCCGCCCCGCGTGCCGTCAGCGGCTGTGCGCTGGCACGCGCGGTGCCGCCGTCACGTACATGCACATACATGAAGGTGCGGGTGTGGGGCAGGGGGTGCGCGATGGCGAAGCTGGCGCGGAGCGAGGGTCGGCGGCGACGGGCGCGGCGGACGCGGGGGTCACGAACGATCGCGCCGTCGCCGCTGGAGCTGCCGCGTGAGGCGTTCGGGACGACGGCGCGTGTCCCGACAGGTGGCGAGCGATTCCGGGCGGAGCGCCCCGAACTGCATCAGCAGGGTCTTTCCCCCTATAATCCTGCTCGCTGGATCGGCACGGACGGCGCGACCACGCGCGGCTCCCTCGCGCTATCCGAGTCGCGGGGTTGGATGCGTCGGGGGATGATCGTTCTGCTGCTCGTCATGCTGCTCGGGGCGATCGGCGGGGTGGCGCAGATGGCGGGGGCGCTTGGTGCGCGGGGCGGGACGTGGGGCCAAAATTTCCTCTTCGGCTTGCTTTTCTGCGGACTCTTCGGGACGCTGACGTTCGCCTTCGCGCGGCGATTGCTGCGCCCCGCCGCCCGCCATTGAGCGTGTGCGGCGTCGCGCGTCTGCCCGCCGGGGTGAAGATATGCTATAAGTTCACCTTAAGATGGTCGCGCAGCGACCAGCGCGGGCGCGCGAGCTGGCGCGTGGTGGGCGGTATGGATAATGTGGATGGAGAGAGCGGATATGAGCGGCGGTCCTCGCCCCCTGGGTTTCACCGGTCGGGAATTGAAGAGCCTGTTCCGCGACGAGCGCGAGAAGCGGCGCGAGCGTAAGGGGCTGATGAGCCTCAACGTCGATCCCAATAACCTCGCGGATGAGTTCGCGGCGTTCGAGGAGACGGTCTTGCAGGTCATCCTCGACAATAACCGGCAGATCACCGAGCAGTTGCTGCAGAACGGCGCGCTCACCGCCGAGCACCTGCCGAACGACTAGCGCGGCATTCCTCAGATACGGTGCGAATAGGAGACCGCATCCGTACTAGGATTGCTCGCTATCGGTGTAGGAAGTGCGCGCGTCCTGATATGTGCCGCACTTCGGGGATGACGCACTAGCGCGCGCGTCGGCCCCGCGCCACCCGGCGTGGGGCTGGCACGTTCCCTGCGACAGTGCGGCGCGTCGAGGTGCCGGGGCGATGAGCGCGGCGTGTTGGCCGTGGCCCGCCCGGTGCCGCGCTGTGATGGACAGCATGCCCGACGCACAGGGGAGGACACGATGAGCGATACGCGCGGCCCGGACCCGGAAGCGATGAACCCGGCGGAGCGCCACTTGGCGGCGGCGATCGATCGGCGCTTACAAGACGAGGCGAGCGTCTACGCGGCGGTGCGCGTCGGCGCGGGCGTGGCCTACCTCGATGGGGTGGTCGAGTCGGCGGAGCAGCGCGATGCGGCGAGCGATCTGGCGGCGGGCGTGGCGGGGATCGCGCGGGTGCAGAACGATCTCGATGTCGAGGAGATCGGTGCGCCGGGTCAGAATACCACGACCAATACCAGCACCTACGCCGACGCGGGCTATCAGATGCTCGACAGCGATCTGGTGACCGACCCGCAGCCGTTGCGCGACAACTTGGAGCCCGACTTCAACGACCCGATCGACGAACTCGGCGGCGACATGACCACGGATGCGATGATCGCCGTCGAGGAGGGGCTGCCCTACATGCCCCCGACCGATCCGGTCGTGCGCCCATCGAACGACGAGCAGGAGTTGTCGATCTCGGGGGGCTTCGGCGAGACCTCGGACGATGAGTACCCCGATATCCAGGCGACGACCGCGATCGGCGACGCCCCACCCGGCGACGAGGATGTCCGCGAGCAGGTCATCGAGGCGTTGCGGACCGACGCGGCGACGGCGGACCTGGTCATCGAGGTGGTCGTGCGGAACGGCATCGTCCATCTGCGCGGCATGGTGCCGACCCTCGACGACGCGGAGGCGGTGGAGGAAGTCGCGGGGCGTGTGCCGACGATCGTCGAGGTGCGCGAGGAGTTGGAGGTCGCGGCGCTCAGCTGAGTGATCTAGTTCGCAAGCGCGTGGCGGGGTACGGCCCGCACCCCGCCGCCTGCGGGCGGCACCCGCCGCCCAAAGGGCACCCGCCAATTCTAGGAGAGGGGGAGGAGGCGTTGCTGGCCTGGGAGGGCGATGTCCGCGCCGGTATGGCCCACGCCCCCGGCTCGTCCGCCCGCAGGACACCCGGCTCGCTACCCGCCGCCCGGGGGGCACCCGCCCAACCGAGGAGCGGGGGCGGATCATATCCTACAGCCGCTTATGAAACGCGGCACGAAGACCTCCGTGAGGTGGCGGGCATGACGACCGGATCCTCGCCACGACCAGGACACGCGACGAATGGCCCCGGCGCGGGTGGCGCAGAATCGCCCGCCGGGGCCACGCCGCGCCCGCTGCGCGTGGGACTGGCCCTCAGTTCGGGTGGGGCGCGCGGCTTCGCCCATGTGGGCGTGATCAAGGGGCTGCATGCGGCGGGCTGCACCATCACGGCGGTCGCGGGGAGCAGCATCGGCGCGATCGTCGCCGCCGGGTACGCGCTGCACGCCGACGCCGACGCGCTCGAACGCTGGGTGCTCGATTTTCGCGCGCGCGACTACGCCCGCCACCGCGTCCCGATCATGGATCCGGCGCGATTGACCACGTTCCTGGATCGCACCTTCGGCGGCGCGGCGTTCGCGGATTGCGTCGTGCCGCTACAGATCGTGGCGACCGATCTGATCGCGCGGGTCGCCGTCACCCTCGATAGCGGGCCGCTCGCCGCCGCCGCGTTCGCCTCCGCGACCCTGCCGTTCTTCCATCGCCCGGTCGTCTGGGGGGAGCGCCTGCTGGCCGACGGCTCGCTCAGTTGCGTTTTGCCGCTGGCACAGGCCACGGTGCCGGGGGTCGATCTCGTCGTCGGCTCGCTGGTGAGCCGCCCGCGCCCGACCCTGAACGGGGTGACGGGCGGGCTGGCGCGCACCGTCGGGGGGGTGGTGCGCGGCTGGGGCCGCCCCTACGTCGAGTTCTTCCGCGCGCGCGCGCCGCAACCCTCCTGGCTCGGCGCGGTCCCCGCCACCGCCTCCCCGCCGTCCCTGATCCTCAGGCCGCGCCTCGACCGGCTCGGCGCGCTGGACTTCGCGCGGATGCGCGAGGCGATCGCGGCGGGCGAGGCGGCGGTGGCGGCGGGGCTGCGCGAATGGCGAATGACGAGCGACGAGTGACGGTAGTGGGCGTAGTGGGCCAGTGGTCGAGTGGCGAAGGGCGCAGGCTGAAACGTAGGTGACAAAAGAACGGAGTACGCATGAAGGCAGTCGCAGAACCAACGTCTGCGGCTGCCTTCTCTTTGTCGAACGGTGAATACGTGCCGGTGGTGCTGCTCCCCGCACTTATACGGAATCCGCTTGTATCGTTGCGTTATATGTCGACTTCTGCCTTTGCGCGAAGCAGCGCCATCGCGCAAGCGATTAGCAGGATTCCGTATTACGCGCGCTCGATCACCACGATCGGGATCTCGCGCGTGGTGCGGCGCTGGTGGTCGGCGAGCAGGGGCGTTTTGGCCGCCAGGAACGCGACCAGGCGCGCCCGCTCGGGGCCGGTGGCGGTGCTGGCGCGGGCGGGGAAGCGCGCGGTGTCGACTTCGACGGTCACGGTGGGGTGCGCGACGAGGTTGTGATACCAGTCGGGGTGGTGCGGCGCGCCCATCATCGAGGCGAGGACGATGTAGCGCCCCTCCTCCTGCCAGTAGCCGAGCGGTGCGATGCGTGGCTGATTGCTCTTCGCGCCGGTCGTGGTCAGCAGTAGCAGCGACGCCTCCGCCAACTGCCCGCCTACTTTGCCGCCATTCGCGCGGAACTCCTCGATGATGCGCTGGTTGTACTCGTTCATGGTACCTCCGTAGTGGGCGGAGTGGTGCGGAGTGGGCGAGTGGGCCAGCAAGGTTCGTTGCAGGCGTGGCGACCGATGGGCGATCCTTCTTGCCCACTGGCCCACTCCGCCCACTCGTCCTACTTCCCCGCCCGATAGCGCCGGATCAGGGCGTTGGTGGAACTGTCGTGCTTGAGGTCCGGCTCGCCCGCGCCCTGGAGTTCGGGGATGATGCGGGTGGCGAGCACCTTGCCGAGTTCGACGCCCCACTGGTCGAACGAATCGATGTTCCAGATGACGCCCTGCGTGAAGACGCTGTGCTCGTAGAGGGCGACGAGCGCGCCGAGGAGTTCGGGGGTCAGGCGGTCGGCCATGATGGTGCTGGACGGGCGGTTCCCCTCGAAGGTGCGGTGCGGCACCAGAGGGTCCGCCGTCCCTTCGGCGCGGACCTCCGCGGCGGTCTTGCCGAACGCCAGCGCCTCGGCCTGGGCCAGGACGTTGGCGATGAGCAGGTCGTGGTGGTCGCCGAGCGGGTTGAGGCTCTGGCAGAAGGCGATGAAGTCGCAGGGGATCAGCCGCGTCCCCTGGTGGACCAGCTGGTAGAACGAGTGCTGCCCGTTCGTCCCCGGCTCGCCCCAGAAGATCGGCCCGGTCTGGTAGTCCACGCGCCGCCCGTCGAGCGTGACCGACTTGCCGTTGCTCTCCATCGTCAGTTGCTGGAGGTAGGCCGGGAAGCGCTTCAGGTATTGCTCGTAGGGGAGGACGGCCACCGTCTCCGCGCCGAAGAAGTCGGCGTACCAGACGGTGAGGAGGCCCATCAGCACCGGCAGATTCTCCGCGAACGGGGCGGTGCGGAAGTGCTCGTCCAGCGCGTGGAAGCCCGCGAGCATTTGCCGGAAGCCGTCCGGCCCGATCGCGAGCATGGTGGAGAGGCCGATCGCGGAGTCCAGCGAGTAGCGCCCGCCGACCCAGTCCCAGAAGCCGAACATGTTGGCGGTGTCGATGCCGAATGCGGCGACCGCCCTGGCGTTGGTGGAGACCGCGACGAAGTGCTTGGCGACCGCCGCCTCGTCGCCGAGGGCGCGGAGGGTCCAGTCGCGCGCGGTGCGGGCGTTGGTCATCGTCTCCAGGGTGGTGAAGGTCTTGGAGGCGACGATGAAGAGCGTCTCGGCGGGATCGAGGTCGCGCGTCGCCTCGGCGAAGTCGGTGCCGTCCACGTTGGAGACGAAGCGGCAGGTGAGGTCGCGGTCGCTGTACCCGCGCAGCGCCTCGTAGGCCATCACCGGGCCGAGGTCCGAGCCGCCGATACCGAGGTTGACGATGGTGCGGATCGGCTTGCCGGTGTGGCCGGTCCAGGTGCCGCTGCGGACGCGGTCGGCGAAGGCGGCCATCCGGTCGAGCACCTCGTGGACCGCCGGGACGACGTTCGCGCCATCGACCATGATCGTGGACCCGCGCGGGGCGCGGAGGGCGACGTGGAGGACGGCGCGATCCTCGGTGACGTTGAGCTTCTCGCCATTGAACATCGCGTCGATCCGCCCGCGCAGGTCGCACTCTTCCGCCAGCGCGAGGAGGAGTCGCAGCGTCTCGTCGGTGACGCGGTGCTTCGAGTAATCGAGGTAGAGGCCGACCGCCTCGACGGTCAGGCGTTCGCCGCGCGCGGGGTCGGCGGCGAAGAGGTCGCGCAGGCTCGTCCCGGCGATCGCGCGGTGGTGGGCGGTCAGCGCGCGCCAGCTCGGGCGCGCGGTCAGGGGGCTCGTTGTGGTCGCCATCGTTCCTCCCTTGATGCGTTGGCGCTGGGCGCGTCATCCGGGCGTGACCGCCCTGCATCCGCCGCTATCCTAGCCGATCGGGGGCACCCGCGCCCGCATACGCCCCTCCGCAAATTCCCCGCCGCGCGCCAGGGCTTGACAAGCTGTCAGGGTGGTGGTAATATCGATCCATCGACGACGCGACCCCAAAGCGACGGGACGCGAACCCCGCGAGGGGCGAGCGACGCGGCGGGTGGGGAGGCCGTAGAGCGGCAACACTTTCGGGTGTGACGCTGGCGAAAGCGGAGCGAGCGGGAGCGCGGATGCATCTTCGGGTGTGTGGGTGCGAGCGAGCGCGAAGTGGACGCTTGTATGGTACGGGCTTTCGGGTCCGCATGATACGTGCGGTGGCACAAGGCAAAGCCGTCAGGCGAGGCCGGATGCCGCGAGATCGAACGGGGAGTGCCGATGGCCTTTCGGGGTTGTCGGCACTTTTCGTTCACTGCGGGGTGCCGCCGATCGGGTGCGGCCCGCTGTCCTGGCCGCGCCGGTGGTACGCGCGAAGCGTTCCAGCGCTCGCTCGCTCCGCCATGCCATACAGCAACGCGCAATATGCCTGGCCCGCTGGGGACCGGGACTGAAGTGCCCCGGAGGGCAGCCACTACCCCGGAGGGTAGCCGCTACCCCTGAAGGGCACACTGTCCCGGCTACGTGGTCGGTTGCACGCAGACGTGGCGGGGTACGGCGTGGGGCCAGCCCCACCCATGTCCTGGCAAGGGGCTGCGCTGTCGTGCCGCCGCGAACCCTGGGCATCCCCGCGCGTGCCGTAGCGGGCGCACCCCCCCCCATCGGTCCTGACCCCGGTCACCGCTCTCGATGGTGACAGATGACCCCTTGGTACGCTTGATTGGGCACTGTGCCGTCTGCTACCTTTCCTCTGTGCTCCCGTGGCTGAGCGGATGAGAGCAGCCGTATGCTCCCGTAGCTCGGCGGATGAGAGCAGCCGCATGCTCCCGTAGCTCAGTGGATAGAGCATCCGCCTTCTAAGCCTATAGTTCTCATGGCGCTGTTATTCCACGAAATACGCGCGGTAGGCGACGTATCCCACAGTAAACACTGGCAAATTCGCCCCTGATGGGTATCCGCCTGTGCAAAAACAGGTGGATACCCTCGCTTCCCGTAGGCAGATACCCTCGTGGTAGCCATGCCTCGCGGGCAATCGGATGAAGGGGTGCCCCATGGCACAATCACAGCCGAGGCTTCGACGTAAGGAGCGGAGGCAACCGATGGACACACTCGATCTCGCCAGTATCCAGGCCCGGTTCTTGACCTACCAGCGTGCGCGCAATCACAGCCCCAAGCAAATCGCGCACTATGAGCAGACTTTCCGGCACTTCGCCCGTTTCCTGCACATCACCAACCGACCGGCGAACGCCGAGGCACTGCGTACGGCGACCTTCGAGGCGTTTGTGGTCTGGCTACGCGAAACCCCACTTGACCGGCCCTATCGTGGCTCCTCCCAGCGCGCGGAGACCGGTATCTGGGGCCTGACGAAAGATTTGCGCGCGTTTGTCCGGTGGTGCCAGGCTGAGGAGCAAGACTTCGTGACCTGGAAGGTGACCGTCCCCATGCCGAAGCTCGGGCGCGAACTCTTCCCGATCCTGCGCGACGAACAACTGGTGCAGGTGTGGCAGTCGAAGATGCTCGTGGGTAAAGGGGAGATGGCCGTTCGCAACCGCGCGATGGTCGCCCTGATGCTCGACACCGGCATCCGCCTCGGTGAACTGGCCGGGTTGAAAAAATCTTCCATTGTCGGGATGCAATACGTTCAAGTCTTGGGCAAGGGACACCGCGAACGCTTATGCCCCTTCTCTTCGGCGGCGCTCGCATATCTCGTGACCTGGCTAAAACTCCGCGATGAGCTGGGGATCGACGACCGCGAACCGCTCTTCCTGCTGCGCTACCGGGGCATCCAGCAGTTCTTCAAGCGGCTGTCGCAGGAAATTGGGGTGAACGTACACCCCCACCTACTTCGCCACCAGGCGGCCACGCTGCTAGTTCGCGGAAATACCGATCTGGAATCCGTGGCCCGCATCCTCGGTCACGCGCAATTATCGACCGTACAGCTCTACACGTCGCTGTCTAACGAGGATCTGGCCGTCAAGCACGCCGCAGCCTCGCCGTTCGGCAAGCTCCAGGATATGCTGCCGGAGGTGTCGAAACCGCGCCGGAGGCTGAAAGCGTCGTAATTCGCATTGATTTTCACTGGGCCGCCCCTCTGATGGGCGGCCCATACTCGTACTGGACATTTCCGCTTGTTAATGTGAATATGTCACCATGCCGAGTGTGCGTTGAGGTGGGGTGATCATGGACGATCAGCAATCTAAAGGCCAGCCGGAAGGACTTCGGGGTCGTCAATCCGCCACCCTGCCCGAAGGAACTTTATTAGAGCAGGCGCAGGCCCGTTATGATGCGGCCATGCAAGACCAGGATCTACGTAATATTTACTTTACGACGCTGCGACTCCTGGTTGAAGCGCCGGTCGAACGACGTGACGTACGAGCAGCGCTCAAGAGAATCGCCAATCGACGGAGTCCTAGTAGTCCCTCTAATCTTGGGGATACCGTCCTTGTGGAGCGTTATGTAAGGGATCAGATCATCGCGGGGTATTCCGATGAGCAAGTGTTTTGGGATGGTTTAGCGCTACAACGTCTCTCTCTCGACCGGCAGGGCGAAATCATTGAACGCTATAGGATTAGGTTGCGGGAGATTATACAAACGTTCTTTTTCCAGAATCTCACCACCATCTCCACGTCCAACAGGGACCATGAATTCATTCATTCTTTTGACGCGCTACTCTAGTTTTCGCTAACTGTGGGCAGTGAGTGCGGGAAAGGCGTCGGGCGCGACGCTCTGGTAGAGTCCGGGTGTTGAGACCGTGACTCGTCGGAGGTGCGCCCGATGCCGGAAGCAGTGTATC
>JAABUH010001933.1_pt1 | contig 21189 bp, 23 predicted proteins | sample 5559121 | NCBI WGS metagenome assembly JAABUH01 (sample SAMN10711871, study PRJNA513364) | rock metagenome | isolation source: Antarctica rocks | place: Antarctica: Victoria Land, Battleship Promontory nord | collected 2015-12-28
TAGGTGGGCGCCGGACCAGCCATGGGGAACCTCCGGTCAGCGCACGCCACCACGCGGCGCAGCATAGGAGCTTACTCTACCAGCTCCCCGCCCAACCCCACAGGCTATTGCGAAACGGAGCACTTAGGTTGCGTCAAAATTGGGACGGTGCGAAAGGCGGCGGGCGGCGGCGGACAGCACAAAGCAGGCCTTGCCGATGGTCAGGCGGTGGCTAGCCCGGTCAGCACCGCCCAGCAGTCCTGGAACCGTTGGCGTTGATCGGCAAGCGAGACCCGCTCGTCCTGCTTCGTACGCGGTCGGAAATACTGGCGTTGCTCCTCGAAGCCGGTGCAGAAGCGCGCTACGGAGGCGAAACTCCCGAACCGCGCATCGGAGCGGAGCGTTGTTTGATGCTACGGTGGTCCTGCTCGATCCGGTTATTTTTACAGGCGGTTTCATAACCGCACGAGCATCCTCAGGACTGGCGCTCTGGCTACAAGCCTACAGCTCTATCAAGGGTTATGAAACCGCCTGTTAGCTCGACTTTGGCCGTTCGGTGTCCATCACGCCGCGTAGCAGAGCGCGTCGGTCAAGCGCGCGACGAAGGCGCGCGGGACTTCTACCACATCGGGGTCGTGGGTCGACATGCATAAAGCTGCCTGCGCCCATAACTCACGCCGGACCACGGCCAGGGCGTCGGAGAAGGTGGGGAGGGATTTGTGGTACCAGGCGGCCTGCCGCACGCGGTCGCCGGTCGGCCCCATGCGCGGGTGGGCATACAGCGTCACGAGGGAGAACTGGGGTTGCCTCCGCTACACGGACACCCGATGATTGGGTTGTACCCGAGGAGGTGTTCCGATGCCGCGCACCCACCGACCCTACCCACCCGAGTTCCGCGCCGAGGCGGTGCGCCTCGCGCGAAGTAGTGAGAAGACGATCCCTGCGCTGGCGGCCGACTTGGGGATCTCATCGGAGGCGCTGCGCCACTGGCTGCGCCAGGATGATGCCGACACGGGCCGGGGCCAGCCCGGCGACCTGACGACGGATGAGCGGGAGGAGCTGCGCCGCCTGCGCCGGGAGGTCAAAACCCTGCAGCAGGAGCGAGAGATTTTGCGAAAAGCGGCGGCCTACTTCGCGAGGGAGACCCTATGAGCCGCTATTGGTTCATCCACACGGAGCGGGCGAACTATCCGATCACGGCGCTGTGCCGAGTGCTGCGGGTCGCCCGCTCGGCCTACTATGCCTGGGCGCGCTGCGGGGTCTCGGCACGCGTCCAGGCCGACGAGGCGCTGACGGCGCAGATCGCGGCGGCCCACGCGCGCAGTCGCCGGACCTACGGCGCGCCGCGCATTCATGCCGAGCTGCGGGCGCAAGGCGTGCGCTGCGCCCGCAAGCGGGTGGCGCGCCTGATGCGCGCCGCCGGCCTCGTCGGTTGCCATCGACGGCGGCGCGCCCGCACGACCGTCGCGGAGCCGACGCACACCCCCGCACCGAACCTCGTGGCGCGCGACTTCCGGGCGACCGCGCCCGATCGCCTCTGGCTGGGCGACATCACCTACGTCGCGACGCGAGAGGGCTGGCTGTACCTCGCCGTGCTGCTGGACGCGCACTCCCGCCGCGTCGTCGGCTGGGCGATGGCCGACCATCTGCGGGCGGAGCTGGCCCTGGACGCGCTCGCGATGGCCTTCCATGCGCGCCGCCCGACGCCGGGGCTGGTGCATCACACCGACCGGGGTGGCCAGTACACGGCGGCGGCCTAGCAGTCCCGGCTCGTCGCCCGGGGGATCACCGCCTCGATGAGCCGGGCAGGCGAGTGCCTCGACAACGCCGTCGCCGAGAGCTTCTTCGCCACCCTGAAGGCTGAGCTGGTCGATACCCGGACCTGGCCAACGCGCGCCGACGCACGGCTGGCCATCTTCGAGTGGATTGAGGTCTGGTACAACCGCCAGCGTCGCCACTCCACGCTCGGTTACCTGACGCCCGTCGCCCATGAAAGGCAGGTGTTGTTGTTGTCGAACCGGGCCGCCTAGCGGTAACCTGTCCGTGAACGCGGGCCAACCTCAGTGGAACATCGCGCGCGCCAGGCGGTGCCGACTCTCCCCACGGTTGCGCTGCACCAGGACGCGGCGACGGTACGCCTCGTCGTCGATGTCGGCCAGCAGATAGCGGGTCTTGGCGATGCGCCCGAGCGCGCCGAGCGCCCGGGCGAGGGTCGCGGGACGGCCGCCGGCCTGCAACGCGCGCAGCAGCGCGGAGGCGCTGACGGTGCCGAGCGCGAGCGACCCGGCCACCCGCAGGAGATCGTCCCACTGCGCCGCGATCACGGCGGCATTGATCCGGTGGCGCGCCACATCGCCGAGCGCCCCGTAGTCCCCCGCCGGGTCGAGGCGCCAGCAGCGGGCGTCGCCGAGGTCGGCCAGCCGGGGGCTAAACTGGTAGCCGAGCAGCCAGAACAGGCCGAAGACGCTGTCGGAGTAGCCCGCCGTGTCGGCCAGCAGTTCGACCGGCCGCAGGATCGTCTGCTGCTCCAGGAGGCCGTCGAGGATGGAGAGCGAGTCGCGCAGGGTGCCGGGGATGACGATGCCGTGGAAGCCGGTGAACTGGTCGGCGGTGAAATTGTCGTAGGTCACGCCGCGCCCGACGCCGAAGTACTTGGGGTTCGGTCCGGCGTTGCGTGTGCGCACCGGCACGACGAAGCGCCGCCCGTCGGCCGAGGCGACCTCGCCCCCGCCCCAGGCCCGCGCCAGCGGGAGCCGCGCCTGGTAGGCAACCAGCCGGGCGTTCGCCGCGAGCAACGTCTCGGCGCGCACGTAATGCTGCTGCACCCAGGCGAGGCGCCCGCGCGTGCGCGCCGGCACGTCCGCCCGCGCGAGCGGCTCCAGGCCGACGTTGCCGGCCTCGGCGAGCAGGACCGCGCAGACGCTCGTCGCCAGGTCCGCCGCCCGCCCCCGCCCCTCGCGCAGATGGGTGAACTCCTCGGCGAAGCCGGTCCAGGCCTGCACCTCCAGCAGCACCTCCGGCAGATCGGCCCGCGGCAGCAGCGCGGCGACCCGCTCGCGCAGGGCGACGAGGCTCGCCGGCTCCGCCAGCCGATCCAGGCCCGTCAGCACCAGCTGGTCGCGGTCGCCGCCGCGCTCGACGCGCGTGGCGGCGTTGTCCGGGAGCCGGGCGGCGACCCGGCGATAGGCGGTGTCGAGCTGCTCGCCCAGCGCGGCCAGTTCCGCTTGCGGGTCCGCCGCCCGCCCCAACATCCGCAGGATCTGCGGGCGAGCCGCCGCCCAGGCGGCACCGGCGAGGAGCTTCGCGCGGGGATCCCCCCAGCGCGCACTCGGGGCCACGAAGCGATCGCGGCGGCGCCGCGCCGCATGCGCCTGCTCGAGGACACAGAGCGTGTCGGCCCGCCGGTCGATCACCTGGCCGGGGCCGACGACACGCCGCCGCCAGGTCGGCGGGACGGCGGCGAGCGGGGCGGCGCGCAGATCAGGCGCGCGCCGCCGTTCCAGCCCGGTGAGGAAGCGCATTGCCTCCAGCACCGGCTGGCCGGCGGGGGTGCCGTCGAAGGTGCTGGTGCGTAATAGCGTCGGCAGGAAGCGGCGGATCGTGGGGTCGCGGGCCAGGAGTGCCTGCTGGCCGTCCTCACCGGGCGGGCGGGTCAGCGCGTCGACCGTGGCCACCGCCGCCGCCAGAGCCTCCGGCGCGACGCGCGCGAATACCGCAGCGCGGACTGCGGGGTCGCGGTGGCGGGGGTCGAGCAGGATCGCGCAGGCTTCGCGCAGTTGCAACGCCGCCGCGTCCAGGTCCCGCAGCGTCCGCAGACGCGCCTGCCGCTCGCTGCGGGCCGCGCCGCGGAGTAGGTCGGCGAGGAGCAGATCCAGCAGGTCGAGCGCATCGTCTTGCGCGGTCGACTCCAGGATCCGGGCGCAGGCGAGGAGGGTGGCGACCCGGCGCTCCGGCGGCATGCGGGCGCTGGTCTGCGCCTTGCCGGCGGCGGCCTGGCGGGCGAGCGCCCGCACGCGGCCAGGTGGGGCGGCGGCGAGATCGAGCGCCCCGACGCCCAGGGCGCGCACCTCCGCGAGCCGTCTGCGGGCCGCGACCAACGCGGTGGCACTGACGCGCGTCGGAGCCTGCCGCAACCGATCGAGGGGCGTCTGCCGCGCGCCGTCCGGCACGACCAGCAGCGCTTCCAACCGGGCGTGTTGCGCCGCATCGGACACCCGGGCGAGTCGGTGCCAGAGCCGTGCGGCGGCGCGGTCGCGCACGCCGGCCACGAGACGCGCCAGGGTCGTCACGCCGGGCAGGAGCACCTTGCGCTCCACCAGCCGGGCCGTGGCCAGGTCGAAGAGGACGCTCGGGCGCTCGGCACCGGCCCAGGCCCGCGTGTAGCGCCAGCGGACCAGCCGGAAGTGCTCGGGCTGGTCGGCGAAATCGCGGTAGCCCTGGTGCTGGCGGATCGCGCCCGCGTGCTCCCGCCAAGTCGTCGGCCGCGCGCCATAGCGCGCCAGGCAGGTCGGGTCGGCGCTGTCGAGCTGCGCGGCCACATGGGCGACCGCGCCGGCCGGCACGTCCGTCGGGTCGGGCAGGAACGTGCCGAGGAAGCGCACCGTCGCGAGTTGGCGGGCGAACCCCAACCGATTGTGCGCGCCGCGCCGCGCGGCCAGCAGCAGCCGGTCGGCGTCGTCGAGATGGCAGGAGCGCGCGAGCTGGGCGGGTGCCGGTTCGCCGGCGTAGCGGCCGTACCGCTGGGCCTGCTCGTCGGTCAGCAAGGCGACCGGCATCGCCTGCCTCCCCCACCGTGCGCCCGCTGCCCACCGCAGCGCGGGTCCGCGCCAGTATATCCGCTAATCCCCCCGCTATCCACCTTCAGCAATGTCTGCTAATATGCCGACGATGACGAGGAGGGGCGGCGGTGGCGAAACGCACAGGCAATCCGCAGCTCTCGGCCGGTGGCCAAGAGGCCGTCGCCGAGTACGCGCAGTACCTGCACCGCGAGCAGGATCTGCGCGCCGACACGCGGCGCAACTACCTGAGCGACCTCCGGCAGTTCGCCGCCTGGTGCGGGGGGGCGTGGGGCGATGGCCGGGGGGACGCCGCGCGCTTCGCGCCGGCCGCCGTGACCACGCCCACGATCACCGCCTACCGCGCGCACCTCCAGGCGGTCGTCCGCCTCGCGCCGGCGACGAGCAACCGCCACCTGGTCCGCCTCAAGCGCTACTGCGGCTGGGCATGCGACCGGGGCCTCGTCGCCCTCGACCCGGCCCGGCCGGTGAAGCTGGTCCCGCGCGTGCCCACCCCGCCCCGCCACCTCAGCGACAAGGAAGAGGCCGCGCTGCTCGCGGCGGTCACGGCGCATGGCACCCCGCGCGACCGGACCCTCCTGGTCACGGCGCTGCACACCGGGCTGCGCGCCGAGGAATTGTGCAACCTGCAACGGGCGGATCTGACCATCGTCGCGCGCAGCGGCCGCGTCACGGTGTACGGGAAGCGGAACAAGTACCGGGAGGTCCCGCTCAACAGCACCGCGCGGGCGGCTCTCAGCGCCTGGCTGGCGACGCTGCCGCCGGACGCGGCCTACCTGTTCCCCTCCAAGAAGGGCGGCGGGGCGCTCACCGCGCGGGCACTCGGGTATCTGCTCACGAAGTACGCGACGCTGGCGCGGGTCGTCGACGTCAGCCCGCACGACCTGCGGCACCGCTTCGGCTACCGCATGGCCAGGACCGTCCCGCTCCATCGGCTCGCCCAGATCATGGGCCACGATGCCCTCGATACGACCCGCCTCTATGTCGGGGGGACGAGGCAGGATCTGCAACAAGCCGTCGAGGCGATCGCCTGGGCGTGATCGGCGAGCGCGGCGGGAGCGCTCGCGTACGTTTCCGTTCCACTGCTACTCGTGGGCCGCATCGGCGCGACGACCCCGACGAGACCCGTCCCGGTCAGGCGTTCCTCGACACCTGCCCGCTGGCCGCCAGGGTCCGGCTGATCGCGATCCTGGACGGCGTTGCGGCGGCACTCCCGCCCCAGTTCACCGGCGGCGGGATGTGGGAGGCGATGCACGGGAGTAGGGGGGGCTAGTACGAGGTGCGCGTCCGCTTCCAGAAACAGCTCTACCGCCTCTTCTGCCTCCTCGAACGCCAGGAAGTCGGCTTGCCCGCGAATGGCATCGTGGTCATCACCGGCATGGTCAAGAAGAACGAGACCGCCTTCACGGCCGGCGACTATGCCGCCGTCCGCGCCCTCGGCGACGAGTACCGGTCGCGCGTCCCGCGTCGCGCGGGCTGAGGCGCCGCGATCGCGGTGCGCGGGCGAAGCGGCGGGGGGATCACCCCGGGGTGCCCATCCCGTCGTGCGCCGAGCCCGATGGCGAGGGCCGAGACGGTCGTCATCAGCCTCGCGCCGAAAGCGCCTTCCGCTGTGCCGCCGATACTTGGCGGCTTTGTGCCCTAGCTATCGTGCCCTTTCTTCGGGAGCAGCGCGTTGAGGCGATCGAACAACATCACCGCGCGATCGATCGTGGCCTCATCGACCATCGGTAGCTTGCCCTGCTCCCTGAGCAGATAGGCGGCCGGGCTGTAATGGCTGGTTCTGTTGGATTGTGGCGGGATGGGCGAGGCGGCGGGCGGCCAAAAGCGGAAACAGTCGAAGTCGCCGCGCGGGAGCGATCGCCCGCTCGCCCATGGTGTCCGCTCATCCTCTCCCTCTGCGCGTCCCGAACCGCCAGAGCCGTCGCCGCCCGCTACTTCACCGCGCCCGCCGTCAGGCCTTGCTCCAGGCGTCGCTGGAAGAGGATGTAGACCACCAGAACCGGGACCATCGCGATCGAGAGGCCGGCGAAGAGGGCGCTCCAATCGTTCTTGTAGCCCTGGTTGATCGCCAGGAACGCGAGGCCCTGCGACAGGACGTAGTGGTCCTCGCTCGGGTTGAGGACGAGGGGCAGGATGAACTGATTCCACTGGCCGAGGACGTTGAAGATCCCGATGCTGACGATCCCCGACCGCGCCATCGGCAGCATCACCCGGAAGAAGACGGTGTAGGGCGAGGCCCCGTCGACGATCGCCGCCTCGGCGATCTCGTTCGGCAAGGAGCGGAAGAAGCTGGTCAGGAAGAAGATCGAGAACGGCAATGAATAGGCGGTGTAGACGAGGATCAGCCCCTGGTAGGTGCCGAGGAGATGCAGATCCTTCACCACGAAGAAGAGCGGCACCAGCGCCAGGAAGATCGGGAACATCAGTCCGACCAGGAAGCCGTAGTAGATGATCCGGTTGCCGGGGAAATCGTAGCGTGCCAGCACGTAGGCCGCCATCGAGGACAGCAAGAGGGTCAGCGCGACCGATCCGGCGACGACGATCACGCTGTTGAGGAAATAGCGACCGATATTCGCCTGGGACCACGCCCGCACGAAGTTGTCCCACTGCGGGACGGCGGGCAATTGCCACGGGCTGAAGAAGATCTCCGGATCGGTCTTGAAGGCGGTCATCATCATCCAGAGGATGGGGAAAAGGACCAGGATCGCCCAGATCACCAGGAAGAGCTGCGAGAAACCCGTGAAGAGCCACCCGCGCCCGAGGCGTCGACGGCCCGTCGAACTGGTTGTTGTCGCCGAGGGCATGCCCGCAGCCTTGGCCGACTGCGACAGCCCTGGAACCCGATCGGTGCTCATTGTCGATTTCTCCCTGTTGATACTCGCACGTGCACGCTCGATAGCGCGGCACCGGACTACCCGGTGTCGCCCTACGACAGCTCGATCCGCTCGCGACGCGTCACCTGGAGGGTCAGGACCGAGAGGGTCAGGGTGAGGAAGAGGAGCGCCACCCCGATCGCCGTCGCGTAGCCGAACTGGCCGAACTGGAACGCGGTCGCGTACATGTACCGGGCGACCACGTCGGTCGAGCGATTCGGCCCGCCCGCGGTCATCACCTGGACGACCGTGAAGAGGTCGAGCGCGGCGATCCCGATGTAGATGAACGCCACCTGCAAGTTATCCCAGAGGAGCGGGATCGTGATCCGCCAGAAGAGCGTCAGCGGCGAGGCCCCGTCGATCGTCGCCGCCTCGTAGTAGGTCACCGGGATCGACTGCATCCCGGCCATGAAGAGGACCATGTAGAAACCGACCGCCTGCCAGACGATCACCGCGGCGACCGCCCAGAGCGCGGTCGCGGTATCGCCGAGCCAGACCCGCTGCAACTGCCCGAGCCCGACCCCACGGAGGGCACCGTTCAGCAAGCCGAGGTTCGGGTGGTAGATGAAGCTGAAGAGGATGCCGAGGATCGTGACCGACATCACCTGCGGGAAGAAGAAGACGACCCGGTAGAACCCGGCCCCGGGGACGGCCCGCCCGCCCTGCGTGAAGAGGGCCGCGAAGAAGAGCGCCAGGGCGATGATCGCGACCGGCAGGAAAATCAGCATCGCCGCGTTGTGTTTCAGGGCGTTCCAGAACAACTCGTCGTGGAGCAGGCGATCGAAATTCTGCAAGCCGACGAACTTCTTGTTCTGTGACACGCCGCGCCATTCGGTCAGGGCGACGTAGAACGACTGGGCATACGGCCAGAGGACGAACACCGCATAGAGGAGGATCGCCGGGGCCAGGAAAGGGACGATCAGCCGATACTTCTGGTGATGCATGGGCGCTCTCCTCCTGGGTGTGCTGGCGGGCGGGCACCGCGCAGGGCCGCTGCCCGCCCGCCACCGGGCCGATGCGATCGGCCGCGCCCGACTACCGCGTGTACTTCTTGATCGAGCTGTCCTTGGCGACCGCGTCGGCCTTCGCCTGCATCTTATCCATGAACTCGGCGGGCGTCAGCTTCTTCGTCAGCAGCGCGCCGGTCTGGTTGTCGCCCTCGTCGGCCAGTTGCTTGTACCAGTCGCCGTAGCGCGAGACGAACGTGTTCTGTCCGGCCGCCTTGACGGCGCTGAGGACCGAGTCGAACGCGGGGCCGAGGCTCAGGCCGTCGGTGCTGCCGAGGACGACGGTGAGAGCCTTGGTATTCTCCGAGAAGAACCGCGCGCCCTGCTTCGAGAAGAGGATCCGCAGCAACTCCTTGCCGCCCGCGACATTCTTCCCTTTCGCGGGCACGATAAAGTTCTCCCCGGCGTAGGCGTTGATCCCCGCGAACGGCACTTTGTCGCTCGCGCTCAGCGAGGGTGTCGGCGCGACGACCATGTCGAAGCCATTCGGGATCAGCCCCTTCTCCTCGTTCTCCAGCCAGTTCCCGCAGGGGATGAACGCGGCCTTGCCTTGCAGCCACTCCGCCTGCGACTCGGTGTGCGTCAAGCCCTCGGTGCCGGGGTAGAGGTAGCCCTTGTCGGCGAGCATGTAGACCGCCTCGACCGCCGCCTTCACCTCCGGCTGCTTCCAGGCGTTCGCCTCCAGGTTGTCGAGCTTCTTGATCACGTCGATCCCGCCGGCCTTGTAGGCCAGTTGCTCGATGATCGCGCGCATGTAATACGGGTACTTGCCCTGATAGATCCACGGCGACTGCTGCCCGGCCTTCTTGATATCCTCGCAGAGGGCCAGCATCTTATCCCAGGTCTTCGGATACTCCAGGCCCTTCTGCTTGAAGGCGGAGGAGCTATACCAGATGCCGTAGACGGTGTAGGCATATTCGAGCGAGAACTGCTTCCCGCCGTACTGGCCGGTGTCCTGCGAGTTCGGGATGAGGGTATCCTTGAACTTCTTGCCCGGCGTGTCGAACGACGGCGCGTCCATCAGGTCGGCGAGGTCCGCCAGTTGCCCGTCGGCCACCAGGCTCGCCTGATCGAGATTGCCCGCGCCCGAATTGTCGATGATGTCGGGCGGGTTGCCCCCGACGAAGCGGGGCTGCAGCTGCTCGCCGAGGCGCTGGATCCCCTGGTGGCTCACCTTCGCCTTCGGGAACACCGTGCCGTAGAGCTTCTCGGCGTTGACGGCGTAATCGTCGCCGTAGCCGCCCTTGAAGATCACCACGTCGAGCGCCTGATCCTCCTTCGCTTTCAGCGGATTGAGCGCGTCGCCGGTCGGCAACGTGACCGCGCTCGCGCCGCCGCTCGTGGCCACGGCCGACGCCGTGCCGCGCCCTGCGGCGGCGGTCGCGGCGGTCGTCGGGGCGGCGCTCGGCGCAACACTGGCCCCGCCGGACCCGCCGCTGTCCAGGCGCGCGGTATTGCCGCACGCGGCGAGGATCGTGCCGAGCGCCGGGGCCGAGAGCCCGAGCGCCGCGTGTTTGGTGTGAAAACCTCATCTGGCATTGGGGATCGGGCTAGGCCGCCTCGCGGTCGTACTCATGGATCAGCCCGCCGAGCACATCGCGTCGCCTGACCGGGCCGGCGCGGGCACGCGGTGCAAGAGGCACTGGCGTCTGTTGGCTCAGTCCTTGGTGCGGTCGTACCTGATTATAGTGCGTGACGTAGGCGGCGAGGATGTGGCGCAGGTGCGCTTCGTTGGCGACCAGCAGGTGGTCGAGGCACTCCGCACGGACCGAGCGGACCCAGCGCTCGGCGTAGGCATTCGCCCTCGGCGCGCGGAAGGGCGTGCGTACAACCTCGACATCCTCCGTCGCGAAGACGGTATCGAACGATGGCGGGAACTTGGCGTCGCGATCATGGATGAGGAACCGGGGCGGCGTGCCCGCCTCCTGCAGGGTCCAGGCGAGCTGCCGCGCCTGCTGCGTCACCCAGGCCGCGGTCGGGTGGGCGGTGCAGCCGGCCAGGTGGACCCGCCGCGTCCCCACCTCGATGAAGAACAAGACATGCAAGGTCGTGAGCCAGAGCGTCTCGACGGTGAAGAAGTCGCAGGCCAGCAGCTGGTCCTTGTGCGACTGGACGAATTGGCGCCAGGTCGTCGCCCCACGACGCTGCGGGGCGGGCGGCACGCGGTGCCGCTGGAGGGCCGCCCGCACGGCCGAGGCGCTGATGGCGTGGCCCAGCTTGCCCAGTTCGCCCTGGATACGGCGATAACCCCAACGCGGGTTCTCTCGCGCCAGGCGAAGGATGAGCCCCTCCACCTCGGTCGGGATAGCCGGGCGGCCGCCGGGCTTCCGTCGCCGGAACGTCCATTTGCGCCGGACCAAGTCCCGATGCCACTTCAGGACCGTGTCGGGCTTGAAGAGGAGCAGATACCGGTCGAGGTGGTGCCGCGGGCCGTCGGTCAGCCGGGTGAGCGCAGCGGCCAGGACGGCCAAGGTCAGCTTCTCGCCGCGCGTGAGTCGGGTCGGGCGGGGCTGCCGGCGCTGCAGCAGGCGCACCTGGTGCCGGAGCACGAGGATCTGCATATCCTTGTCACGGTCATCGGCCCGCCGCGCCGCGACCAAGTCGACGAGGAACGCGACGAAATGCGCGAGGATGAACCAGAACACGAGCCCCTCACCACGTTCAGCAGCAGTCGACAGCGCGGTCAGTCGCGCCCGAGGAAAGCATAGCGGACCGCGAAGAGACTCGAGCGACGGACCTGGAGACCACGCACGGAGGTTGATAGGCCCGGCCAGAATGGTGCCGGACGAAGTATTCAAACTCTACAGGCATCGCGGGGATCGCGCTCAACGATCGGCACGGCGCGCGGCGCGCGACCGCGATCGTGGACGAGGGCGATCGCACCGCCGTCCTCGCCGCGGGCTGCTGGTATCTCACCGCGAAGGGGGCGGCCACTCGCGGGGGGCTGCTGCTCCACCGCTTCGTCGCCGGCCTCGTCGGCCTGGTGCCGCCCGGCGCGCAGGTCCGCCCGGTCAGCGGCAACCGCCTCGACTGCCGCTGCAGCAACCTGGCGGTGCTCGACCCGTTCGCGGCGGTCCATCAGGCGCGCCGCCGCAACGTCGTGCACGAGCCGGGGCGTGGCTGGCGCGTGCGGTTCCGGGTCGCCGGCCACCGCTCCTACCTCCCCGGTGCGGTGTTCTCGACCGAGCAGGAGGCGCTGGCCGCGGCGGACGCGGAATGCTCCCGCATCCTCGCCTGCCGCGCGCTCGATCAGGCAGCCGCGCTCCGGTCCAGGTAGCGTCGGCCCGGCGTCCCCGTCTCAGCGTGTTCGCCCTCACCGTCACCGATCAGCAGCCCAACGAAAAGATGTGCTATCCCGCCGTTCGCGCCCGCGGGTACTGTCAGGTAAAGTTCGGCTACGGCGATCTGCGATACTCCGCGCATGAATGAACAGCATGCCACCGCCCAGTACAAGCGCCATCGCTTCCCACCCGCGATCATCGGTCACGCGGTCTGGCTGTATTTCCGTTTCGCGCTCAGCTACCGCGACGTGGAAGAATTGCTGGCAGAACGGGGCGTGATCGTGACCTACGAGACGATTCGCCAGTGGTGCCGCAAGTTCGGCCAGGGCTACGCGAATGCGCTGCGGCACCGTCGGCCGCGACCGGGCGATACGTGGCACCTGGATGAGGTCTTCATCCAGATCAACGGCGCGCAGTACTACCTCTGGCGCGCGGTTGACCAAGACGGCAACGTGCTGGATATCCTCGTGCAGTCCCGGCGCGACAAGCGGGCGGCCACCAAGTTCTTGCGCAAGTTGCTCAAGGGGCTCACCTACGTCCCGCGGGTGGTGATCACGGACAAGCTGGCGAGCTACGGCGTGGCGATGCGCGCGGCGCTGCCCGGCGTGGAGCATCGGCGACACAAGGGGCTGAACAACCGCGCGGAGAACGCGCATCAGCCGACGCGGGAGCGGGAGCGCCGGATGCGGCGGTTCAAAAGTCCGGGGCAGGCGCAGCGCTTCCTCGCCGCGTATGGCCCGATCGCCGGCCACTTCCGCCCGCGCCGCCACCGTCTGAGTGCCCCCGACTACCGCCAGACTCGAGACCAACGCTTCGCCACCTGGCGAGCCGTCACCGGCACCCCGGCCATGGCCTGATGAGCCGCATCTCCTCGTATCGGCACGCCTTCCTCCCTCAACTGCCCTGCCTGGACGACTTTAATTGACAATACCTCGAGGAGTTGCTGGCCGAGCGCGGCGTCATCGTCACCTACGAGGCGGTGCGCCAGTGGTGCCGCAAGTTCGGCCAACCCGACGCGAATGCGCTGCGCCACCGGCGGCCACGGCCAGGCGACACGTGGCATCTTGATGCGGTCTTCATCCAGATCAAGGGGCAGCAGCAGTACTTGTGGCGTGCCGTCGACCAGGATGGGCCCATCCTGGACATCCTTGTGCAAAGCCGCCGGGACAAGGCGGCCGCGCGGAGATTCTTCCGCCGCCTGCGCAAGGATCTCGCGTATGGGCCACGCGTGGTGATCGCCGACAAGCTGGGCAGTGACGATGCCGCCAGGCGGGCGGTCCTGCCGGGCGTCGAGCATCGCCGGCACACGGGGCGCAATAACCGCGCGGAGCATGCGCCCCAACCGACAAGAGAACGGGAACGCAGGATGCGCCGGTTCACGTCGCCGGGGCACGCCCAGCGCTTCCTCGCCGCCTACGGCCCCATCGCCAGCCGTTTCCGCCCCGGACGCCACCGCCTGACCGGGGCCAGCTACCGCGAGACGCGCGACGAACGCTTCGCCACCTGGCGGGCGGTCACCGCCGCCCCGGCGATGGCCTGACGCGCGACGCCCCCGCCCCTCAGCATGCCCCTGTTCTCCGGCGGCTCCGGCATCTCGACTTTACCTGACAGTACCCGCCAGACGGCGTGCGCGATGATTTCGGGCGGAAACCGGTGGCGTTTGTCGCTGGGGGCACTCGTCTCATTCTTCATGCGCGGAGTAGCGCAGAACCAACGCCCCCAGCACGATCAGTTAGCTTGACAGTGCCCCTACGAGGCCGGAGGTTCGACGTGGACGGGCAGGTCCGGCCCACCCTACCTTATTCGGCTGCCGGTGGCAACGACGGGTGGACGAGGACGCGCTTGCCAGGGTCGGTGTTGCCACAAACCGACTGGTGGCGCTGGCCAAGGAGAAACGCGCGGCGGAGCGCGACGGGCGAGGGAGCACTGGTGTTCGCGACCTGCCCCCGACTCGGGCATGGCCCGTGGCTCTTGACGTACACCAAGGCATATATTATATTAGACGCGGCTAAAAGTATATTGCAGGTAGGGTAATGGCAGGACTTGACATCACTCATTCGGAGCAGGACTACCTGAAAGCGATCCATCACCTCCTGCGGAAGGAGGGCGGGGGCCTGGTCGGGACGGTGGTCCTGGCGAAATGGCTCGGCGTCTCGGCGGCGTCCGTGACCAGCATGGTGAAGAAGCTCGCCGAGGAGGGCCTGGTCACCCATAGTCCGTACAAAGGTGTGGCGCTGACCGGCCGCGGCGAGCGGGCCGCGCTGGAGATGCTCCGCCACCATCGCCTGTTGGAAACGTTCCTCAGCACGCAACTCGGCATGCCCTGGGACGAGGTGCACGCCGAGGCCGAGCGGCTCGAACACGCCCTCTCGGAGGCGCTGGAGGAGCGCCTCGATGTCGCCCTGGGCCATCCGACCGTCGATCCGCACGGCGCGCCGATCCCGACCAAGGACGGTCGGATCGCGCTCCCGGCGACGACGCCCCTCTGGGCCGCGCAACCCGGTGCGCGCGTTGTGGTGGCGGAGGTCGAGGACGAGGACGCCGCGCTACTCGCCCACCTCGCCGAACTGGGCCTGGTACCTGGTGCGCAAGTCGTGGTGCTGACCAAGGGGCCGTTCGGTGGCCCGCTGCGCGTCCGCGTGGCCGGGAAGGAGCACGCGCTCGGCGAGATCGTCGCCGGGGCAGTCCTAGTGCTCCCACCGCGCGAAGGGGTGGGAGGGTGAGGTCGCGATCCCGCAGGCGTTCGTCGGCATGATGGCCATAGCGGTCGATGCAGTCGCACGCGCACGGCCTGGCCTCCCCTCCGGCGAGGGGCGGGCCGGAACAACGGATGGACTGATAGGGGGCCGGGGATATGGTTGGTAAGGTTGCTGCGGACAACGACGCGGTGGTATCTGCGGGCGGGCGCCGCTATGCCGGTGAGGTGATCGGTGGGGCGGGGGACACGGGCACGCTCACGACCGCAGAGGAGGTGCTGCAGGGCACGAGTAAGAAGGGGCGGCTGGCCCGCCTGCTGCCTTTCCTCGGGCCGGCCTTCATCGCCTGCGTGGCCTATATCGACCCCGGGAATTTCGCGACGAACATCCAGGGGGGCGCGCAATACGGCTATCTGCTGATCTGGGTGATCGTCGCCTCCAACCTGATGGCGATGCTGATCCAGACCCTGTCGGCGAAGCTCGGCATCGCCACCGGCCGCAACTTGCCCGAGGTGATCCGCGCGCGCTTCCCGCGCCCGGTCGTGTGGTCCCTGTGGGTGCTGGCCGAGATCGTGGCGATGGCGACCGACCTGGCCGAATTCCTCGGCGCGGCGCTCGGCTTCAGCCTCCTCTTCGGCCTGCCGTTGCTGGCGGCGGGTGTCCTGACCGGCGTCACCACCTTCCTGATCCTGGGCCTGCAGCGCTACGGCTTCCGACCCCTGGAGGCGGCCATCGCCGCGTTCGTGGGCGTGATCGCGGTGTGCTACCTGGGCGAGACCATCCTGGGCAAGCCCGATTTCGGCGCGGTCGGCGCGGCGATCCTGCGGCCGCGCTTCGCCGACACCGAGAGCGTCCTGCTGGCCTCGGGCATCCTGGGCGCGACGGTCATGCCCCACGTCATCTACCTCCACTCGGCGCTGACCCAGGACCGCGTCATCGCGGCGAACACGGCGCAGCGACGGCGGATCTTCCGCTTCGAGCTGGTCGATATCGTGATCGCCATGAGCCTCGCCGGGCTGATCAACGCCGCGATGCTGATGATGGCGGCGGCCACCTTCTGGGCGCAGGGCTACGACGTCGCCGCGGGCGGCGACATCATCCGGGAGGCCTATCGCACCCTGACGCCGCTCCTCGGCGGCTCCGCCTCGACCATCTTCGCCATCTCGCTGATCGCCTCCGGCCTCTCCTCGTCCGCGGTCGGTACGATGGCCGGGCAGGTCATCATGCGGGGTTTCCTGGGGCGGCAGATCCCGCTCTGGTTGCGGCGCGGCATCACGATGGTGCCGGCGTTGATCGTGATCGCCCTCAACGTCGACGCCACCCGCACCCTCGTCATCAGCCAGGTGGTCCTCTCTTTCGGCATCCCCTTCGCGCTGATCCCGCTGGTGCTCTTCACCCGCCGCCGCGACCTGATGGGGGATCTGGTCAATCACCGGGTCACCACGGCGGTCGCGACCCTCGTCGTCGGGGTGATCGTCGTGCTCAACGTCTTCCTGCTCTATCAGACGTTCTTCGGTTAGCGCGTCGCGGGCGACGCATCAGAGAGGCACCATGGCAGTAATCTCGCCACAGCCGATCGCCCACCTCCTCGTGCCGCTCGATGGCTCGCGGCTGGCGGAGGGTGCCGTCGCCCCGGCGATCGCCCTGGCGACGCGCCTCGGCGCGCGGGTGCGCCTGGTCCACATCCTGGAGCGTGGCGCGCCCGCGACGATCCACGGCGAGCGCCACCTGACGAGCACGGGCGAGGCCGAAGCCTATCTGCACGGCGTCGCCTCGCGCTTCGCCGACGCCGGGATCCCGGTGGAAGTCCACACCCACAGCAGCCCGGAGGGTGACGTCGCCGACAGCATCGCGGTCCATGCCCGCGCCGGACGCGCCGACCTGATCGTCCTCTGCGCGCACGGGCGGGGCGGCCTGCGCGGCTGGCTCTCCGGCGCGATCGCGCAGCGGGTGGTGCGACACGGCGGCGCGCCCGTGCTGATGATCCGCCAGGGGACCGTCCGGGATACCGTCTCGTTCGCCCCGCGCACCGTGCTGGTGGCACTGGATGGCACGACCGCGGGCGAGGTGGCCCTGCCGGCGGCGCTGGCGCTGGCGCGGGCCACCGGCGCGACGCTGCACCTGCTCGTCGTCGTCGCCACGGTCGGCACCATCGCGGGCGAACGTGCCGCCACGGCGCGCCTCGCCCCGGGCGCGACCGGCGCGGCGCTGGACCTCGAGAGCGAGACGGCGCGCGGCTATCTGGACGACCTCCGCGCCCGGCTCGTGGGCGGTGGCCTCGTCGTGACCACCGAAGTCGCGCGCGGCGACGCCACCGAGATGGTCCTCGCCAGCGCCGTGCGCGCCGGGGAGAGCGTGGTGGCGCTGGCGACGCACGGGCGTGCCGGGCTCGATGCGCTCTGGTCGGCCAGCGTCGGCGCGCGGGTCGTGGCGCGCACGAGTGTCCCGCTCCTCCTCGTCGGGGTGCAGGGGGCGAGCCCGCGCGCCGAGTGAGTGCCGGGCGGCACTGGGAGACCGTAAGGACCGCCCCCTGTTATTGCGCTGCGCCATGGCGATCGAGATGCCGGACGTGGGGGGTTGCGGTATCCGCTCGTTACGGTACGATCGGGATGAGCAGCCCCGCCGCCACCTGTGCCACGACGAGCGAATGGCTGCAGGTGACTTGGAACGCCGCTGTCCGGCGCCCTCGTGGTTCGGACCGATGGCGCGCCCGCGCGTGCGGTGACCCACTCATCACCCTGGCGCGCCGGGATGGGTCGGCAAGGAGATGATGCGATGCGTATCCTGGTCATCGGTGCCGCCGGCAGCCTCGGTCGGCAGCTGGCCCCCGACCTCGCGGTGCATGGCCACGAGGTCGTCTGCTTCGATCTCCAGCGGGCACCGGGCGAGCCGCCCCCGCATTGCCGCTGGATCACCGGCGACCTCCTCGAGCCGCAGGCCCTGGCCGAGGCGGCGGAGGGCTGCGACGCGCTGGTCCATATCCCCGCCTGGCACGGCATCCACCTGCGGCACCGGACGCGGCGCGACTTCTGGACCCTCAATCGTCGACGGGGCGTTCAACGCCTTCCAGGCGGCGTTGACGGTCGGGGCGCGCAAGGTGGTCTACTGCAGCATCCCGCGCCCGGCGGACCGCGCGCTGCGGATCACCGACGCGTCGCCGGTCACCCCGGCCGGGGATATCTACGCCTACACCAAGGTGATCGGGGAGCAGCTGTGCGCGCTCTACCAGCGGGTGTACGGGCTCGCGGTGGTGGCCTTCCGGCTGGGCATGTTCGTGCCGACGGACTTCGCCCACTACGGCCTGTGCCTGCTCCACGGCGGCGTCGACGAGCGGGATCTGGCCCAGGCCTTCCGCCTCGCGCTGGAGGGCGACGTGGATCGCGGCACGTTCAACCTCTTCGCGCCGACGCCCTTCACGGAGGAGGATGCCGCCCAGCTGATCGACGATCCGGCGGCGGTGGTCCGCCGTCACTACGCGGACGCCGCAGTATTAGACCGCCTGGCGGCGGGACAAACCCTGCCCCCTGCCCCCTGGTACACCGCCACGGACAGCGGGATGGTCACGCCGACGCCGATCCGCACCTACTGGCGGTCGGATCGCGCGCGCGACGAGCTCGGCTGGCGCCCCGAGTATGACTTCGCGCGCTTCCTGCGCGCATGGCGCGAGGCCGACGCGCCGCAGTTACGCGAGAATCGCTACCCGGTGCCCGGCGCCCCCGCCCCGTGGCGGCCCTGATGCCGGGGCGCGGGGCGAGGATCGGGGCAACGGCAAGCCGTGTGATCGGTTAGGAGCGGTAGAGATGACGGAAGCATCCTTACACGGCGTGACGGTACTGGTGACGGGCGCGGCGGGGAACGCCGGGCGGGCGGTCTGTCGCGCGCTATCCGCGACGGGCTGCGCGCTGCGCCTGGCCGATGTGGCCCCGCCGCCCGCCGAGGACGCGGCCCTCGGCACGTTCGTGCGCTGCGACACCCGCACCCCGGCGGACGCGCGCGCCGCCGTCGCCGGGGTGGATGCGGTCGTCCACTTAGCGGCCTGGCACAACGCGCACCGGCCGCCGGTCGGCGACGCCACAGTGTTCGCGGTTAACGTGGATGGGACGTTCAACGTCCTCGAGGCGTGCCGCGAGGCGGGCATCGGGGCGCTCGTCTTCGCCTCGTCGATGGCCTATGGGTGGGGCTCGGTCTATTCGGTGACCAAGGTCCTCGGCGAGGATCTCTGCCGGGCCTACCAGCAGATGACCGGCGCGGCGGTCGTGCTGCTGCGCTACCACGCCTTCGTACCCGGCCCCTATCTCGAGTTCGGGGCGCGTCTGCTGCGCAACGGGGTCGATCGGAGCGATGTCGCCGCCGCCACGGTCGCCGCGCTCCGTGCGGCGGTAGGGCGGCGGGTGGGGCTGTTCCGCACGATCGTGCATAGCGACCACGGGATGCCACCGGAGGTCCGCGCGGACTTCCGCGCCCACGGTCCGGCGTGGTGCGAGGGGCGAGTGCCCGGTGCGCGACTGTTACTGGCGAAGTACGCCATCGCCCTGCCCGAGACGGTGGAGCAGCACGACCTGACGGAGGCCGCGGAGATCTTGGGCTGGCGACCGGCGGTCGGCTTCACCGACTTCCTGCGCGACCTCCGGGCGCGGGATGCCCGGGGGGAGGATCTCACGCACCTCTGGGTGCCCGGCGAACTCCCGGCGTAGGCCTGCGCCGGGCGAGTGGGATTGTGGGTCGGGCCACAGGAAAGCGACTCGTACGCGCACCAGGAAGACGTGCGGATAAAGGCGCGTTTCGGCCTCGTCACGCGAGCCCGGTGCGCGGTGTCGCGCGGCGAATGTCTTCGCTGTCGATCAGCGCGCCGCGACGGCGATATCTATCGCCGCAGGGCGGGTGAGCGGGCGCAGGTTGAGCGCGCTCGGTAGGATGATATCGGTGGGTGGGGCGTTGAGGCCCGCGATCCGCTCGAATAGGCGTTGTGCACCGCGCCGTCCGATGTCGTACGCGGGCTGTACCGCGGTGATCAGCGACGGGGAATACGCGTCCAGGGCGGTGATGTCATAGAACGTGGCCACCACAATGTCCTCCGGTACGCGCAGGCCGACATCGGACAAGGCGCGCAACGCGCCGACCGCCAGACGACTGTTGCCGATGCAGATGGCCTCCGGCCGCGCGTCTTGGAGCGGATGCGTCAGAACTGGGGCGACGATCGTGGCCATGGGGTGCTACGGGTGGCGTGAACGTGCTCTTTCCCTGCCGTCAGGCGGCAGTCAGTTCGGCCATAGCCGTCGCCCAGCGATCCTGGAACAGGCGCCGCCGCTCCCCTAGCGAGACGTACGCGCTCGATCGCGTGGCGACCCGGAAGTACTGGCGTTGTTCCTCGAACGCGGAGCAGAAGCGGGCGGCGGACGCGAAGGCACCGAAGCCGCGCAGCGGGTAGTAGCGTTGCTGCACGCCCCGGTGGTCCTGTTCGATGCGATTGTTCTTGTAGCGGCTGGTGCGGTGGATCACCCCGTCGCCCAGGGTCTCATGGATGGCGCGGGGATAGGCGTCGTGCCCGTCCGTCGTCACCTGCGCCGGTGCCTGGCCGACGAGGTCCAGCGCCTGGGCGAAGAAGCGCCGGGCCGCCGCCATGTCCCGCTGCTCGCGCAACAACGCGTCGACGAGGTTGCCGTCCCGGTCGATCGCGCGGTACAGGGAGCACCAGCGCCCCTCGACGCGCAGGTAGGTCTCGTCCGCGTGCCACTTCGTACCGTGCTGTCCGCGCCGCCTGGCGCGCAGCCGCGCGGTGAGCAGCGGGGCGAAGCGCGCCTCCCAATCCCGGACCGCCTCGTGGCTGAACACGAAGCCCCGGTCGAGGAACATCTCCGCGAGATCCCGGAGGCTGCGTTTGTAGCGCAACCGCCACAACACGACGAGCAGCACGAGGTCGGTCGGGTATTGGAGGTGGTTGTAGGGCGTGCCGGTGCGCTCATTGCAGATCCGGCGGCACCGGCTGCAGCGGAAGATGCGATAGCCGAGCGCGGTACGCCGGGGCTGCTCCGTCGTTTCGGTCGTGGGACAGTGGGGACAGGGCACCGGCTGTCCTGGCTCAATATTCATCCGGGACGGCGAGGACCTGCCTCCGGTACTAGCGAAGCCTGGTAAGGGGGTAAACTCTTGCGTGGAAGCTTGTCTCCATTTCCGCCGCTCGAGAGCGTCGGCAGGGAGGAGAACCTCGTTGAAATTCACTACGTCGGCAAACTTCTCTTGTGGTGGGTATACTACGCCTCCTTGACGCTGGCGACCGACGCCTGGAGGACTGCGATGGCCCGCCGTACCGCCCGCCCCGCGGCCCCACACGAGTATCGCCTCGAGCCGTATCAGCGCCGCTGCGTCCAGTGCGGCGGCCCCGCCCACATTGCCTATCATGGCCGCCGCACGATCATGACGCTGGATGGGATGCGTCAGAAATGGGACGAGGGACGTTGTCGACGGGTGCCGAGGGCAGCGTGAAACCGGCTCCGTCAATGGTCAAGCGGCGGCCAGCTCGGCCATGACGGTCGCCCAGCGCGCCTGGAAGCGGC
>JAABUH010001935.1_pt1 | contig 21172 bp, 21 predicted proteins | sample 5559121 | NCBI WGS metagenome assembly JAABUH01 (sample SAMN10711871, study PRJNA513364) | rock metagenome | isolation source: Antarctica rocks | place: Antarctica: Victoria Land, Battleship Promontory nord | collected 2015-12-28
AAAGCGCGGGGGATAGGCTCAAAAGCTCATGATTTCGGGCATTCTCCATGACCCTCCGCTGCCTGCTTGCCTATGGCGGTGTCCTGACGGGTGGCCATTGCTGTGAACGGGGCGGGGCATATAAAATTCCGTGCGTTCGGTCTCATAGGACGGAGAGCAGAGTCGGGGGGCCGAGCGTTCCAACCCTGTGAAAAGGAAGTGTAGATCGAGGGCCTCCTGTATGGTGAGCGATGAGTTCTATGGGTGACCGATCGAATTGGGAACGGCCCTCCTGGATTGCCCATTTTCGACAGTGTAAGGAAGGAAGAAGCAGGGGGGCGAAATTTATCGACCAGACTGGGGAGCTCACCGAGGACCCATACAGTGGTAGAGTATCACCGGGCAGTCTGCTTTAAAGCGGTCGCCTCACTCAATCTACTTCATCGACGGAGATCGATGGAGTTCAAACACGCCGTCTGGCTCGGGATGCATAAAGGCGTATATACGGCGGCTAGAAGAGTCGAAAAACAGGCCACACAAGCAGCTGTGCCAGTAACGAAGCTGGGGCGGAGAGAGAATACCCTTCGATCGAACGACCATGCATGATTTCGATCTCGTCGGTCTTGTCTATCCGGAGGGCCGAGTGAACAGTCCCGGCGGCAGCAACCCGCGGCCGGCGGCGTCTGTCCCGGACTCTGTCCGTTCCGTCCCGCTTATTGAGTTGGAGTGGTGTGGCCAGAAACGTGTGACAAGGCCGAATTGCGCCGATTGCTGACGGGATCTTGGGACCGTTCAAAGACCACGCTGTCTGAAGTGGCAATCTTTTCGACAAGGACAGCACGCACACAACATTTCGTGAGAGGTTGTTGTCTGTGCATGCGTCAATCAAGCGATCCAGCAGCGTGCGGGCGATTAAGTAAAGTGGCGGCGGAAGGTGCCACCTTCCGTACACGTGCCGCCCAGCGAGCCGGAGTCGTACTCCAGGTACGGCGTGTCGACCTTTTTCTGCGGATTCCCTGAACCGCACAGACATCGACGAACGTGCGCGTTTTGGACGAATCATCTTGCTATTCACTGAACGCTGAAGATTCCCACCATCGTACCCGACCGTGGCTTGGCAATAGAGCCTGGGCCATGAACGTGCCTATGAGACCGGAATAGCTCGTGGTACGAAGTTTTGTTCAGCTCGGTTCGTCATTCTCTGACCGGGTGCTACATAACAGGCGGATCCCGCAAATTTTGTCCTGCGCCTCGCACATCTAGCTTCAATCCACCTCACTCTCGACAGCGTCGCCAGTGATCACTCCACCTCCACAATGTCTTCCCATCTCGAATCCGAAAAGGGCGTCTATCAGGACAATGGCGCCGTGTCCGCCGGTGAGAGGCGAAAGGCCGCTCTTGCGGAAATCGACGAGGCCAAGTTCTCGTGGTTCCATGTGAAGGCGTGTATCGTCGCAGGTGAGTGAGAGAGCGCAGGAGCTCCATCACAACTGGGATAGCCTTGTTGACGTTGTCCTAGGCGTTGGGTTTTTCACTGACGCCTACGATATTTTTTCCATTTCCATCGCCGCCACGATGATCGGTTACGTCTACCACGCCGGCGGCGCCAGCACTTCTAACCAGGATCTCGGCATCAAGGTTGCCCACTCCATCGGTACCTTCTTCGGACAGCTCCTCTTCGGTTATCTCGCCGATCATGTCGGCAGGAAGAGGATGTACGGTATTGAACTCATCATCATCATCATCGGTACCCTCGGACAAGCCGTTGCAGGCAGGGCTCCTGGTATCAACATCTATGGCGTGTTGATCATGTGGAGGTTCATAATGTACGCGCGATTGGTCACCCGACATGAGCGGCTAGACTGACTCGCTCTCAGGGGAATGGGTATTGGCGGTGACTACCCGCTCTCCGCCGTAATCACCTCTGAGTTCGCTGCCCGTCGCATTCGAGGCCGCATGATGACCGCGGTGTTCTCGGCGCAAGGATGGGGGAACTGTGAGGCTATTCTGTGCGAATACGAGCCGTGCTGACCTCCCGCAGTTATGTCTGGTATCGTCGCCATCATTGTCGTCTCCGCATACAAGGGCTCCATCCAGAACGAGCCCCTTACCGACATGCGCGCTGTTGACCAGTGCTGGCGTATTATCATCGGTATCGGCTGTGTCCCGGCTGCTGCCGCGCTCTACTTCCGTCTCACCATCCCCGAGACCCCGCGATACACCATGGACATCGAGCGCAACATCAAGCAGGCCTCGCAGGATGTGGACACCTACCTTACCAGCGGTACCTACGTTGTTGACCCGATCCACAACAACGAGCGCGCCGAGTTGCCCAGAGCCACATGGGCCGACTTCACACGCCATTTTGGCCAATGGCGGAACGGAAAGGTCCTCCTCGGCACCGCCTGGTCTTGGTTCGCCCTCGACATCGCCTTTTACGGTCTTGGTCTTAACTCCGCCACCATTCTCACCACCATCGGCTTCGGTTCCTCGAGTGGCAGCAAGGTCAAGCAGTTCAACATCCAGCGAACTCTGCACAACGTTGCCGTCGGGAACCTTGTCCTCGCTGTCGGTGGTCTCATCCCAGGCTACTACGCCTCGTTTTTCCTCATCGACTCGTGGGGCCGTAAGCCCATCCAGCTCATGGGCTTCTCCCTTCTTACTATCATCTTCTGCGCCATGGGCTTCGGTTACGACAAGATGCAGTCGACTTCGAGCGGCCAGAAGGCCTTCGTGTTCCTCTACTGCATGGCCAACTTCTTCCAGAACTTCGGCCCGAACACCACCACCTTCGTCATTCCCGGCGAAGTCTTCCCTACTCGTTACCGATCCACTGGCCACGGTATCTCGGCCGCTACCGGCAAGCTCGGAGCAATCGTGGCCCAGGTCGGCTTCTCGCGCCTCATCAATATTGGTGGGAAGAACAAGTTCTTGAAGCACATTCTTGAGATCTTCGCCTTCTTCATGTGAGCTCGTCCTCGGTATCAAGCTGGGTAGAAACTAATTTTTCGTAGGCTGACGGGTGTCTTCTCGACACTGCTGCTTCCCGAGACCAAGGGCCTCACCCTCGAGGACCTCTCAGCCGAGGACCAGTCCAAATTTGATGGAGCCGGCACCAATGTCCATGGCCTTCCCCGCTCCGGGTCGGGCGAGAGCAAGGCTTAGCACCAAATGTAGATAGATCCACCTTAGACAGCCTCTTATAATCCCGCACCATCCTATAAGTTACGTAGTGATCCTGCTACCCATCTCCATGTCCATGTTCCTAGGGTAATACGCTCTCTCTCAAAAGGTGATTCCATCATTCATGCATCGACGTTCACTCTGAACAGTCTGCATCTGCCGATGATGATCCGTAAGGCGCTTGGATCGGTACGCTTGCGTCACCTGCGTTTTTACAAGCTGAGCAGGAGGAAAGGACAGAAGAGGGAGCGGGGGGCAAGAGGAAACTAAATTCGACCTCAAATCGTCAGCTTCATTAGCCTAGTCAGGCTTGTCGGCTTTCAAATATGTCGCTTGGTTTGGTGGTGAAAAGGGAAGTATGAATCGGGCAGAGATCATGGGCGAATGGATGGAGGTTGGGGGAACAAGGGCGGAGGTACAGCGGGGAGGGCCAATATGCACGGCTCATTGTCGCCAATCACAATCACAATTAGCTGATTCCGTCAGGATTGTCGGATTTGCCAGTATGACTCGCCGCATATTCCAGCAGGAAGCTCAGCCCTCTGAAGCATGCGTCCTGTCCCATGAGGAGACAGCGGGAATGTCTTTCTGGCCAACGACGCCATGGACTCCACAAGGCGGCCCTGATATGCTCGACAAGAATCATCGCTCTTTCGCATCTAAAGCTGGAGCACAGAGAGGATGCTCGGCACCTGGATATGACAGAGCGTCTGATCGTGCTTCTAGGTCAATAAGGGTCGAGCCCGTTATTCATGAGAGGTCTCCGAGGCACGCTGTGGATGGCTCTCGTTTACAGCTTCATCATCCAATCTGATCTGCTTTTGTCTCGCCTTCTGATAACGCGAACACTCCACGCTATTTCGTCGCCAGCTCTAGGTCTCTGCCACCGCCACTCAATTGATCTTGAGCAGCTCGACTTCGAACTTGAGAGTGCTATGAAATCGTCAGCTCAGAAGCGCTCCACACAGCCTTAAGCTAAGACTCACGCTTTAGCCGCTAGTGATTGATCGTTCACGGTCAGTTTGAGAATCCTAAGGAATCTTTTCGATCGATACGCACGGATGACGGGCGGGAAACCTCTATCGCCTGATTGAAGCATCATTCCACGGTATCTCTTCGAAGAGGGAGGAGCAGCATACCATAAGCAAAGTCCGGAGTACAGATCAGGTTGGCCTTCTGACCCAACGAGAGTTGAGGAACACCCTCGTCCCAACCCTTGATGACGCGGCCGACCCCGATTTGGGTGACGAATGGCTGATGAAGCAAGGCATCAGCTCCTTCGCCCTTCAATTACAGAATCACGGGAGAGATCTAGGGAAAAACAGGAAGAAGGGGGCTCACCTGCTTGCGATCGCGGGAAGAGTCGAACGTGCTGCCGTCTTGGAGGGTACCGACATCTGGGCATCTGTCAGCTCGAACGTAGAGGACGGGTGGCAATGCATACAGTGCATGCTGACGGTGTCACCCTAAGCCTGGTGAGCGTTTCCCGTTAAGTCCGTCTAGCGAGCTCACCTTCTTCGGGAAGTGCTGACCGTCCCCTGGGGTAATATTCTCGACGGTAACGCCCATTTTGATACTAGTAGAGGTAAGAGATCTGGTTGGAGGTCCAAGTGAATTCACAGAGATTCTGAGGATGGTTTTATACATTGGATGGTTGGAATCATGCTTGGAGCCTGCCAATGAAAACGCTTCGCCATTCCCACGTGGAGCAGATCCGGCCCCTAATCCCGAAACAAGGGGCTTCCTTGTGGCGTACTCTGCTACCACCGGGCCGCCCTGTGCAGGGGGAACTGGGTAGCCGCTCTTGAAGATGATAGCATCACTCCACCGAGATGGACATCATCTTTACCTCCTCCCATGGCTTATCATTCTTATCCACCTTCACGTTTTCGATCTCATGGATGATGTCGAGACCGCCCACAGCTCTTCCAAATATCCTAGACGAAACAAGCTGGGTATCAGACTAGGCGAAGAAAATGTCTGTCTCACTCACGTGTGCTTGTCATTCAACCACGGACATGGGACTGTGGTAATGAAAAACTGACTGCCGTTGGTCCCAGGTCCTGTGGGAGGTTCAACAACGCATCGCCCGATTGTGGAACCAACCTCACCTGCGTTAGCCATTGCCAAATTGTATGGCCGATCGAAACGCGCTTTGGGCGAGAACTCATCCTCAAAGTTTCCGCCCCACATAGATTCGCCGCCGGTCCCGTCTCCTGTGGTTTGTCATCGGCGATCTTTGATTCATCATGGTCAAGATTCGTACCGAGTGGATCGCCCGTTTGGAGCATCTATCACACGAAGGCAGTCAGTAATGATAACATCGGTGAGGCTAAACATACGAATTTCTTGATGATCCGATGAAACAGAATACCATTATAATAACCTGAGGGGGATGTCATTACACATTCCAGACATCAAGAGCGACTTCACAGACCATTTCGAGCCAGATTGCAGAAGTTTTCGACGCTCTTCGGTGCATATTGCTGGAATAATTTGAGGTGCTACGGTCGCAAATTAGCAAAGCGCGACTATCAGTTTAGGTTTGGGGACATACGATGTCACCCATAGATGTGTGTATTGTGCAGCTCGTAGCGAGAGCCGCCTTCTCCTCTGCTGGCGCAACCGCGACTGACTGATCTTCGCGTGTTGGTCTTTCGTTGAACACGTCGCGATCGCCGCCTTTCCCTTCCCTGTTCTCGTGATCAGTAGACACCCGAAGAAGGATATCTCGCACTCACTCTCCTCCCCTTCCAAAGAGGTAGAATCTTTGCTTCTTGTACGCCGTGCAGAAAAGCTGTGGATCTCGTGCTGCCTTGTCCTGTATGAGGGGATTCGCCGAAGCAGCCATCGCTAAAGTCGTCACGCCCTTCTTCGCTGGCGCACCCTGATAAAGCGCGAGATTGAGAAATCGCAGTGATTCGTCTTTTCCCAGAATCCGTGCGACCTTGTTGGTCACCGTATTGATCACTACCATTAGCTGGATCCTAGAATGCAGCTCACCTTTGATGCCCAACATTGTTGGATACAGCAGGAGATTCCCGCTCTCGTCCCACACAGCGCTCGCCGTTCGAAGCGCTCCGCCCGGCCCGCTCTCATTCCTCTCCAGCTCCCTCTCCCCCGCTATCCGCCGTCCGAAGTCCATATCATCGAGCTTATACCCCGCCGTTCCCGCCTGCTGCATCTCGGATATCGCGGTGAGGGATTCGTCATACGTTCTGGTAAGTTTGGCAGTATGGAAGTTGAATATGTGGACGGCGCGGGAGGGAAGTGCCAAGCAAGCGAAGTGGGATGAGTCTGGGGAGAAAGTGAGGGAGGTAGGAATGGTTTTGGTCTACCAAGCATCAGCTCTCATTCCAATTCGAACGTGACCATCGAATGGTGATATTGCTATGGGTAGATGTAGGAGGATGGACGAGTTTCACTTACCTTTTTGAAGTGATACAGATCGGTGGAGGATTTGTACTGCCACAATCCAGGTAATGTAGGCAGTCCCCATGGCTCGCTAGGTTGCCAGTACTCCACGAATCCCTCCTCGTCCGCCGAGACGACGCAATCATATCTGGACGAGTACTGCACAGTCTGTGAATATCGGGTATTCGTGCGAGCGAGAGGGTGCTCACCACCATAAGATGGACGGGCGATCGATGGAGCTTGTCCAGCTCGAACAAGGGCTGTCCATCCCCTCGTCCATCGTATATCCGGATCACAGTCGAGCCAACATCCGATACCGCCAGCAACGTCTGTCCTGCTCCCGGCTCGTGCACCCAGCAGCAGGCTTTGGGGGTGTATGGGAATTTTAGGATGTTGATCATATCTATCCACGGTCAGCGCACCTCGTACAAGGAGGAGGAGATGCAATCCACCAAAATTGACGACATCGAACACCCGTCCTTCCCCACCCTCGCTTACAGTCGCGACCAGCTTCCCATCATCACTCGCACTGATCCCGACAATCGCTTTGAGGGACGTCCGATAGTGCTTGACAAATTCGATACCTTGCTCTTGCTTCTTCCACAGTTTGAGGTGTCCGTCCAAAGAAGTTGTCACCACAAAACCGGTTCTGCAAGGTCGACTGGATCAGCTGGGGCAGCTCACAACGGTAACCATGATCTCACCGAGTGACTGCTACATAGTTGACGCCATCTCGATGCATGAAAGACTTGGAATATCGGTCGGTATCCGGTAGATGATCAAGGTATAGTCGTTCATGTGGTAGGACTACCTACGCCTCAGCTATGAAGAGATATGATTGTCTCAACACTTGCCAGCGCGCTTCTTTCTTCTACCATTTGTGACCTTGACCTCCGTGCCATCGGCGCCGGGGACAGGCATCGGTCCAATCTCCTCGTCCGAGCTGTCATCTATATCCGCTGGCGGCATCTCCAAGACACTATCCCCGTCATCGTCGCGGACCCGCTTACTCGACGAAGAGGCGGGTGCTTCTAGGTCGGTCATTTTGGAAAGACCGAAGAAATGCTGCGTTTTTGGCAGTGGAATCAAGAAGGTAAGCTTGGACCTTTCAGACATATCATAAACTGGTTTGCCATGAAACAAAAAAACACGTGACACGGCATCAGAGCTGATGAAGGCTACTCGTAGCGGACCCCTTTCGCCTGCCTAGTTGGTAGCATCCCCGCTTTCACGGAGCTAATTTGCATATCAAATTACTGGACGACTGTCAACCAGCTAAAGTGCCCTACTCGGTTTCATGCGCACATGTGCATGTCTACGCATGAAATGCAGTAAGGCAGATGCCATCTATTCCTGTCCGTCGAGATCCTCCTCCTCATCTCCCGCCTCGAAAGCGTCCACAGGAACCTTGTACAGCCTGATGATCGGCTACATACCCATCAGCCCTCGATCTCCTCACATCGAACAACGACTCACATTGTTAGGATCCTTCACGAGTACATACTTTCCGTCGGGCTGCTTGAGGACGAGATCTGCTATGGTTCGGACGATACCCCACCCGTTGGGGAGAGAGACGTTCATCTGTCGCGCAAAATCGAGGGGTTTGTAGGATTGGACGCCAACGATGACGTGTCGCTGGGCATCGCGTGGGTTGGCGCGAGAGATGTAGCTATGGCCCCGGATCAGCGAATATGTACAGTGAGGTGTGGGTAGGAGGCGTACCCCATCTTCATCTGATCAACGCCAGCGAGAACACCCTGTACCGCCCATCGCGCCAGCTTGGCACTGTTGTTTTTCATCTCCGAAGCGACAATCGCGCCTTTCTGGATGTCGAAGTTCTTTCTCCAGTCCAAGGGTTTTCCGGCACCGCCCTGGGCTCGAGGGTCAAACTCGTTGAGCGCCTTGACGGTGAGAAGGGAGTCCTGTTTCCCCATGTATGCGTCCACTTCCGTCCTCACCACTAGGTCCATGACCTCATCCTCGCTCACCGAAAGGTCGAACTTCCTGTAACGGTAGAGACAAGAAGCCAGTGGTTCCGTCTCCTCCTCCGGCGAGTAGAAGGGGTTTTGATTCGGAGTGAAGGCTTTGGTGGTATCCTGAATGACCTGGGACGAGAAGTTCTGATTGATGTAGGTAGCTTCGAGGGAAAGGGATGCCGCTGAATTGATATTGGATGTGTCCTCGGAGTCTGCCGGAGGTTCCGCGGCGTTCTCGTTGACTGTAATGTAATCGAAGGATCCCCCATCGCGCTTGTCCAAGAACAGCTGATCGCCTCGCCGGTCTAGGACGAGATCCCATGAGTTGATGGAGCGGGGTGCACACATCAGAACGGAGAGGATGGAGTCGGTCGCGAAGATATGAGCGGCTTTCTTCTCAGCCAGCTGGGAAGGGTCAGCGGGCTCGCGTGTATGAACGAGGGTCTTTACTTTAGCAATAATCGGATCGTCGCTGGTCGAGGCATTGTACCGTACCCGGTCGAGGATTTCGAGGGGCTTCTCGTTGCGGGTATTGATCCGGTCGAATCCCTTATCGTACCCTTGGATCGTACCGTGCGACTCGCTGCGTCCCGTCATTAGCGTTGAAAAGACATGTGGGAAACAGCCGCTCACAGCTCCTCTGGTTGGTCCACACTCAGGTTCAGCTTTGCCAAGCGAATAAATTCGATCTCCTCGAGCATTTGCCAGTCCGAGCTAATCGTGACTGACGAGTCGCGGACCCTTTGAGGCTAACAATCGGAGCTCAGCGAGAAGGATTTCCTCCAAATAGCCCAAACTCACCTTGTTCCAGTCAGTATATCCGCCGCGACCTCCGCCTCTCCCGCCTCGTCCACTGAAACCTCCTCTCGGCTGGAAACCATTTCCCCGTCCTCCCCTCGCACCACGAGTCGAAGCGAAACCTCTTCCCCTCGCACCTCTCGTAGGCAACCTAGCCCTCGTACTCGTCCTCCCTCCACTATCCACCAAAGAGAAGCTCTTCTCATCCTCATCATGCACATATCCGAAAGCATTGCTCTCTGATGCCCCATACGCCTCACGTCCAGGCCGGCGGTTCGCCGAGACTGAGTAGTTTTGCCGGCCGGATCCACGACCACTCTGGCCGACATCGTCAAGGGCGGGATCATGCCAGTCGGCTATACGAGTGATTTTGTCGGACTTGGAGAATGGGGCATAGGGTATGCTGCGTACGCTCAGCCTACTTGATCTAGGACGTCGAGTAGAGCTGAGGAGGACTTACTCCTTGAATTGAACAGGTAAGGTGCTCGTGCTGGGACCCCATGAACCGTCCTCGTTGTCGTGAATGGGCGGAAGATTGAACTCAAGGGTCATATTGATGAGTGAACGACAGGCCGAGAGGTAGCTGTCGGTTTCGACACTGAGACAGTCAGAAGGGGCAAGGGCAAAATTCCAGCTACGAAACTGCAAAGCTTTCGACCTACCTAAATCTACCTCTCATTTAGGAGATTTAGAATACGACTCTCGCGGACGCGCGAGTGGTTTTGCGTCCCAACCAAAACAAATCAACAGGACACAATCAATTCGGTCGTTTCACTTCTCCTGGACGTCTTGCTTTCAGCGTTCTTCTCTTCTAGACGGCACATTTATGACCGTTAGGATACCTGTGAGTACATGGAACTGTTCTTGCGAGCGTTGTTCGAGAAAAGTGGTTTCTCACCCATGACGGCCTGTGCGTGTCTGTTCAATCAATCTTGATTGTGCCTCTCCTCGGCGCTTCGTCGGGACCCTGCTGGTTGTCATTCGCCGCTAAGTTCCTTAGACTGAACTTGAAACAACAGCCTCAACCTACATTACGTAGCTAGCGTATCTGCACTACAGATTCGTGAGTCCTCCACTCCGTTTGATCGCAAGCTGCAGGGTCAGGGGGTGAGCGTTGGCTGATGGGTCTATCTATAGTTGACCGGGATCAATCTTGGGTATCAAGATCTCACTCCTCCATTATGGAGGACCCATTTGAGGGTCCTGCCCCTCGTTCCGTCCCACGACAGCGCTCGCGACCCAATCTATCACATCCCATCCCCGCCCCGCCTTCTTCCAGATCAATCTCCAAGATGGATCGATCCCCGTCCCCGCCACCCCGCACACCCTCACCTGACATGAATGGCTATACCTTGCGGCAACATTTATCGACCTTGCTCGAGCAGAAGAGCTCGCAATTACAGATGCTTGGGACTATGGGTCAGGAAATCTTGAAGCAGCAGCAGGAGCTTGAAGAGCGGATCAGGGGTTTCGAGGATGATGATTCGGAGGAAGTCGTTGAGGGGACGAGGGAGAGGCTGAAAGAGCTGGATGACGCGATGCGGGCTTGGGAGAGCCAGAATGAGGGGATGATGCGAGAGCTTGGAGGCAAGGTCAGTGGTTTGTCCTCCTCTGGCGCAGCCCTGATGCTCGTCCAGGTGCCCGAGGCGGCGGATGAACCATTGAGCAGAACTCATGCGGGAAAGCCTACTCCAGCAGCACCCAGTACTCTAACCCGCCGTCAGCGAAATGCTCAACACCGCACACTCGACATGGAGTTCGCAACCGAGATTGGTCAGAACCTGTTGGTCGAGGTCAGGAGACTGCAAGCACTCCTGAGCGAGCGTGATCGGGCGCTGGAGAAATTTGGTGAGGAGAAAGAGGGCTGGGAGGGGCAGCGCGATGGGCTCTTGGCCGCCGTGCGAGCCACCGAGGGCAGCGTCGGTGAGCAGCTTCTGCACCTCATGCAAGAGACTCAGCTGAACTTTTGTAGAGCGGTACAAGGAAGAAAACTGGAACCTCGAGGTCAACCTCCAAGAACTCCGAACCACTCAAATCGACCTACAAGATCAGCTTACGAAGTCGACCGCCGAGCAATCTCGCTTGTCCAAATCCCTCATCGACGTTCGCGAGACGGCCGAAGCTCACAAGGCCGAGGCGGAGAAACATACGCAACTACTTGAGGAGCTGAAGTCGAAGCATGAGACCGAGATGGCACAGGCGCGGAAGGCGACCGCGGGCTTGCAACGGGAGAGGAGCGACTTGCTCGGCGAGCTAAACGTTGAGAGGCAACGAAAGGTCAGCGGTGGCAGAGGTCCAGCCTCACAAGGGGCTAGCCCAGGAATGCTCGACGCCAGCATGGAGACGTCGGAGCCTGACGAGGATGTCTTTGGGACTACCGATCTTAGTCCGAGAAAGCGAGGTCCCGGGTTCGACGTCCATGATAATGCTCTCTCGCCATCCCAGCTGTACCACTCCGACTTCGACTCGCCGGATCCGACGCCGTCCAAGCCTACCGACAGGATCGACGCAAGATCGCCCCTCGGTCATATGTACATGAACGAGATCGACGAGCTGAGAAGCAATCTGGAGAAAGCCAAGGCCGAGATTGTAAATCTCACGGCGGAGATTGCGAATGAGCACGGTAGCAAGACGGCGAGTCCCGGTGTTGACGAGATCGGCATGCGTACGCCGGCCGACAAGGAACAGGACGATGCGACCATTTCCGGACGTGGAAGAGTGGTTTCCACAAGAGGGAGGAGGGGTAGGGGACGTGGCATTGCTGCGAGTATCGGGCGAAAGCTCGGCTTCTCTCGAACTCCGTCCGGTCTTAGCGGTACACCGGGCGACAAGAGCTTCAGCAGCGGCAGCTCTGCTACACCAGACCTGTTGCGTCTCCGGGCTGCCGCTGCCCTGAACTCGCCAGCCAGTTCCGCCTCCTCTCCCTCACTTCGTCGCGGAGAAGCTCTCAACTTGGCCTTGGGATCGCGAACGTCGTTGAACAGCGACACTTCAATGGAGTTGCCAGATCCTCGATTATCCATCTCCTCGATGCAATCAACCGATAGCCTCATCCACCACACGAGTTTCATGGGTCCTGCCACAGCCCTCAGCGACGAGCTGGGCGGAAACATGGAGATCATCAGTACTGCCTATGCCGACATGGGCACTATGACGGATGGTTGGTCCCCGAAGAGTGCGCACGAGGAACTCCCAGCCTCCGTGAGCAGCTCGTCATCAGTTCCATCTCTTGAGCCTCCTTCAATCCTCGCTACATTGGCAAGCAAAAAGTCAATGGCAGGACCACAGCTGGAGACCCCTAAGCGCTCTATCCTAGGCGAATCGACTCTCCTCAACATCGCCATTCCCGATACTCCCATCATTGCAGGCGACGTGACTCCTACCAAGAAGTCCGCGGTTGCAAGTGGTCTGAGCCGATACATGACACGTTCGACGTCCCTCGATGATGCGACCGATACAGATGCCGATGATTTCGCTGACGCACGGGAATCTATCGGGACAATGACGCCGAGCCAATCCATCAGCGAACTCGATGGTGAAGCGTACCAGACCGGGCAAGAGTGGCAAACGGCAGGCGAGTCCAGTGCCGACGAAGACAGCGGCGATGAGGACTACACTCGTAGGCTCACCGTCATTGGCCTCAATGTTGCTGGGACAGGTGCAACTGGTTGGGCCGCGGCAAAACAAGCACACAAATCGGCCAGTCGGGACAGGGTGGTGGAAAGGATTGTGGAGGTGGAGAAGATTGTGGAGGTTGAAAAGCGGGTGGAAGTACCTGTCGACAGGATTGTAGAGGTCGAGAAGCGGATTGAGGTCACGGTCGACAGGATCGTGGAGGTTGAGAGGGTTGTGGAGGTTGAGAAGCGGGTCGAGGTCCCGGTCGACAGAATCGTGGAGGTTGAGAGGATTGCGGAGGTAGAAAAGCTGGTTGAAGTGCGTGTTGAGAGGATTGTGGAGGTGGAGAAGCGGGTTGAGGTCCCGGTCGAGGTTGAGAGGATCGTCGAGGTCGAGAAGATCGTCGAGATCGAGAAGATCGTCGAGATCGAGAAATTAGTCGAGGTGGAGAAGCGGGTCGAGATTGAGAAGCTGATCGAAGTGGAAAAGATCGTCGAGGTGGAGAAGATCGTCGAGGTGGAGAAGATCGTCGAGGTGGAGAAGATCGTCGAGGTGGAAAAATTTGTCGAGGTGGAGAAGATCGTGGCAGTGGAGAAGCTTGTCGACCGGATCGTCGAGGTCGAACGCATCGTCGAGGTCCCGAAGATCGAGGAGAAGCTCATCGAAGTGGAGCGCGTCGTCGAGGTGCAGAAACTCGTCGAGGTCGAGAGGATTGTCGAAAAGATCGTCGAGGTACCGGTGAGCGTCGAGAAGCACGTCGAGGTACCCAAGATCGTCGAGGTTCAAATGATCGTGGAGAAGATCGTTGAGGTGCCGAAAGAGGTGATCAGAGAGGTGGAGAAGATCGTTCAAGTACCCGTCGACCGGATAGTCGAGGTCGAGAAGATCGTGGAAAGGATTGTCGAGGTCCCGGTCGAGGTGGTTCGGATCGTGGAGAAGGTGGTGGAGAAGATAATCGAGGTGCCCGTGGAAAAAATGGTGGAGAAGCGAGTCGAGGTGCCGGTCGAAGTCGTAAAGATCGTCGAGGTAGCCGTGGAGAAGATTGTCGAGATACGAGTGGAGGTGCCCATTGAGGTGGAACGCATCGTGGAAGTACCCATCGACCGGATTGTCGAAAAGGTCATTGAAGTACCCGTCAACCGAATTATGGAGAAGCGCGTGGAAGTCCCCATCGAGGTGATCGTGGAAAGGATCGTCGAGAAACGCATCGAGGTCCCCGTCGAGCGAATCGTCGAGAAGCGCATCGAGGTACCGGTCGAAGTTGAGCGCATCATAGAAAGGATTGTCGAGGTTCCCGCTGCCAAAGCGGCGCACTCGGGCTCACCACAAAGCTCGGACTCAACTACTGGTTTGCCTTCTTCGCCATCACGCCCTCCTACCGATATAGGCCTGTTCAAAATCACCGCCGGAGCCAATTATGACTTCCTCAAGGCGCCTCCCGGTCCAGGTTCATTCGGTAACAAGGCCACTCATCGTACTCCCACCGACACCGCATCGGTATCGGACTTGATTACTGTCTCTGGTCTTCCATCAAATCGCGGATTGGAGGCCACCCCAACCGGCATTGACGGATTGCCTCCTGTGTCTACTGACGAGCCCGACAAGACTCGACCGCCAGCGATGAGCCTCCCGCCGCCTCCTAGCTTGCCGCCTCCCGCTAGTGCTGTCAAGAAAATGTCGACAGGCCCTCCGCCCCGGCCTCAGTCACCTCCTCCAGATGATCTCGTGGTCCGCGCGATCAGTCCCACAATCCCGCCCACTCGGCTGAATCAGAAGATTGTTCCTTCCGCTTCTGGCGCTGCAATTCGCGCCGCCACTGGCGATATGCCACCACCCTCCTTCGCGACCCGTCAAGTATCCAAGGACAGCTTCCGCCAACCCTCCTCTACGCAAAATGCGCCCGTCAAAGAGCCGAACAGATCTGGGCTCCAAGCCCGAGACACCACAAAACGCCGCACCGCCAAGGTCAGAGTCAATGGCTATGCATCCGCTGGCTCAAGCATTTCGGGTCATCACGACAACGCATCCATGTCGTCCCTTGGCAGTCTCTCAGCGCTACCGCCGCCGCAGAAAGCCCCGCAGCACAGCGCCACCGATCCAGCGACAATTCATGCGATTACGCAAACCATGATTGGCGAGTATCTTCACAAGTACACACGCCGAGTGGTTGGGAAGGGCCAGTCTGGCAATAGGCATCGCCGATTCTTCTGGGTTCACCCGTACACGAAAACGCTGTACTGGTCATCGGAAGATCCTGGGAGCAGTATGGCGACCGAGTCATCGGCCAAAAGCGTATTCATATCGAGTGTTCGGTCTATCGACGATTTCAATATTCAGCCGCCCGGCCTCTTCTCGAAGAGCATCGTGGTCGCAACGCCAGGACGGGAGATCCAGATCACAGCGCCCACCAAGGAGCGGCATGACCTTTGGATGTCCGTATGTAGATCTCAAATCTGTTTGCACCAGTACTGATTATTGTCCAGGCTCTGCAATTCCTACTGCAGCAGCAGGCTCCGACCTCAGTCACCGACGGCTTCGGGAAAGACGCAGTCAACAACCTTCGCCAAACGCCCTCGCGCTCTACCCCCTCTTCTGCACATGGTTATTTCGCCGTGCCTCAGTCGCCGACAATCAGCATGCGGAGCATCGCTATGTCCCATCGTACGATGGATTCATCCACCCCAAAAGCGTTTCCCCCTCGCAGCCAGTCGGCACTTTCGGTTCGATCCCCGTCGACTCTGTCTAAGCGCCAAGGTACGGTAGCTCACGAGTTCTACCGCCGTCACGAGGTCCCGCACACCATTCATGGCGGTCATCGGTACAAGGGGACATACAAGGGTGCTCCGATTGCCGGAGATCCGGATGATTTCGATCTAGTCATGCGGGATGATGGGGATGATCCGGACGCATCGTTCGAGGGACTCGACAATGTCAGGGGTGAGCTTTACTCTCGTACCTGAAGACTTGACCTGATAGCCGATCAGCTTGCTGCGACGGTGCACACGTCGTCGGCGGCCACCATCATCACCACCACGCCAAGGACGATGTTACTCGTACACCTGCTCGAGCCCAAACCCCGTCGCTCCGGGCATGGTCTACCCGTTCCCGCCGGTCGAGCAATGTCTCCAATGCCAAGCAGCATGTGGGATCGATCTTTGGGCGAGGAGTACCGGGCGATGACGCTGGCAGTATCCGTTCTACCGGGACAGCAAAGAGGGCTCAGTCTGCTTTGGGGAACCGCCTTAGGCCTACCTCTCCCACGCCGAGAAAGGCTACGTAGAAAGGATATATCTTGCATTCATATCTGTACTCATGGACATGTTCACATTGCTCGCATTCGCAACGTTGGACACGTACATACTATGGCTCGCTATGGCTGGCCATACCGTGCGCAAGACGGTGACGGAGCCGTCATCCGTTTCGGCTGTAAGTATCGTTTCGACGCCTCGACAGAGGTGGAATAGGCCAATTCTTCAATTTGATCAGCTGATCACACTGTTCTATTTGCACTCACAGGCTCGAGAAGCTTGACCATGAAACTGGTTTCTGACCAGGCAGTTCCGTGGAAAATATCGGCTCGGCAATGCGACCTCAAAGTCCGACCTCAGGCGTAACGGAAGTATTCCCATCCAACCCAATTGGCGATGACGAACCAGGCCGTCGTAGGCACCATGAGGGGGACGAGATACTTGTAGTGATGTTCTTCGCATAGTGGTGAGATCATCGGCATCTATGGCATATTCAGCTTGGCGTAGTAGGCATTTTGGACGAGTGGACTGACGTTTGATGGGCAGATCAGGTAAGATACGCCGAGAAGGGCGGAGAGGACGGAGACAAGGAAGAAAGCGGCTGCATATAGGTATAATGAGCTTCCCGATCGGAGTCGAGGGGAGAGCGAGAGCTCGCTTGGGCCAGAAGATTCGGCCATCGAGGAGAGTATCCGACGTAGCAGGAAGCTGCAGGAAGTATTCCCACCAGCGCTACCAGCGACCTGAAACTTCTGATTCAATCTCGCCTGATTACGTAAATCTGAAACGAGAGATGTCCGGATTTGAGTCTTGCTCGTCAACAATGTCCACACCCTCTGTTTCAGATGGAGGAGTCCTAGATCACCCACTGCGAACCTCATCAGAGGCTTCCATAGGATAACGCGATGCCTTGAGGACCATTTCTTGACTCGTCAGCTAGGCTGGACGAAGGGTGGGCAGGGGCGGGACATAACAGTGTCCTTTGAGTGCTCCTCGCGGTGCTAGCGGAGCTCGGCGAGGGTGCCCAGTCAGTACGCTGGGATGACGAGCCAATATTGCGGTGGATCGTTGGTCCTGATATGATTTGACAGTCGGTGTTGAGCGGCACGAGTGCCGCCATGCGAGCGTTCAATCCATTCTCCAGGCCATCCAAAGCTGGCTCGAGCCGCGAGATCGATGCGGACCTCTCAAACGTCCTTGACCGACTATATGCCCTCTTCAATCCCGCACAACTGGAAACAGAAGGAACGTCTCACCCATCTGGTGACGTAGAGGGCATCGCCTTGGTCGAGAAGCAGGATGATGCAGATGCTTCTCGTGTCTCGAGCTCGACCTCGCCTCCGTCTGAAAGGGAAGCGATCAAGGTCTTCATCGTGACATGGAACATGGCAGACGCCCTGGTGAGTCTGTATGATAGCTATGTCCGGGGAGCAGACCTAAATCTCGCAGCCCAAGGGAGATTTGAAGGTCCTTCTCGGCGAGATTCCTTCCTACACCGCTCCGATACCCACTACCGCCTTACCGCAACTCCCCATAGAAAGACAAGCATCCATACCACATCGTAGTCGTCGTGGGACAAGAATGCCCTACGCACAGTGGTGTGCCGCGTGGGCTCGGAGGGGGTATCATGAAGGGCGTGAGCGTGAAGGGCTCGGGTCACAAGAAGGACAAAGGAGAGAAAGACGATCGTTCGGATGATGAGGAAGAGTCTAAGGTCGAGTTTGAGAAAGGTCTCCCGCCTGGACCTAAGAGGCCCGACATACAGGGAACCGAAAGTGAGGCCGAAGATTGCGATGCCGCCAGGTCACGAGCGACACCAAATTCACCGGAGCCACCTCAGACACCTAGAGAGCGCACCGACACCGACACCGACACCTTCCGGGATCGAAAGAATGGTCCACCATGGTTGATGGTGGGTACTCTAAGTGACTCCTGATATTGCCGCTTATGGTCAAGCAGACTGGTTCTGCGGCCCCCTGTCAGCCACCGACGAGCACCTTAATGTCGCTTCGCGCCCTGCAAACTCGTTTCACCTGCCGTCTCGCCGCACAAAGTTAGCTTACCACGACCTTGGAATCTCGTCCGATTCCCTCTCCGCAGTACCCAGTTCCACCGAGTCATATGTGATTCCACTATCCACCTCTACTCACCTCGGCGGCCCTTTACTAACCCGCCCGCTGCATTCGCGCTCCTTAACATCCCTATCATCCGAGCCATCGGAACGAGCCGTACCGAGTCTGTTTCTCTCACCGACGACAGATTCCTTGCAAAAGAAGCCGCAGTCCATTAACACTCGTCTAGAAGCCTTGGACCTTCCCGAAACTGCGAAGCCATTGCAAGATGGGCCACAGGATGAAGGGCAAAGTGGGAGCTACCTGTATATGATCAAAGAGAGATTGATGGGGATGTATCTCTCGGTGTACGTATACAAAGGATGTGAACACCTCATTAAAGGCGAGTGATTTCGGTCTACTCGTCGTATGTTGCTGACGGGATGTATCAGGTATGGACAAGGACTTTGTTACCACCGGGGCTTCGTAAAACTGGACAGTATCCTCACACCCTCAACCAGTCTGCGCAAAAAGCGCAAAGTTGCTGGTCATCGAATCCGGACACAGCGATTTGGGCGAGAACATTCCTCGGAGCCTGGGATCACCTCGAGACACGCATCGGCTCCGTCGCTCCGTTAGATCGTTCAGGGGTTTAGCTCAAGATAAGGATGATTGGGGGATGGAGGACTTGGACGACTCGGTTGATCATCACGAGGGCGTTTATGACAGTTCGAAGAAACAACGTGTTCCTTGGGTGAGTTTGAGGGCTTTTGTCGGTGATCTCAACCCTGATGTTCAGTGCGACCGAGTGCTGTGGAAAGTGCATGTGATACTGGACTCGAAGTCGAAGGTCCAAGCTGAGGATCTCGCGCCGGCTCAATCGCGATTCAACCGTCTTTCACAAGCATTTTCCTTTCCAGTCTAGGCGGCCAACTGCGAGTCTTAACAGCAAAGCTGAGTGCACCCTTGTTCACAGCAACAGACCGGAAAGCCCCTAGTCGGCCGCTTCCGCCTACACTCCATCCTGACCCGGCTACTCGTCATCTCCTCGCAGTGTCCGATCGTTTGCCGCCAAATCATGAAGATGATGCGGATGGGCTGATCCCCGCGCCGAAGCGACCGTCCTCTCACCACTCTGTCGGTTCTTCGAGCCTTCTAGTACGGATACGTTCGTCCTCAGATTCAAACCACCGTTTGGACGATGAGCAACCTATGATTTCCAATAATCCCGGGCCTCTGCGTTCCACCTCCGAACCCAGTGGTTACCCGCAAGGTGGGACGCCTCGACGACCTCGCCAAAAATCCGAATGTCTGCACTCGCCTCATGGACGCAGCATCTTGGCCGAGACATCCTCCTCAAACCAAAATACGGACGTCATTTCGGGCGACCTCCTGCCAACTGCGGGTCCATCCGGGAGATTACGGCAAACTTCAGGCGGGTCTTTGCGAATACCAGATGGGACGTGGACGGTCAAACCAATCCCGATTCCCGTCGGACCCTTATATCACTCAGCAGCAACGGGTGGAGTCGCTCATGACGGACGAGAGAATGCTGTCTTCAGATTCCTGCGAGACTTGCCCACTTGGCTGCCGAGACGATCATCTCTGACTGCACCCGATGAATCGATAACAGGAGAAGGAGCGGGCGAAGTGAAGCAAAGGATGAAAGGGGGCGGTGGTATGCCTTCGTTACGGGACAATAGACGATGTCGGGTGAGTGATGCCTTCATGGGCCATCAACACTGATTGTACTCTCGATCAAGCATGCGCCAGCTTGAGGGGAGATCGTGAGTGGTTTACTTATCACAGCTTCAGTACCGCTGATTGATGTGTGACTGGCTTAGTGATCATCGACCAGCGATATTTTCGGCTGCGGTGTGCATATAACGCTTGCGACCGGTGTGCCGTGCAATGCAGCTTCTGAAGATGGAGTGCGTAGCGCCGGATGGTGTGAGGCATGCTTATTCATTCTATCCAATCCGAGCAACCAGTCCTGCTAGTGCGCACTCGACCTCTCACCTCGCTGATAGATGATCATTCTGATGTTACAGCTCGATAGAGAAGCCTCGCTTCCAGGGTCCGAAGGTCTCACCAATACAACGCGAGTCTCGGTCGACAGTTCTGATTGAAGGAAAGATCATGGTAGCAGTGAAGCAGGAGCAAAACGACTCTACACTTGCGACATGCTCTCGAGCAAGAGCCAATCAAATCTCTCTTCGACAGGTCAGCCAGTCCGATCAGCCCAACAGCTGACGACTGTGATGGAAGACAATGGCCGCCTCGTCCTCAGTCAGAAGATGAAACATCCTACGGACAAGTTATTACATCAATCTTCATCTGAATGCTCGTCACAATCTTTCCTCTCCGCTCGATCCCCTATTTTTTTTTCGTCTAGATGCTTGTCACAATCATTTCTCTCCGCTCAGGCCATGTCATCTTCCTAGCCTCCTTGATCTCAAATGACTTGTGGGCCAGATATGCCTCGACACACTTTTCGCCCAAAGCCTCCTTGATTGTTGGATCCGCCTTCAACACCTCCAGTGCTTCCTCCAGATCATTGTGAAGTCCCTCTGTCACGCCCAGTTCTGCTTTCACCTCATCTGACAGCCGGTCCTCCCGTTTGGTTGCAGTGCTGGCCATGACAGCGAGTGGGGTCTTGGACTTGATGCCATCTAGACCAGCTGCAAGGATGGATGCAAGCTGGAGGTATGGGTTGGATAGGTGACACCGTCATGGACCACGCCACACCACAAATCGCCACTCGACGAAATCAACGAGATTCGTCGAAATGCCGCCGACTCGCTCTGGGTACTTAAGGTAACTCGTAGACGCATCTTGCCCTTAACCGCTATTATACAGTCTCGCCTTGACTCGTATGCAACCTTGCCAGCCCTGTTAGACCACCCTG
>JAABUH010001937.1_pt1 | contig 21145 bp, 28 predicted proteins | sample 5559121 | NCBI WGS metagenome assembly JAABUH01 (sample SAMN10711871, study PRJNA513364) | rock metagenome | isolation source: Antarctica rocks | place: Antarctica: Victoria Land, Battleship Promontory nord | collected 2015-12-28
TGAACAAGGGTGGAGCAAGCACACATCCTTGCTTGAATCCAACACTTGTGCCAACTGGGGCACAGTCAACCTCGCTGCAAATGACTGCTGAGTGATGCGTGTGGAGGTCCCTGATGAGAGCGACAAGCTTTGGGGGTGCACCCCTGCTGAGCAAGATCTGCCAGGCCATCTCCCTGTCCACTGAGTCAAAGGCTTTGGCCAGGTCCAGCATACAAATGTGGTAATATTACTCTTACCTCAATTTCAATTGGGCACCACATGTTGACAGGGTTCTGAAGGAAGCCAGGCAGAAAGGCAAGATGTTGCTCATGTCTCCCCTGTCAATCAAGCAGAAAGCTCAAGCAGTGGACACAATCATTGGCAGCTACATGGCATACTTGATGCCCCTGGGTCTCATGACACTGTCAGATGTCAGCAAGTGTGATGCCACCCAGCTAAGCATCCGCGAAAGAATATACAAGCTACCCAGGTCAACACCGTCTGCAATGATACACCAAGATAGGGAGCGTGCACGTCTGGGCCTAACCTCGATGAATCTGATGTGTGTCAAGCTGACATGTACATACCTGACAAAAGCTGTGAATGAGAAAGGCCCCCTGGAGTTTGTCACCTGTCCAGTGCTTCTGTTGCAGAATGAATTTATTAGTGAATTGCTCAAACAAGGACCCAGTGCAAGGTATTTGAGGCAGACATCACACTACCACATTGCACGCCAGCTAACAGTCGTGCAAACATCAGGGCTCGAGCTTACCCATGCCAGCAGGACACCAGGACCTGCAGCGCAGTTCTCTGAGCAGCACCCTAGTTAAAGCAAGATATGATCCCTGCTATCTAGGCCTAGAGCAGACAATACCCCCTCAAGTCTATCACAAGCTACTAGAAGTAACAGACAATCCTGCCGGACTGTGCTTGCCAAACAGACAAAATGTCATACTGCTCAGTACCTCGGAGCTGGCCCTCAACTTTGGCAGAATGATCCAGCACAAGATGGCACCCAGAAGGCACTCTGCAGCTGACCAAGCTGCTCCACCAGCACCACCTGGCGAACGACGACATGCATAAGGTAAGCTCCCGAACGGACCCCTGAGCATACACGAGTAGAATTGCGACCATAAATGGTCGCGCCTGCCGTGCCTTTTTTGTGCGGGGGTTAGGCGAGATTTAGGGACATGGCCGGGGCCTCAAATCCGTGGTGAGCGGCTGAGTATCTGAGCGTTGTGCACTGAGTAGTGAGCCGTTGATTCGTTTGGAGGGCGGATTGGCATGCACAAATAGGTCAAAGAGCTACTACTCGCAACATGACTCGTAGCTTTCCGAAGTGTTCAATGGATACAGGTGCTTGAAGCAACTGCAAAGCTCTCCTGACCATAAGCAGCAAATGAAAATGGATGTATTTGCGATGATACGTCAGTTGGGATTACCCACATGCATGCATTACCCATATGGTTTGTGACATTTAGCAGCAATGATGCAGGGTGGGCTGAGCTGATACGCACACTCAAATTCACAGTAGACAAAGAGGTCGTGACTGGTGAGGCACTACATGTGATTGCAATCAGTCCACCAACAAAACATGTCCTAACGCCATGATCTAACCCATCCTCAATGGCATGCATGGTACCACTACAAATACTACCAAACACTAACAACAAATCTACCATGTGATTCAAGGCAATATCATGCAAAACTTCACCAGCAGCTTGTAGAAAAGCAATACGTGCTTGTTCGGGAAAAGTGGTCTGCTGGGATAGGGGTGCCTGCAAACGGTGCTGACGTCAATGAATGATAGGAACCGGGCAATGGCACATTGTGAGGTTACACTGTACCTTATGCAGCCACTTATGCAGAAGACCTTTTGCTTCGTGTTGTTGTACATGTCTGGTCTGATGTCCCAATCCACGTTCCTTGTTGCGGCTCTGCACGCCCTACTGCAGAGGAGCCATTGCTACACAGGCATTTACGCCAGTAACGCTGTAGTAATTACCATGTAGGTCGCAAGCTACACGGTTTCTGCACAGCCGGGCTCAGATTGAGCGTTGCAGCGGCGCAAAGAAGCACCGGTACAACCTGCAATGACGTCACACTCGGCGCAGAGCGACTTCATTCTAACAGTTTAAACCTTTGGATGCGTCCATGCTGCAAATTTACATCCAGTCGATCGCTGCAACTGCAAGTGAGCCTTCACCAAGTCACGCTCTCAGAATGGCTCCAAATTGTGTACCAAGTGCTGATGCGCTGTTGTGTCTTGAACTGCACACCCTTGACCTTGGCATACTTGTGCGACCAGCAGTCTCCAGAGAGCTTGCTGACAGCATGGTTGAGTGGAACAGACGCTGTTTTGAGCATCTGATACGTCTGTCCACTTCCAACATGCCTTCTCTTCGTGTGCAAGTTTGGGATGTGCAGTCAGGAACAACCTGCATACAGACAACTTTTACACACCTGAGCAACAAAATTTATGTGGCACAGGCAGAAGGCAAGCATCACACAGGGGAATGCATGGATATGGTCAATGGTCAGCTCAGAGCTTGCTGACACTAACTGTGACAGTTAGCATGCGCAGCAACAGAGCAAACACACTGTGACAAGCAGTGCTGACTCACTGTTGTAACTGTTGATTTTCTTCTGGCTCAAGCTTTGCCAAAAGCATGCCCCTGATCAATTCAGTTTCTGAAGCAAGTAAGTGTAAAACCGTACACTTGTATGCTCGCACAGTCGGCAAAGTCTTGATGCAATGTGTTCAAAGTTCTGCATGATGACCTAATCTAGGCCAACACTTAGGTGAATGATCGTCAAGACTTGAACAATGGCAGGCAAAGGCTGACAGATGCACTCAGCTTGAATAACGTTTGACCACCAATCGATCAGATTCATACAAGTGATCGACCAGCTCTTTGAACCAGATATCAAAAGTTCTGAGCTCAAGTAAAAGGCCTTCGCTCAACTTTTACCGGTATCATCGAGCTGCAACTATTGTGAAAAGATCGTTGAAGTATACCTTAAATGCCTCCACGCATCCGTGGCAGACAGGGCGGGCGGGCAATCATTGGCAGCAATACAGGTGACCTTGCAAGTTGAAAGTTCAGCGAACGGCATTATGCGGACACTTCAACATTCTCACTGCTGTAGATGCCCTTGCAAACATACAGGCTTCTGCACACTTGCCTGAGCATAGTCACAATTCACAGCTCCTTCTCTCAAATGATGCACATTGTCAGCGATGTGTGGTCCTTCAGGCCCAAAACAAGGCCGTTACTGTCACCTTAGCTGAGCAGGCAAATGAGAAGCGCCAGGCAGCCAAGAAGAAGGCTGCCCAGCAGAAAATCAAGAAGGCGGAGGTATAGTCTGTTGCACTGCTTCTGTCTGATGTTCTCGCAAGTTGCTTGCAGTTCGTACGACCATACCTGAGTTGGTGAGGGTGACATTGTGTGATGTGCACATCAACAATTACCAGGACGCGTTCAAGCTGTGTCCTGCAGCTGCTGGTTTAGACGCGCTCAAGGGCAAAAGTGAGTGCCGGTTCGGTGTGCCACACAGCCAGCTTGACACATTGCATTGCTGAATGGGCTTGGGAGTGTAAGACTCCTCACAGGATCAAAGCTCTTTCCAGACATTGGGATACTGTACTGTTTAAAGCTGCATTTGATTGTGCAGGACGTTGCACCAGCACTATATTTGCCTGTGAATACTGGCTCAGATGCTGCATGAAACATGATCATGTGAATCAGTGACTAACGAAGTCAGTGAAGCGACCTCGTAGAGCAGTGGAACATGCTTTAAACTCGGTTGTCGACCGCCATGCGTACGTCATGCATGCGTCAGTGAACTTGGCTTGCGGACGGACAAGGTTGCCGTCCACACAGTTGGGCTGCTTCAGAAATATTTCAGAAGTGAATAGAGGCCAAGGAATGAGTTTATGAAAATGTTGCTTGATGAGAGCCGAGGTGGCCTCATGTTCATAACCTCGGGGATATGATGCATGAGCTCCGGGTGACATCTCATAGAAACCTCCTAACGTCACCGTTCCCCCGTTTAAGCAGCCAATTGACAAGTGGTACACAACAGCCTGCGCATACCACCACGACTGTTGGTCCAAGTCATGGAGGTACGGCAGTAAAACAGGCACTGCCTCTCGATGTATGGCGTTAAACATAGCATCCGCGCAGTCATGCCGACGGAATTGGGTATGCAAGTTTCCGTCTTCCTCCTCTTGGTTGAATAGGTACAAAGTCACAACAGCAAATTGCTGAGGTCCGGTGAGGAATTGCACAAACTGGTCCATACAACACACGGTCGCTTTCATCCCTATCAAATGCTTGCATTGCCCGCACTGCAGATCGGAAGCAACGTCGGCGTCGGAAAATAGCCAATATTTGTAGAGGATATCAGCTTCTTGTTCTGCTGCGAACATCTCACGAGCCAAAGTGTTTCTGCCAGTTGTCCAGGTTGTGTTTGCTGTGTGAAATACATGATGAGCCAGAGATTCAGTGTGATTTATTCGCCTGAAGCAGGTGGTGGTGTCCACGTCGAAAATTAAAAAGAAGAAGTCAATCTGATGATGAAGATGTTGCTGTTGGATGACGTCGCACCAGATGATGTAGTCGTCACAAGACCCTTGAACACCTATGGCTACAAGATCAGAAGTGAAGTCAGCAGAAAACGCAGTACAAGTATGTTGTTGCCCTGGGGTAGCTTGCCATTGGTCCCGGACTATCACTAAAAACAATAGTGTGCACGCAAAAGAACAACTCCACGCCGTTCGGCTTGATACTGCACTGAGTTTCATTGCATCAGTTGTCCGCTCTATATCCAGCCCTGTACCCAAGAGTCCGCTCTATATGATACAGGGTAATGGATTTCGGCAAACCCTCTATGAACAATTTGGTTCACATAATCATAACCTTTCTCATTTGTGAGTAATATAGTACTTCTGAATAACACCGCGTATAAGCGTATAAGCGTACACGTGCGTATAACTTGCACATTTCCCCGTTCTCGAACGGCCCGTAGAGCTGTGATCTAGGAGCTGTGAGGCGTATATACCCGGTATATACGCCATTTGCCAGAAACACCCCTGTATATACGCCAAAAACCCGGTCTGAGAATTTTGGATGCCTCATGGGAGTCAAACAGGGGTGCCCATTGAGTCCTACCCTGTTTGGCCTATACATTGATGCACTGGAGATATTTCGGACACCAATGGCATTGATGCGGCCACTCTTACACATTGGCAGGTGCTAGTCTCACTGTTACTCTACGCCGGTGACCTCATACTGACGTCCACTACAGCATCAAGACTGCAAAAGCAGCTGGACGCACTTGCAAGCTTCTGCCAGCAACGTCAGCCAGCTGTCAACCTTGGCAATACAAAAGTGGTAGCGCACTGAACTGGGGCCTCCATCTTCAGTGGCGCAACTGCCGGCAGACCAGTGGACAGAGAGGAGTCCCACAAACATCTTGGCTGTACATGTCATGCCACCAAGAACATGGCAAATAAAGTATCACAGCTTGTGCTTGCTGCTAGGAAGGCTATGCATGCAATGCGATGTCAGTGTGCTTTTCTGCGTCTTTCTGACCCAGCTTTACAATGCCAACTTTCTGACACCCCCTTGTTACCAAATTTGAGGTATGCCGGTGAGGTCTGGGCAGTTGATCCCAAGTTGGGGGAGGCTGCTGAGGTACTCCACCGCCAATTTCTGCAACAGCTGCTGGTCCTCAGGAAGGGCACAAACAAACAAAATTGTTTTAGCAAAACTGGGACGGTTTCCATTGCAGATCCCGTTTTGACAGCAGATTCTGCGATTTCACAACAGGGCCATGAACATGCCAGTCTCTCGCATTGTCAAGCTTGCTGTAGCTGAGGGTTATGTTGTACACAATGATGGTGACTTTTACGACACCAAGCAGGGACACGTGGACATGTATTCTGCATGCATTTCTGAACACACAGTCAGGACAGCCTGAGCCTTGTACATCTTCATCGAAGCCATCATCAAGCATGAGCATCAATCATATGTTTCCGCTTTTTATTCCAGCACAGAGCGCAGTAGTCTTGTCTTGAACCGAACTCTGCAGCCAGAGTACCAGTATGCTGACTACCTTTCCACAGTCAGATGTTTCTTGGACAATTCAGCTTGTCACCAGATTCAGATGTGGTTGGTCACGGTCTGCATGTCGACACTGGCCGTCTTGGACGTGGAGCATAACAGCCCAAAAGAGAGGGTAGATTATGCCAAGCGTGCCATCCTTGCTCAGCCGAAACTGAGCATTACTTTCTGTTTGACTGCCCTTTGTGCAGTCATATCCACGACAAACATTCTGCTCTTTCTCAGAGCTTTTCACCTACAGTAGCAGATTTGCTCAATACTGCTGATCCTGCCCTGTTAAAGAGGTATCTCAGGAATTGCTATTCCATGGGCAATTTGTTTTGTCCAACCCCTCATTTGCCATTGCATCCATTTTTGACACAGCTGCCTCGCATCACCTTTATTCAGCGCACAGCTTCTGATGCTGCAACACTGCTAGCTTGGCTCAATTCTGCACCTAGTCATATATGTTTTGCTTAGGGTGTTTAGACACGCCGCAGTACTAGCATCCTCCATCAATATTCCCTGCAATCGCTGGTGCTCAATTGAAGAATGCAGAAACAGTTTGCTTCAGTAATGAATGAATGCACTCATTGTGTGCAGTAGCAGCAGCAGTAGCAGCAGCAGTAGCCTTTTAACGTCGGGCTAGCGAGACGGGGCTTTCTTGCAATGTTGTATGCATGAATCATCATCTCATTGTTGTTTCATAGTAGTGACATCGCTGTGCTGCCTCTGCTTTGGCTGCCTGTGTGATCACTGCGAGTGCCAACCTGGCACATCTATACTAACACTATTTTCTTACTGCCTGCAGCATGGAGTATGGCAGCTACATATTCTCTGCCTTCTGGGTGTTCTGCCTGCCTGTGTATGCTGTGGGCTTCCTGCCTGAGACCATGCCAGTCCCATTGCAGTTTCAATTGACGGAGGTGGGCGTCCTCTGGCAGCGTCACTTGTTCTGGAGAAAGGTCATCATGGCACCTCAGGAGCATGCTGCCTCTCACAAGGGTGACCACTTGAAAGCTGCAGTAACCACTGTGGATGTTGTAACCTGCCACATGGGCAACCACTTGGCTGTTGTCAGCAAGAATGCTGTCAACAACAAGCATGGCGGTGAGCTTGCGTAAGCCAGCTTCTTGCCATATGTGCACACAGCTTGCTAGTAGTTCAGATCTGCAATGTTGATGGTCCTGGCTTTAATTTCTGGCAAACTGCCAAAATCTGAAGTCTGTGCATCATGAACTTACTCATTATGTACTTCTGTCTTTTTAGTGACTAACTGCCCTTTGTGATGTTGAACTACTGTACGCTGGCAAGTACTGCCACAGCATCATGTTACACAGTCCTTTTATGCTGTGGCATTTCACTTTCCTTGTATAGCATGTGGACTTTGAGGTCACCCTGGACTGAGCTCGAAACCGCTATTTTTCATTTTCTTATGCAGGCACATGTCTGCTTCTGACATTTCTGCAGCTTGTTGCAGTGGAAAGCTAGCTCTTTTGCAGTAGCAGTAGCAGCAGCAGCAGCAGCAGTAGCAGCAGCAGCAGCAGCAGCAGCAGCAGCAGCAGCAGCAGCAGCAGCAGCAGCAGCAGTAGCAGTAGCAGCAGCAGCAGTGGTAGTAGCAGTAGCAGTAGCAGTGGCAGCAGTGGTGGTAGTAGTAGTAGCAGCAGTGGCAGCAGTAGCAGCAGCTAGCAGCAGCAGCAGCAGCAGCAGCAGCAAAGCATTTTGAAGTTGGTTGTGGTTTGCTCTGAGGTTGCTGATGGACAATTCATTGATCCTAGACTGGCGCATCAGATGTATTTGGCCGACTGCTCGGAAACAGAGTCCAGTGAGACGGATGGCAATGCACATGAATGGGCCATTGCTCAGCGCTGGCTAGCCACAGAAGGTGCAACAAGTCACAAGTGCCAGTACTGCTGTGGGGGAGTTTGAAGTTAGTTTATTTTTTAAACCTCTTATATTCATACCAACCTTTGCAAGCATGCTACCACAGTGATGCATTTGGCAGAGCAGCCAGTAGACCCTGCCAACTTACTGACAGGGAGATAGAGACTATCACCCAAGCAGAATTCACAGTGTTTCATGACTTACTTCAAAACGAGAAGGCTGCTGAAGCAGCTTTAAACTAAATGAGGAAAAAGCACCAGGCGTTGTCTTGTGGTACCAGCGGTACAGTTCCGCAATATTGCGCTGAGCATCTGCACTTCAAGGGGAAGAACAGCCTTCTTGATTGACTGAGATGCTCACATCTAGCAAAACGTATACATGCTTGATAGTGACAACAATCTCCCAAAATCCTTCCATGAGGTCAAACAGGTGAGCAGTTCCATACTGCAGAAGTAACTTAACTTGCTGCTGTTTTGGGTCATCCGATCTGTTTTGAGCAGAAAATGGTACATGAAGTTTTGAGCAGGAACAGAGACCTGAAGTTGTTGCATCATTTCATTTTGTGCTATATGCGTGCCTCCCAGCTGTATGCATGCCTCCCTTGTGCACTAAGGAACTGTGGCCATCCATATTCTGCATTTATCAACAATGTTGCATGTTGTCTGTGCAGGTGCTTGGTGTGCGCTCAGCAGCAGATGCTGAAGAGCAGGTATGTGTCAATCACTGTTGAATGTTTGATAAGGTCCCCCAACGTAACTGGAAGTTTCACAGGGATGAGCAGTGATCAAAGTGAGCTTAGACTCAAGATTGTGTCCTTTGGGTGAGGATGCAAACCTCCATTGCTCCCCTGAAAGCGATTCTGGGATCTTGGTCGGGAGACTGTAGCTCAGAGTTTCCCCCCCCCCCCTCTAACCCCAACTGGTGTGCATGTGCAAACAGACTTCAGAGATTGACAAGCTTGGCCTTCTCCAATCGTGCGGCTTCAAGGACATGATGGCGTGTCTTGCCAAACAGCATCCTGGTGTACTAGATAATCAAGGCTTTGGCTTGTGAGATGCTGGCTGTGAGATTTTCCAGCCTTATCAAAGCAGCGTGGGTGTCTTGGGCATCAGTACATCTTCAACATGCAATGTGCTGCAGACATGCTTGTGTACGACTTTGCGCATGGTATGATAACTTGGCACAGCCAAGTGTATATGTGTCTCTTCATGCGATTGCTGCTGATTGCTCTTGAAGTGGACTAATTACCATGAGGCTCTACATCATGCCATCTGACATGTATACTAGCAATTCATGTTTTGCTGATACTGCTAGTCAGTGCAAGCCTGAGGTGCAACTGGGGTAGCTCAATACCAGGTTGTCGAGCTATAACTGTGATGCCCAACATGGTATTGCAGGTGTGCTGACATTCCATAGAACATCGCTGCAAGAACTTCAATGTACAGCCAGTGGTCATCATTCTGCCTGTACTAAATTGCAAACCCACCTGACACTGGGATGTCACAAAGTGGCTGATACAGCTTTCCAGGTTGCTGCTGCAGCAATAAGCTATGTATGTGTGAGCTATGTATGTGTGAGCATCTGCATATAGCTCAGAGAGCCACAGACAGCTGATTGACTATTAATGCTGTGAAGACACCACAGGCATATGCATTGCTCTGTAGTGCGCTATCAATGTACTCACAAGCACAAGCTTGTCTGCAGACAGCACATAGTCCATAGTACTTGACAAGGTAACAAGGAACCGCTGACGCAAGGTAGATCTCTGGAAGCAGATAACTTACCCGCATGACCAGCAAGACCAACAGCAAAGCAAAACTATGGTTGCAATGCTGACGTCTGTCATTTTGAAGCCATGATGCAGCCACTCCAAAACTTTGTTGTATATGATATCATGGGCACGCTGCGTATAATCAAGGACTGAGAGCTCCATAGGATTGGCCAATAAGTGCAGATCAAAATGACCACATCCATAGACCAGTGCATACATCTGCTGTGGTCATGGACTCCAAAGAGCTGATGTGACTTTGCTTGCTTGTCCTCTTCTGCATGTGTGACAATGAGGTTGTGGGTCTCTGAAATAGGGCTTGTAGCCCTTGCTTTTCAGTCGTCTGAAGTCATCGTCTCATTGCGTCTCTGTTGCTGTTGCATTCATGTCAGGCCATCAACTGCCAGTTGTTCTGAGCTCCTTAGCAAACTTCAAAATGCCATGCTTTGCATTATGATCTGTGAATGCGGGGTGCCATGGCCTGTGTTTGTTGCTGTGTGGTCTACCTAGCCTGACAGCAGTCACAGTAGCTGCATCTGCGGCATCTTCTGCGTCCCACCCAGCTGAAGCGCTGCAAACTTGCATGTATTCACGTCCTGCAAGGCTTTTCCCCTCCTCAAGCTGTGAATTATCAAGTTCAGGAAAATTGTACAACACCAAATGCAAACTTCCGGCTGATCTTTCTACCTGCTCAAGCTCTTGATTGTGGTCCTTCAGAGTGCTCTCATGCCTGTCCAATTGCTGCTGGAATTAACATAGCTCTGTATGACTATGAGAAGTACCAGGTGGAGGTGTGTGTGGGCTAGAGGGGACTGGGGTTGATGGAGGGAAAGAGAAAGCGTCATGCTTGCTTCGTGAAGATGTGCTTGGCTATGAATCAGCGGCCTAATGCTTGACATCATCTCAAGGCTCATATCTGTATTCAATGTGGCGCAGAATGAGAACGTGCTGCCAGTACAGTGTAGGATTTTTCCTTGATGCTAATTCACCTCCGCTAGGATTGATCTTTTTCCAAGCTGCAAGTAGCTGAGGCTTCCCGTAGTCTATGATCTGCTGCATTGTGAGCATCAAACTGTTGTTGTTGTCACTGTTTCCAAAATCCCCGCTAGCTGCATCATTACATCAGTCTATGTACTTCAGCATCCCAATCTTGTACACCCAAATGACTCAGCATGGCCTTGCCTGTCATATGACAAAGGTTGTAAGCCCAAGCTTAAGACATCCTTCAACAAATGCAGAAACCTTTGCTCAGCACAAAAGCTGCAGGCGCAGTCAGAGTCTTGGGGGGGGGGAGGAGGGCCCCTGATATGTTTTGAGACCTGGAAGTAGACTGCACTGTTGTGCCAATACAAAGTAACAGCACAGTAAACAAAGCTTTGTTGACTGCACAATCTTGCACTCTCTCGGAGGCAAGCTTGTCCAGCAGGTTTTTAGTATTCCTTGTGCAAAGGCTCTTGCTGACTACATACTGCACTGGTGCACAAAACGGGATTTTGGTCCTCAGCACATAGCTCAGCTGCAACGTCAACGTTGTGCTTCCAGCGCTAATTTGCTGTTACACATTTGTCGTCTTCACCAATCAGCCACGGGCGCTACAATCATTTTCCGCGGCGTTAAGCTCGCATACCAGCTCGCGTACTGGTTGGCTCGCTATGCCTGTGCGCCAATAAAATTCGGCTCATAGCACTGTCGCAATGTGACTGCCTCTGCCTCTGGGTCATTATCATTATGACCCAGTCTCATCTGCCACCAAAGTTGTCTAACATGTGTCTGTTCCTACGTCTTTTGCGTGGATCACAGCTGCCAAGTCAAGGCTGTGTTATTGGCCTTGTTATGCTTGTACAACGTGTCTCGTGTGTCGTTTTGACCAATTAGCCGCATGCACAACGGTCGTTTCCGGGCCAGTAAAGCCGCAATCGTGTCCTGGTTGGTTCAATTTGCCTGGAATGACCGCCGTTTGGAAGCAGCGTAGCGCTTCACAGTAGTGTCAAAAGCTGCATATACGGTATCACAAGTCCGACCGAGACTGATGGTCACCACTGTAGCAAACGTTTCTTTGCAAAGTTGAGACGAACGTTGATGGGACGGCTTTGAAGCGACAATGCGACTAACGTATTTCACGCCAAGTCGCGATGGTGAGACCTACTCATGAAGACAGGCACACTTTGTCGACATCTGACCCACGCAAGCTGTTGCACCAACAATACATCCTCTGCGCCAATGCTGTTTCACGGATTTTGTGCACAGTAATCTGGTCAAGCCAACTGGTGTCGACAATGTCATGCTCTAAATGTAGAACACCTTCATAAGAACTGAACTTGGATGAGCTCACCTTAAGTACGCCCGTCGAAAAGGCGCAAGATGAAAGGATATTGTCGTTGTTAACGAACCCTGGATCAACATCCTGCAAGGGACATGCTTCTGTCAGCAACGCAGAAGCTAGTGTGTGAAAAGCGGTGTTGCTGAACAGCATTCCCGCGCCGCCGTTGTAAACCGCTTGGTTACTGTACATGATGTAAATATGAGAAAAGGACAGGGGTAATGTTGACGGGAACCAAGACAGGTAGTCACAAAGCAGAGGTACGTTGACCCAAGTATCATCGTCCACCAAAAAAAACCACTTTTTGTTCTTGAGCTCAGGTTTTTCCTTTGAAAGCCATTTCATGCCATAAACTTGACGCCATTGAGCGTCCGCGAAACTTGATTTGTTCGCAATCTCTGGCAAAGTTATCGTGCCGAGCTCGTCATCTGCCGCATCCGCAAGAATGATTACATTTGTGGCCCAGCGCATCCATGAAGCTTTTTGACCCACCACCCTGATTCTTTCTGTCGCTGACGCCATCACTAGAAAAACGATGTCGTTGACGCCGACAGTCATCCTAGAGAATGGGGAACTCCCGCGCTGTCGCTGCAGCCATGAAGGCAGATCACTGCTGACGACAAAGGTGTCCCTAGAACGTTTAGCATGAGCGGCAATTGCCTGAATCCAAGGCTCAAGGTCTGCAGGATGCTGCAGACAGCCGGTGAAGACCTCTCTCCAGTGTAGGAAGCTGACCATCAGGCAGATTCCAAACATGCATCCCCAAAGATACACTGCAGTGATTCTCATGTGTTCGGGCACGGGGAGGTGTACAAGTGACTGTGCTTTCACGTCCGATATTATAATTGGCGATCTGATATCAGGCGCTGAATCCGCTAGCAATACCGGCACATCTCGGCACGACTGCAACGGGCCGCTGCTGATTGTGAAAGTGTTGTTCCAGTCCTCTGTTCTGTTATCGGCAACTATGGCCTGGCTGCCATTGACGCAAGGGAACCAGCACGACGTTTAGGCCACATGTGACCAGCTACATTGTTGCCAACCACTTTCGAAAGTAAAGTAGGTCCCTGCTGATTACGTGATCAAGTTCGAGGTATGCTGCATGGCAAAACCGGGTGGAGCTGCAAGGGTCATGGTTGTTACAATTAAAAGCTTAATGGCAACCGGTTTCTGTGTCGTAGGCCGTTTTCCTGTAAGCCCTCATCGAGGCTAACAGCAGAACGGCCAACGACTCAGAAACCAAAGGACTTACACAAACACGATACACATGTCGCGTATAGAAAGATGCCTTTGAATATGCACTTGTCACGGTAACTGGAAAAGGAGTTGCAGTTACATGGACATCGCTGACGGTTGAGCCCGAATCCATTGGGGAACGGATACATCAAGGTTCTATGTTGGCTACATTATTTTACACAACATGCAACACCTCAGCAACCCAAATACTCAGACGAGCATGCAAGCAAACCTGATAATGAACATCACACACACATGCAAGGTGAAGCAAAGTGTGATAAGACAGGAGACAGAAACGCTGCAACGGAGCACAACACTGACCAAGATAGGGACACTCACAGTCATAGGGGCAGTGCAGCACATCATCGCAGATCGGCAATTGCTTTGATTAGACGCCAAAACAGAACAAAACAGAGGCAGTTTGCAAGTACGGAAGCTCGTTTGACGACACAACCTTGTCTGCATGGAACGCATGATGCACAAGTGACTCCTCCCACAAGTCTTATGAATCAATGCACCCAACTGCTGCAGCCACGCTTGAAGCTACCAGCAATGAACTACTCAGGAATGACATATCTCAACACACAAGGAGAGGAAACAATTGTGCCATGGCACACCTACAGGGGTGGTGGTGAACAGCTGCACATCCCAGACGAGGAGCCGGGCCTTGGCCCATATAATGACCTGTATACACCGTTTTCGGGCAGCGGCCATGAATGGCTGAGCAATAACCAAATCCTGAAATGTGTGCTATATATGCTGCACATGCAATACCCTGACGCTAAGCACCAGAACATGGGGGGTGTCACACACCCTGTTCCCTCTGTTCAAGAGCTGCTGCACAAGGTGAAACAAGCAGATGGTAACAGCCCACTGGAGTACAGCACTGATTTCTTGCAGGCCATGAGGGATGCTCTCTCTCCAGACGGCCCAAGCCCTGCCATTACACGTGGGGACAACACACACTGGAGAGTGATGCTCATCAATGCAAGGAGGAAACACGTTGACTTCATAGATCCTTTTGGGACAGGCTTCCTGCATTCAGTGAGAACAAGCATTCAAAACTTCTATGAAAGAGACAAGACTGGCACATGGACGTTCACAGAGTGGACCAAAAGGCTACAGCCTAGAGGAGACACCTGGAATTGTGCAATATGGATACAAGAGAAGTGGATGCAATACTGGAGTCATACAGAAGCAACAGAGGCATTTGCTGACTGGCTGGAACAGGATGTTGACATGATCCCTGAAGGTCAAGATCTTAGGCAACACTACCACGTTGTCATGCAAATAGCAGGCACAGCAGGAGAAGACGGCATGACAGACATATACAAAGCCCGAGAAATATCTGCATCTAGGATGGCAAACCACAGGAATAAGCAAGCCCTACATGAGACATACAAAGCGCACATGCGTGAAGGTGCAAATAATAAAAGTGGAAGCAGGGGAAACATACCAAGCAAACAGGCAGTTAGCCACCATACTCCGTTGCACAAAAGCTATACAAAAGGGATCATCCACCTCACACAACAATTGGAACAGTCAAGCAAACAGCAAAGGAATGGATGAAGGCTTGGCAGCAGCAAGGTCTGAACAGCCAGCCTGATGCAAATAAGCAGCAGCACAAAAGCAGTGTGGAAACAGCGCAGCGTGAACATGGCAAAAAAAGCAAATTGGGACATTATACAAAACGCACCCTTGATGACAAGTACACAGGCCAGGTAGCATAGAGGCATGTCTGACTGCAGCACATAAAAAGAGTGCATTGAAGGAGCAGCCAGCACCTGGAATGGCGCAAGATGAGCACAACCAGCTGGGAGCCCATGAGACGCACACACCAAGCTCAGGAGAAGCGGCAAACCTGAAGCAAAATGAGAATGAATTACACAGTCACTCAGACCTTTGCAGGTTACTGGAGAGAAAACAAGCAAGTGCAGCTTCCGACACACACATTGACAATGCTGCCAACAGCACTGCGGAAAGCATAGCAAAGTACACGGTGATTCCCAGAGAAAAGCCACCAGGCAAGGACAAGAAGAAGAAGACAGCAGGAGCACACACCCCCTACTGTGACCACATGACAATACTGACATGGAACGTAATGGTATCTACAACAATTCCCGATGAACTAAGGGTGACTGCAGACCAGAAAAAGCCATGGGTCATTGTGATGACAGAAACCAAGCTGACTGACATAAAACAAGACAGGCTTGTCTTTGAACCGTACCTGCCAGAGTACAAGCTATACCACAGCTGTGGAAAGGGCAACAACAGTGGCCATTGTGAGACTGGCTCAGGAGGGGTCACAGTGGCGGTCTATAACTCCCTCACCACTCAAAACTCAATAGAGATTATCAGCCACAACCACGATGCAGCTAAAGCACACCTTAAAACGCTTAAACCTCCAGGAAGTGATTGCTTGACCATATGGGGGGTGTACCTGCCGAGCCATGACATGCAAAAGAGAGAACAGCTGTATCAGGTATACAGAATGACATGAAAGTGGAGGCAGACAAAGCAGGCCTGCCACAGCCCTACAATGTCATGGCTGGGGACATGAATGCAGCATTATTCACAGACGTGCAAAGGACTAAGCTTGACGGGAAGGACTTCAGGCATCAAAACTTTGTCAAGGCTCTTTGTCTTCACACAACACAACCTGACAGACAACCACACAGGCAATACACTTTTCGGCATAGAACAGACGGCAGCCAAGACAGCAGAATTAATGACAAACTCATGTCTGAATCCATGTGCACTGAATTGTTACCTTCCACAGAGGTTTTGAACACATCAGGTGATGCAGGCCATGCACCAGTCTTGGCCAAACTGCCACTTACTTGTATGAATTTCCACTGCCTCGTGAGCCCAGACTAAAAACACCAGTCCCACAGGAAGACCTGAAAGACTTCAAAGAGACTTCTGACCAGGAGACTGGAACATCAACAGCAAACCTATTACATGAGCTAGACAGTACTTTAGAACTGGCATACATACTTGAGGAGTCACGTGAGACTTTGAAAGAGACACTAAAATCTTTGAATATAGGGAGAATCACTGTCGAGCACTTTGACTGCCTTCTGCAAGCAATCATGCAACAAGTGTTGCCCGTAGCCCAACGTATCTGTAAATTTTCAAAAGGGGGTCCAGCTGGTGACAAAGGACAAGATGTACTAGCCGCCAACTTGAGGGATTAAGCAAATCAAGAAAGGGCCTCCACAATGTGCCATGCATCACAGAGAAGCCAAACCTGAAGGCAAAGAAGCGTGCAATGAAATGCGCGACCTTGTGCAGACAGAACAGAACAAGGTCCCCGAACAGCATAGAAACAGCTTCCCACAACCGCCCAGACAGAATGACAGGAGAAGCTGGCAGGAGTATGAACAACTGTGCACAAAGGCCCGCAAGACAGCAGCCAAAAGCAAAGACAAGATCACAAGAGAGCTGAAATGGCAGAGCGGTGCCGCAGCACAAAAACGCATACAGAAGCAGTACCCAAGAAAGCAAAAACAGATGAACAAGCAGTTCTTTGAAGAAGCTAATGACAAAAAACAACTCACATATGTACAAAACAGGAAAACGGGCAGATGTTGAATGATCCTGAAGCTGTGCTTGAGTACGTACAGAGCTTTCGAGAACAAGCAAAGCCAGCCTCAGGATCTGCAAAGACGGGGCCTTTCAGGCCAAGTGACGAAAGCAGAAAGTATCTGTGAGAACATGGTGCGTACAGCAGTATTGACCCTTTTACACTCAAAACAGCTACTGGAAAGCCAGGATCCAGAAACATATCATTACTTGAACATGTACGCGACCCCTGTATCTCAGGAGAAGATGAGACACCTAAAGAACGGAAAAGCACCTGGCCCTGATGGCAACCCATATGATCTGCTCAAAGCGTCTACCAGAAGGGGTGCACCAGGCAATCCATAGACAGTTCATATTGATGTGGATGACGGGAACAACGCCCAAGGCGTGGAAGGAGTCTCAGACGGTGCTCCTGCATAGTAAGGGCAATGAACATGACTTGGGAAACTGGAGGCCAATAGCACTAGCCAACACTCTGTATAAGCTCTGGACAGGTGTAATTGCGGAATGCCTTTACAAATATGCAAAACACTTCAACATCCTAAGTAGCGCCCAGGAGGGCTTCAGAAAGCAAAAGAACACAATACGACAGCTGCAGAATGTAATGAACATCATGTCAGATGCAAAAATAAGCCAGCAAGACTCGTACTTGCTGTATGTGGATTTCAGCTCAACATTCAACACCATAGACCACGACAAACTGCTGTGCATTATGCATGACTTGGGATTCCCAGAGGATGCTATTGAAGTGATGGCTGTACTATACACCAATGCCATAACCAAGATCAGGCTCAACTTTGCAGAAACAGGACCAATCAAGATAGAGAGAGGCACAATACAAGGAGATACCCTGTCCCTGCTCCTCTTCTTAATCTTCATTGAGCCCCTGTTGAGGTGGTTGCAATCAGGAGGCAGAGGCTACAAATACAGACATCACACTACCACCTTGCATCCAGCTCACAGTCTTGACACAGAGCCGTGTCAGGCCTTGAGCTCACAGTACCAGCAGGACACCTAGACCTGCGGGGCAATCCACTGAGCAGCGCTAGCTAGCACCTTGTCAAAAGCAAGATATGATTCCTGCTATCTAGGCCTAGAGCAAGTGATACCCCACTAGGTAATTTTCTTCATGGTCACTTAGGACAGCAGCAGCTTTTTTTAATAATTTTAACATTGCATCTGTCATAGAAGGGCTAAGCATCAGCATGCATTTGAATACTGTGCAGATATTCAGCACAGCAGCTTGATGTTATATGAGACAATGCAGCCTGAGTACAAATCTGCAGAGTAACTGTCTGTTGTCAAATGTGTGTCCCATAGAAGGCTAATTAGTAGGTTTAGAACTGGATGCCATGGTCTGCGGGTAGACACAGGCCGCTGGACAGACGGTGTTCACCTAGATAGGACAGACAGGCTGTGTCTAGTGTGCAAGTCGTTGGATTGTGTGGAGGACAAGCAGCAAATTGTTTTTGATTGCCCAGCGTACAGCCATATCAGGTCACAGCATTTGGACCTCTTGCAGCACTGTTGTACTATTGCAGACTTTATATCTTTGTGTGAACCAAATGCATGTGGTGGTTTCCTTAGGGAATGCTTTGCATGTAGAAAGCAAATTTTGACGTTCACTGAACTGAACACTTTGTGTGTTGGGTCCCAGTCGCCCCCCAGGACATTGAATATATTAATTGATTGATTGATTGATTGATTGATTGAATATATTAATTGATTGATTGATTGATTGATTGATTGATTGATTGATTGATTGATTGATTGATTGATTGATTGATTGATTGATTGATTGCTTGCTTGATTGATTGATTGATTGATTGATTGATTGATTGATTGATTGATTGATTGATTGATTGATTGCTCCTGGTCCTCTGATACTTTCTCCTAATTACTATCACTACTACAGCGGTCATCAAAAGTCTGTATCCAAAACCAGTCCTTGCTCAGCAGAACAACTCTTGTGCGACGACAGCTCAATCTGACTGGCGGTACGGCCAGGTGGGCTTAGTACACCATCGAACGCGTGTGTAGGTGGGACCAGTGCGGCAGATATTGTCCGTAGCGCTAGCTGCAGAGCCTTGACCCTGACTGTGCGTTGACCTACGAAACCTGTTGTCAGCAATAAGGCAAGTTTTTTGCTGCTGTGCAGCAAGCAAAAGCCATAGGCAAGCAGGCGTCAAGAAGACAGTACTGTCTGTAAAAACAGGCCAGCTTTCTTTTGTAGTATCCAGTTTGTGAAGCAAAGCAGTGTGCTGTTAGCTATAGCCAGAGCGTTTTCACAGAAGACAAGGAGTTTGCTTGTTGAGCAAACTTTGCTGTCAGTTGAAGCAAAGCTTGTGCAACCAGCAAGCCCCTGTTTTCAGTGCAATCACTTGCAGGTGCCAGAAAATTTGCCAGAGTGGTTGCTATTTGACTTTTTTGACTTTGACCTTCGCAGCTCAGACCTTCGGCTGCGCCGAGGCAAAGCAAGTTGCTATACCTCTGGCTGTCAGCTGAACTCTAAAGCTATTCCTTTCAAACTTGACCACATACTTCCCAGTGATGAGCTGACTCATGATACCAGGGCAGTTGGGGATGCAGGGAAATGCTGCAATGTACAGCAATGCACATGTTTGGATGTAGACTTTTGACTGCTGCTGTACTACCACTACTACTAACACTGCTACCACCACCATAACTGGAATGCTCAGTGTAGTACATTGTTACAATGTCTGCCATCCTCAGCTCATATGTGTTTGGCCTGAGTTGGACTCAGCATTTTCAATTATTCATGATGATGTGTAATGGCCTATGAATGAGAAGTTATAACGCAGAGTGTAAATCAGACGGGCTCAGACTCAACTGGTTAGGCAATGTGTAACTGACTAACACCCAATTCACAAAGGCTGCATACTGCATGCAATAAAAGGATGCAGCCATTGTTGAGCCCATAATCAAGCAGCTTGACTCTCACGCAGTGTGTGACCAGCTGGCATGAAGGGAACTCGTGGACTGTCTATGCAGAAGCACTGCAACTGCTGGCTTTTTCAAAGACACAATTTATGCCTTTGCAAGGTTTTCAGGAACCCGTGTAAGGCCTATTATGGCAGGGTATCCACCTGAGCCCTTCACTACAGCGTGCTGAGCATGACAGTCATTGGTTTCAAATTGTGTTGCCCTTGTCTTTTGTGCTGTCTTGCCTTGTCACTTTCTTGAACGGCAGCTATGTATTGGAGCATGTGTATTCTGCAGCCATTTGGTAGCTGTCAGCATGCTATATGTCTGATTCTTTCAGGCAGAGCAACCTGCTGTGCCTAAACTCTGGGCCATTTTGCTTGCATCCTCAGTGTGGGCTGTTGAGAGGTCTGCCAGTCCCAGAAGCTGCTGTTGATGTCTTATTGATATTGTGAGGGGTACTCCATAAGCTTTACATTGCTATACAGCAAGCAACGCCATGATTGACTTAGAACTTTTACAAGGATCTAGAGGTCACTGTGATATGTACTGTGTCATATGCTGTTGCATGTGCAGGCCCATGATTCAGGCTGATCCTATAGGATCCTATAGCTATCTTTCTGCAGCTGCACTTGGCAGAGCACGTGCAGTGTTGAGGGTATACCGCAGCTGTATTGTTCCAGGCTGTATGTTAAGTGGTATCTGATTTGTGTTATGCTGTCAGCGCTGCTGTTCCTTGCAAGACTGAGGAGCCAAAAATGCTGTACTGAGTGCTAATGAAATTATTTATGCACCTGCTGCTGTTGCCTGTCTGGCAGCTGCCTGGCGTTTGTGTTGGGAAAGCTGCTTTGTGCTATTCTTGTTGATTGCCTTGAAGTGCCATCTGCTGGGCCCACCATGCCGAGTGCTCATGTGCATACTACCTTGCAGCTTGGTAACGGTCTGCACAACAATTGCAATCCTTCACTGGAAAGCACGAATGTTCACAGTGCCTTGAGGCTGTCGCCAAGTGCTCATGTGCAGACCAGACTGCTAGTGTCTTGTTCAGCTGCAAGTCTGATGATATGCGCATGCCAGCTCTTGCTAGATTGCATTTCACATTGTCTGCACTGCAATATCCTATGTTCTTATGCGCCTGCTGCTTTCTATGCTCAAAACTTATATTGCAGGCTTTTGCAATTTATTGCTGTCCCCTCAAAGCTTTTCATTAGAGAAGTCCAATCATATGCGTGTTTATGCAAGCAGGCGCACATTGCCTAAGATATGCCAAAATAGTGTTTTTGTATTGACACACCCTCAAAATCCATTCTGCTGCACAAATCC
>JAABUH010001938.1_pt1 | contig 21137 bp, 22 predicted proteins | sample 5559121 | NCBI WGS metagenome assembly JAABUH01 (sample SAMN10711871, study PRJNA513364) | rock metagenome | isolation source: Antarctica rocks | place: Antarctica: Victoria Land, Battleship Promontory nord | collected 2015-12-28
CTGCCGCAGCACCCGAGGACATCGCGCCGAGCCCTCCCAGCATACCCTCCCTCCCCCTTTCGGGCACCGGCCAATTCGCCAACGGCATCAAAAAGGGCCAAAGTCGAGCTAATAGGGCCGTATATCAAGCCGATCGCCGGTCAACCGCATGAGCCCTCAAGCCATTGGGACAACGACAAACGCACTCGCTACGTACTCGCGAAAGGCTCGCTCATCTGGGCCGGTTGTATACTCTCCGCGAACGTGGTGAGACATTAACCCCATGCCGGTTGTCGACAGAGTTCTTTCCGACCAATTGGTTTCGATAGGACGGTGTAGATCGTGGAGTCCTGTTCATCATCGTGGCACGGACGATCGATGGCCGCTGCGGCTCGGTTGTTTGCACCTTCGAGGTGTCGCCGCCTGCCATGCGCCCACCGCTTTCATCCTCCCGCCGCGCGAGCGAGGGCTGCGGCATGATCACCTCACGCCTGTTCGGGCGCGACCCCGAACTTCACCGGATCGAGGAGCTTGTCGGCGGCGTGCGGGAGCGCGGCGGGGCGCTGGAATATCGAGGTGACCTTCGAGGAGGCCCGTCGGCACCTCGGCGTCGCCACCCAACGCCAGTGGAGCCAGCGCGCCATCGAGCGCCCCATGCCCTGCCTCCTCGGGCTCTTCAGCCTCGTCACCCTCCTGGCCGATGCCCTCCATGGGACGTCCTTGCCGACGCGCCAGAGCGCCTGGTATGCCAAGCCCGAGGCGACCTTCCTCGACGCCTTGGCCGCCGTGCGACGGCATCTCTGGATCAGCGGCCAGGCGAATGCGCCAACCCCCATGAACGCAGCGGAGGTGGCCGATTCACCGGACCACCTCTTCGCCGCCCTCGTCGATGCCGCGTGCTACGCGGCGTAAAAAGGCCAAAGTCGAGTCGGAGTTGGTGATCGCGCCCCGGCCCCACCGCTGCGCTACTCGCCCCTGGAGTCCGCTGAAGCTCGTGCAGCGTGGCATGTTCGACCGGGCGCTTTGCCTGCCTCTGGCGCCGCTTCCGGCTCGCCGGCTGACGCGCCGCCGAAAGGCGGCCGTTCCTGGACACGATGGCCCAGGCGACGCGGTGATTGGCCGACCAAATGGAGACGGCTGCTGGCCGGCGTCGATGTCGGCATGACCAAGCCATTCTCCTCGCCATCCGTGACCGTCAGCCGTCGCTCAGGGCGTGCTCGATCGACCCCCGACCGCGTGCCCCGGCGCATTGGTCGGGTACAGGACGACGCAGCAGATTGAGGCGGACGCCGGGGCGAGTAGCGCCGCAGTGGGGCCGGGGCGCGGTCACCAACTCCGCCGCAGACCCCTGTAGAATTCGTCATTATTCCATCAAATATGTCCGCCTTTTGGTAAGACCACCTGCTTGACATTACTGCATGGCCTCTTTATACTGCCAACATGAGCAGCCCAGTAGAAAATCGTTGTCGCGCGGTCCGATTCTCGGCACCGAACCCCTGGCCCGATTCGTCCATCAGCCGCTCGGGGCGACATATACCGCTCCTCCGCCGCATTGCCCCGCCTGTCTTCATGGACCTTTCCGAATACCCCCTGAACGGGGACGATCGTCCGTCCGTCCTGGCCTATAGGAAGGAGTGCCCGTGATGACTGACAGGCCGAGCGCGCGGCGGTTGACCCGCCGACAGGTGCTGTCCGGCGGTGTGGCGTTCGGGGGCTTGCTGCTGCTCCAGGCCTGCGGTGGGCAGCCGGCGACCCCAACCCCCGCCGTGCCCACCGTCGCGCCACAACCCGCGCAAATCCCCACGGTGGCCTTGAACCAACCCGCCGCCACGGCGGCACGCACGGCGACCGCCGCCTCGGCAGGGGCGACGAGCGCCCCCTCGGCGGTCGCCACCCCTGCGGCGGCGGGCGTGCCGGTCGCGCGGGCCAACGTCCCGCGCGAGAAGACGCTGATCATCGGGTTCGAGGGCGGGCCGGTCCAGGCACCCGAGCAGGGCAATCCCTATGTGCTGGCCGCGCGCCTCTCGCAGGGGCTGCATCAGACGGTGATCGAGTCGCTCTATTACCTGAACTACGAGAACGGGCAGGTGATCCCCTGGCTGGCCGAGAGCCACGAATTCAACGGGGACTTCACCCAGGTCGATATCAAGCTGCGCCAGGGGGTGGAATGGTCCGACGGCCAGCCCTTCACCGCCGAGGATGTCGCCTTCACCGTCAACCTGCTCCGGGACAACGCGACCCTCGACTACGGGCCGGAGATGCAGCGCTTCGTCAAGGAGGCGACGGCGCTCGACCGGCTGACCGCCCGGATCACCCTCAAGGAGCCGTATCCCCGCTTCATCTACAACAATTTCAGCGTCCGTATCTGGGGGGCCGTGCGGATCCTGCCGAAGCATCTCTGGGCCGGGCAGAATCCGCTGACCTTCACCTTCTTCGATCTGGCGAAGGGGTGGCCGGTTTTCACCGGCCCCTATCGTATGGTCAAGGCGTCCGACAACGAGTTCGTCTACGATCGCCGCGACGATTGGTGGGGCGCGAAGAGCGGCTTCCGGGCGCTGCCCGCGCCGGAGCGGATCGTCTTCCTGGAGGCGGGCGCGGATGACCGGAAGGCGGCGGCGCTGGAAGCCAACGATGTCGACGCCCAGCCGAGCCTGACGATCGATGCTTTCTCCAAGGTGAAGGAGCGGAATCCCAAGGCGATCGCCTGGCTCGACAAATCGCCATACGCCTGGATCGATCCCTGCCCCGGCACGCTCGGCTTCCAGACCGAGACCCCGCCGTGGGACAATGTCGATCTGCGCTGGGCGGTCAGCCTCGGGATCGATCGGAAGAAATACGCCGACGCGGTCGGGTTCGGCACCGGCCTGCCCGCGCGCTACAACTTCCCCTTCTACGCCCCGCTGGAAAGCCTGCTCAACGACAACAACGACCTCTTCGAGAAGTACAACACCCTCGAGTACAACCCCCAGAAGGCGATGCAGCGGATCGAGAAGGCGGGCTACACCAAAGGTGGCGGCGGCATGTATCAGAAGGACGGCAAGCCGCTCCAGGCCAACCTCCTCGTGCCGGTCACGTCGCTGTCTCTGCCGGGGATTTCCCTGTTGGCGACCAATCTCAAGGCGATCGGCATCGACGCGGTGCCCCAGGGGCTGGCGTCGACACAATGGACCGACAAGCGCAATCGCGCCACCTTCGAGATCGAGACCGGCCAGGTTGCCTGCGGCAGCGTGGTCGATCCCTTCGCCGAGTTGAATCTTTTCCATAGCCAGTGGATCAAGCCGCAGGGCGAGATCCGCGGTAATAACTACTGGGGTTACAAGAACCCGGACTACGATACGGTCGTGGATAAGATCCGGCTCTTGCCGCCGGGCGATGCCGGGATCAAGCCGCTGTTCCGCCAGGCGCTGGAGATGCGCCTGCGCGATCTCCCCCACTTCGCGATCGCCCAGCAGTATCGCGTCGTCCCCTTCAGCACCAAATACTGGGCCAACTGGCCCTCGGCGCAGAACAACTACATCCACCCGCCGAACTGGTGGATGACAACGCTGATGGCGATCATGGGCCTGAAACCGGCGGGTAATTAGGGCGCGCGGCGCCAACGGGCCTATTGCCCTGTCCAGGCGTGCGTTGCCGAGGGCTTGCCGAGGGGGGAGCGGATGACGGTCGGGTATGTCATCAAGCGGGTGGGTGTCTTCCTGCTGATTATCTGGATCACGGCGACGATTAACTTTATCATCCCCCGCCTGGCACCGGGCGACCCGGTCCAGGCGGTCCTCGGGCGGCTCGAGTCGCAGGGGTCCAAGGTCGAGAACAGCGAGGTGCTGATCGCGCAATATCGCCAACTGTTCGGCCTGGACGATCCGCTCCCGGTGCAATATCTGAAGTATCTGGGGGCGATGGCCCGGTTCGATCTCGGCTATTCGCTCGCCTATTTTCCCACGCCGGTCTGGTCGATCATCGGCGCTGCCCTGCCGTACACCCTGGGCCTCCTGACGGTCGCGACGATCATCTCGTTCACCCTCGGCATCCTCTCCGGGGCGCTCCTCGTCTGGAACGGCTCGCCACGCGCCGCCCGGTTGTTCGCGCCACTTTTCATGATCGTGGCCCCGATCCCGTACTATTTGCTGGCGATCCTCCTCCTCTTCGCTTTCGCCTTCATCTTGCGCTGGTTCCCCTCCAGCGGCACGACCTCGCCGGGACGGATCGCCACGGGCGGGTTCGATCCCGGCTACATCCTCGACATCCTCTACCATTCGATCCTGCCCGCCCTGTCGATCATCCTCGCCAGTATCGGCGGTTGGGCCGTCGGGATGCGCGGGATGATGGTCACGATCCAGGGCGAGGATTACCTGACTCTGGCGGAAGCGAAGGGGCTCAAGAAACGCCGGATCTTCCTGCGCTACGCCGTGCGGAATGCGATGCTCCCCCAGTTCACCAACCTGGCGATCTCGCTCGGTCACGTCGTCTCCGGTGCCGCCCTGGTCGAGCTGATCTTCAGCTACCCCGGTCTGGGCTACCGACTCTATCAATCGATCACGCAGTCGGACTACACCGTTATCCAGGGGATCACCTTCTTCCTAGTCCTCTCGGTCGCCAGCGCCGTCCTGCTGCTCGATCTGATCTACCCCAAGCTCGATCCCCGGATCACCTACGCGAGGAGATGAGGCATGGCGACGACCGGCATCCCCGGGACCACGGTGGCGTCGGCCCCCCCCCGACCGTCGGGCTGGCGCTGGTCGAGCGTGCGCTACTGGATCGGCAACTGGAAACTCTCGTTCGGGCTCGCTCTGCTCCTCGGACTCCTCCTCTTCAGCTTCCTCGGTCGCTTCTTTGTCGATTATTCGCAGACCGAGGTCGTCTCGGCACCCTTTAAGCAGGCACCGTCTGCGGCATATCCGATGGGCACCGATAACGCCGGCCGCAATATCTTCGCGCTGATGGTCTACGGCATCCCGCCGACGTTGCAGATCGGCCTGATCGCTGGTTTTGTCGGCACCGTCGTCGGCACGGCGCTGGGCCTGATCAGCGGCTACTATCGTGGCTTCTGGGACACCGCGATCCGCAGCGCCGCCGACATCACGCTCACCATCCCCGCCCTGCTCATCCTGGTCGTCGTCGCCTCCTACTTCCGTACGACGACGATCACCGTCACCGGGCTGATCATCGGTATCTTCGCCTGGGCCGGGCCGACACGGGCGATCCGGGCGCAGACGCTGACCTTGCGTGAGCGCGCCTTCGTGCGGGTCGCCACGATCTCGGGGCAGCGGGATCTCCAGATCATCGCGCGCGAGATCTTGCCGAATCTGCTCCCCTACATCGCCGCCGGGCTGGTCGGCTCGGTCCTAGGGGGGATCGGCGCGGCGGTGGGGCTCCAGCTGCTGGGCCTCGGACCGCTCTTCACCCCCAATCTGGGGATGATGCTGCAATACGCCTTCACCGGCGCGGCCCTCTACCAGGGGATGTGGTGGTGGTGGGGGCCGCCGTCGCTCGCGCTGGTGATCCTGTTCATCAGCCTTTTCCTGATCAGTCTGGCCCTGGACGAGGTCGCCAATCCGCGGCTCCGCGTCCGGGTCGAATGAGCACGCAGGCGCGGTGATGCGAGGCGGCGCGCGAGCGCCCCCCGGCTCGATCGCGTGGAGGGACACAGCGCATGGAGCGAGCGACGGACAAGGACGTACTCCGGGTCGAAGGCTTGCAGGTCCGCTACCGCACGCCGCTCGGGGAGGCGCAGGCAGTGCGCGGCGTCAGCTTCACGATCGCGCGCGGGGAACGCTTCGGGTTGGTCGGCGAGTCGGGCTGCGGCAAATCCACGACCGCCAACGCGATCCTGCGCCTGATCAGGCCGCCCGGCTACATCGCGGGTGGCAAGGTCATCGTGGCAGGCACCGACATCATCCAACTATCCGAGGAAGCATTGCGTCAGATGCGCTGGAGCAAACTGGCCCTGGTGATGCAGGGGGCGATGAATTCCCTCAACCCGGTGATGCGGGTCGGGGAGCAGATCGCCGACGCGATCACGAACCACACCAACACAAAACCATCGGCGGCGGCGCTGGAAGAGCGGATCGTCCGCCTTCTCGGCACCGTAGGGCTCCCGGCCCGCGCCTACAAGATGTTCCCGCACGAACTCAGCGGCGGGATGAAACAGCGGGCCTGTATCGCCATGGCGATGGTCCTGGAACCGGCGCTGATCATCGCCGACGAGCCGACCAGCGCCCTCGATGTGGTGGTGCAGCGGGTCGTCGCGCAGACGTTGATCGAAGTCGGCGAACGCCTCGGTGCCTCGCTCCTGCTGATCGGCCACGACATGGGCTTGCAGGCGCAGTTGGTCCACCGGATCGGCGTGATGTACGCGGGCGAACTGGTCGAAGTCGGCACGGTCGATGCGCTCTTCAACCGGCCCCGGCATCCCTATACCCAGTTACTGATCTCGTCGGTCCCCTCGCTGAAGCGGCGGACGCTGCCGAAACCGATCCCCGGCCTGCCGCCGTCGCTGGTCAACCCCCCGGCGGGGTGCGTCTTCCACCCGCGCTGCCCACACGTCATGGCGATCTGCCGCGAGGTCGCGCCGATCTCACGCGAGGTGGGGCCAGGGCAGGTCGCCGCCTGTCATCTCTACAACGAGGACCAATCAGGCGCGCACGATCTCATCACGCCGGGGCGCGTCCCAGAGCGGATCGTCCGGGCAACGGTAGAACAATCCGCGAGTAATTCCGCGGAGCGTGCATAGAAGGACGAGGAGTACAGCGTATGGCCGCGCCGGTATTGGAAGTACGCAACCTCGGCAAGGTCTTTAGCCGGGGGGTGTTCAAGAAGGAAGAGGTTATTGCACTCGACGATTTCTCCATGCAGATCGACCCGGCCCACCCGACGATCACCGCCATCGCCGGCGAGAGCGGCAGCGGCAAGACGACACTCGCCCTCCTACTGCTCGGTCTCTTGACGCCCAGCACTGGCCAGATCCTCTACCAGGGCCAGGATACGGCCGGGCTCTCGGCGGGCGGCTGGGCGAACTTCCGGCGCGAGGTGCAGGCGATCTTCCAGGATCCGTTCGAGGTCTTCAATCCCTTCTACCGGGTCGATCACGTTTTGGAGACGGTCATCAAGAACTTCCGGCTGGCGCACGGGCACCAGGAACGCGATCGGCTGATCCGCGAGGCGCTCTCCTCGCTGGGCCTGGAACCCGACGCGGTCCTGGGGCGTTTCCCGCACCAGCTCAGCGGCGGTCAGCGGCAACGGATCATGATCGCCCGCGCCATCCTGCCCGGCCCGAAGGTGATCATCGCCGATGAGCCGGTCTCGATGGTCGACGCCTCGCTGCGCGCGCTGATCCTCGAGAATATGCTCCACCTGAAACGGGAGCGCGGGATCTCCTTCCTCTACATCACCCACGATCTCTCCACCGCCTACCAGATCAGCGACGATATCTACGTCCTCTACCTCGGCGGCGTGGCCGAGCACGGCGACGTGGCACGCGTGATCGAGAACCCGCATCACCCGTATACGAAACTCCTGGTCGAGTCGGTGCCGATCCCCGATCCGGCGACCGGCTGGGGCGAGAAGGTGGTGTTGCCACCGGAAGACGAGATCCGCAGCGAGGCGCGCGGCGGGTGTCGCTTCGCGCGGCGCTGCCCCCAGATGATGGCGATCTGTCGCACCGCGCCGCCGCCACTCTACGAGGTCGGGCCGGACCAGTATGCCGCCTGTTTCCTGTACCGGGATCGCCCGGTGAAGGCCGCGGTCGGCGCGCGACGCGCCCTGCCGATCGTCGCGGAGGCCTGAGGGGGGAACGATGGGACCACGAACACGCGGGCTGCGCGCGCTCGCCACGGTCGCCCTGTTGCTCCTCCTCGCGGCCACCCTCGGCGGCTGCGGGCGGGTGCCGGATGGTCGCGCACCGGCGACCCGTCTCACCCTCGTCGCCGCCGACGGGCAGCGCCTCGACGCGACGGCGACCGCGCTCGGCGAGCGGCCCGCGATCCCCGAGGCGACGGCCCGGACGCAGGCCGCTCTGGTGCTGCCCGTCAGCGGGCAGGCGACGTCCGTCCAGGCCCGCTTCGTCGCCCTGACGCTCGGCACCGAAGGGACGGCCCGCCACGTCTGGCTGATCACCTACATCGGCGCCCCGTTCGTGCCCACCGGCTGCACCTGCCACGTCGATGGAACGACCGCGAACACCGTCGTGGCGATCGACGGCCAGAAGGGGATGCCGACCATGGTCTTCGGCATTGACGAGGAGCGACACGAGCCGTGAGGGCGGTGGTGATAGGGGCTGGGCACCGATGGCGCGACGCGATCCGCGACCGCTCGCCGGGCACGAGCACCCTCCCGGCAGCCGCTGCGACAGTCCGCGCCGCCTCGTCCACCAGGAAAGGGGCCACCGATGACGATCCCGATCGAACGGGTACGGGCCGCGCCGCGCTGGCGGACGCCGGGGCCGCAACCGAATGGGTTGCAGGCGACGCCCGACGGCCTCTGGGCGATCGACCGGGACGATCTGCATGCCTATCTGCTGGCCTGGGGGGACGGGCGCACCCTCGCGCGGTTCCCCACGGACACCCACCATGCCAGCGGCATCACCTGGGACGGTGAGGCGATCTGGGTCGCCTCGACCTTCGCGCCGATCGCCCTCTTCCGCTACGCGACCGATGGCTGTCGTGGCTGGTTGGCTTATCCGCGCACCGTTCACCGTCCGCTACGCCGCGCGGTTGTACGCGTGGTGCAGCCCGCCGAGCACGGGGATGGCCTGAATCTTCCCGTCTGTCTCCGGTCGCACCACTGGCCCCTCGGCGCCGTCGGGGAGGTGTTGCTGCACGCCTTGGTGCGGCCGCGCGCCGTTGCAGTACGACGCGTACTCGCGGAGGACACGCCGGAGGGGCGCCTCGCTGCGGACGAGGACGTGGTCCAGGCACGCGCGGCGCACGCTGCCGCGGAAGCGCTCGCAGGAGGCGTTCTGCCGGGGCGCGCGGTAGGCGGTCCGCAGCACGGTGATCCCGCTCGCCTCGGCCACGCGCGTGAACGCCGGTCCGTACTTGCTATCGTTGTCGCGGATGCGGTACGCCGGTCGCTGGCCGAAGGGCGTCGCCTCGCGCAGCTGGCCTGTCGTTAGCTTTTCGACGGGATTTTACGGTAGGCCCGTCTCACGAGACGGCAGCAGCACCTGGTTGCCCGCAACGGCGTGGTTGCTGCGGGTCGTGGCGCGGCGACGGTGCTGGAGGGCCGCCGCCCCGTCGGCGATGCCGTTATCGCAGGGAAGGGGGCGATTCTGTGCGATACTGGGGCAGTTAAGGCGCGACCCGCCTCGCCGTGTCGGGTGGCCGGAGGGGCGACGGCAACGCATTCTCTGCGATAGAGGCCCCGATGGCGCAGCTCCCCGCGCCTCCCGCAACAAGCCCCACGTTCCAGACGGCGGTGGAAGGCTTCCTCGCGCAGGCCCGGTTCGCCCCGCGCACGCGCGACAGCTACGGGCGCGACCTCGCTCCGCTGGTCACCCGGCTCGGCGCAGGGCCGGTCACGGGGCTCACGCCAGCGGCGGTCGCCGCCTTCCTGGCGGGCTTGATGCACCGCGCCCCGGCCACCTTCAACCGCCGCTACGCTGCCGTGCAGAGCCTCATCCGCTGGTGTACGCGGCAGGGCTGGCTCGACCATGACCCGCTCGCCACGCAGGCGCGCCGCCCGCAACCACCGGGCGGGCCGCGCGCCCTCGACCCGGCGCAGGTCGAGGCGGTGCTGGGGGGCATCCGCGATCGGCGCGACCGCGCCCTCTTCTGGCTGCTCTACGACGGCGGGCTGCGCTGCCACGAGGCGCTGGCGCTCGACATCGAGGCGATCGACTGGGGCGAGCGCGCCATCCACATCCACGGCAAGGGCGACCGGCCCCGGGAGATGTGCTTCTCCCGGCAGGTCGCGCGCCAGCTCGATGCGTACCTGCAGGAGCGTGGCGCGCCGACGCGCGGGCCGCTCTTCGTCACCCACCGCCGTGCACGGAACCCGCGCCGTGCCGACCTGACGGCGGACGGCCACGCCCGGCTCTCCTACCGGCAGGCCGATACGCTCTGGAAGGGCTACACGCCAGGCTGGGATCTGCACCAACTCCGCCACACGGCGATCAGCGCCCGAGCGGCGCGGGGCTACACCGAGGTCGAGCTCAAACGCTTCAGCGGCCACCGCGCGCTGCGCAGCCTGGAGCGCTACATCGCCGACAACCGCGAGGCGGCCAAGCGCAAGGCGCGCGAATGGGAGCGGCACGCGTGGCCGGACGGCTGACCCTCCCGCTTGGCGATCCCGGCGCGATTGGCACGGGCACGGCGGGCTACGACGCCGAGACGCTGCGGCGCTTCTTCACCCTGCCCCCGGACGACCTCGCCCTCGTCGGACGGGCGCGTGGCGACCACAACCGGCTCGGCCTCGCGCTCCTCCTGGCCACCCTGGCCTGGGGCGACATCACGCCGAACCGCCGTCGGCAATGGGCCGCCCTCGTCCGTCGCCAGTCGGCGCAGGCCCTGCGGCGCTCCCCGGCGGCCAAGCGCCAGACGCTCCTGCTCGCCTTCCTCGGGGTGCGTCAGGAGGAACTGACCGATGCCGCTGTCGAGATGTTCGACGTGCTGATCGGGCGTGTCGTCGGCACAACGAGCGAGGCGGTCCGCGCGGCAAAGCTCGCCCAGGCCGAGGCCGACGCCGAGGGTGCGCGGCTCTTCCGCAGCGTGGCCGCGGTAGTCCTCGACGAGGCGGTCCCGCCGGGGGCGGTGCGCGCGGCCGTCTTCGCGCGCGTGCCGCGCGAGCAACTCGACGTGCACGTGGCCGCCGGTACGCCGGCCGAGGGCGGCGAGATGGGGTTATTCTGCGCCGCCCTCGCGGGGCACTTCCGGCAGTTGCGGGCCGTCGCGCGGCCAGTCTTGCGGACGTTGCGCTTCGGCTCACCCCGCGCCGACAACCCGTTGCTCCCGGCACTCGCGCTGCTCCGCACGCTGTTCGCGGAGGGCCGGGTAGGGCTACCGCCGACGGCCCCGGTCGCCTTCGTGCCGGCGCGCTGGGACCGCGCCGTCCACCGCACAGGGCGGCCCGACCGCCACGCCTGGGAGGCGTGCCTGCTCCTTGAAATGCGCGCCGCGCTGCGTGCCGGCGACCTCACGGTCGTCGGGAGTCGGCGGTACACGCCCTGGGATACGGGCCGCTACACGCTGACCGCCTGGGCGGTGCGGCGTGCTCCCTGGCAGGCCGAGCGCGGCACGAGCGCGGACGGTCCGGCCGCGGTCGCGCGGGCGCTGGCGGAACTCGACGCGCTCACGGTGCGCGTCGCCGCAGGCTTAGCGACCAACGCCGACGCGCGCATCAGCAAAGGCAAGCTCGCGCTCACCGCGCTCGACCGCATGGCGGTGCCGCCGGAGGCCACCCAGGCCCGCGACGCCCTCGCCGCGCTGCTGCCGCAGGTCGAGTTACCCGAGTTGCTGCTGGAAGTTGATTGCTGGACCGATTTCACCCGCACCCGCACCCACCTCACCGGGCGTCGCGCGCCGACGGCGGAGCACTTGGCGGCGATCCGCCCGGCGCTCTTCGCCGTGCTCGTCGCCGAGGCGACCAACCTCGGGTTCGCGACGATGGCCCGTGCCGCCGGCCTCCCGGAGGCGCAACTCGCGCGGGTCTACGACTGGTACTTTCGCGCGGAGACGTTGCGCCAGGCGATCATCGCCCTGCTTACCCACCACCGGACGCTCCCGCTGACCGCCCGCTTCGGGGCGGGGACTACTTCCTCCTCCGACGGGGTGCGCTTCGGCGTCGCCGCCTCGACCCTCAACGCGCGCCACCACCCGCGCTACTTCGGGATGCGCCGCAGCGTCACGCTCTATTCGCACGTCTCCGACCAGGGCACCCAGTTCTGGATCGACGTCGTCAACTGCCAACTGCGCGAGGCCACGTATGTCCTGGACGGCTTGCTCTATCAGGAGACACTGCCGATCCACGAGCACTCCACCGACACCCATGGCTACACCGACATCCTGTTCGGGCTCTGCGAGGTGCTGGGCTACCGCTTCGCGCCGCGCCTGCGCGACCTGCCCGACCAGGTGCTCGCCCGCGCCCACGCCGCTGCCGACTACGGCGCGCTGGACGCCGTGTTACGCCAGCCGATCCGGGGCGCGCTGATCGCGCGCCACTGGGATGAGCTCCAGCGCCTCGGCGCGTCGCTCAAGGAGGGACGCGCCGTGCCCGCGCTGGTCGTCGCCAAGCGCCAGGCGCTCCAGCGGCAGAACCCGCTCCAGCAGGCGCTCCAGGAACTGGGGCGGTTGGCCAAGACCCGGCACATCCTCCAGACGTCGACGACCGGGCGCTCCGGCGGCGGGTGCTGGTCGGCCTGAACAAGCAGGAGCGGCTGCACGCCCTGGCCCGGGCGATCTGCTTCGGGCGGCAGGGCCGATTTGGCGACCGGGGCTATGAGGCCCAGCTCAACCGCGCCTCGGCGCTCAGCCTGGTCATCAATGCGCTGATCGTCTGGGACACGACCTATCTCGCCGCCGCCGCAGACGACCTCGCGCAGCGCGGGCAGCCCGTCCCCGACGCGGCGTGGGCCCACGTGACGCTGCTGCTGTGGGCGCACATCCACCTGGTCGGGCAGTACCGCTTCGATGAGCCGGTGCTCCACGGCAGGTTGCGTCCGTTACGGGCGAGCGCGGCCGAGGAGGAAGTCGCGCCTGACGAGGAGGCGTAGCGTAAATTCCCGTCGGAAAACTAATGGGAGGCCGATAGCTCTGCGCCCCCGCTGCGGGCTGGCGTCGTGCCCAGGCATAATAGGGCGAGTCCGGGCGCAGGCCGCTCGCCGCCGGACGATCGGCGTCGATATTGTTTGCGCCTTGTTTGATTACCAAGCGCAGCATGTCGATGGTCACGGCCGCCTGCTGGAGTTCGGCGGGGATATTGGGGTCATGGGGGTCGATGACCGTATGGACGCCATACAAGCGCGTGGCGAGGGCGGAGCCGCTGACCGCCCCCTCGACCTGCGTGATACTCTCGACGAGTTCATCCGGGCCGGGGTCGGCGCTATTGCGCGCGTGTTTCTCGGCGGCGTAGGCGAGGAAGCCGCGCGTGACCCCACACCCCATGCTGTGGCAGACGAGCGTGATCTTGCGCTGCTGTTCAGCTCGGTTGTAGAGCCGGACCATATCGGTGTAGAGCATCGCCGCATCGGTGCCGAGATCGCTCTGGCTGTCGCACTTCTCGGTTGATTCGTCAACGATGGTCGGGATCGGGATCGCTGCGTCTGGGCGGGGCATCGATGACTGCACGCCACTGCAAACATTGCCTATGAGTCTACGGGCATCCTGGTAGTACTCGAATATCTGGAGCCAGTTCCCGCTGCTATAATCTGCGAGCAGGCCGTCATTGTAGATCGTGGGGAAGCCGATGCCGTTCACGCCCGCATTGTTGAGTCTGGCGGGCGTCGTAATCCCATGCACGTACATCAACAGCGTGCTCCCATCGTTCGGGCTACCACGATCGCTCCCGAGCCGATAGCCAACTTCCCGTCGGGAAAGCCCCTTACCCGGTTGGGGATCCCCTTGCGGGCAGAGGCGATCGCCACCGCCGACACCCTCACCCAGGATTTCGCCGTGATGCTGCGCGAGCGGCGCGGCGAGCGGCTGGACGCCTGGCTGGCCGAGGCGGAGGCCTGCCCCGTGCCGGCGCTTCGCCGCTTCGCAACCGGGCTGCGGGGCGATCTCGACGCCGTGCGCGCCGGGCTCAGCGAGCCTTGGTCGAACGGCCCGACCGAGGGCTGTATCCACAAGCTGAAGCTGCTGAAGCGCCAGGGCTACGAGCGAGCGGGCTTCGACCTCTCGCGACAGCGCGTGCTCGCCGCATGAAGTGGATCATCGAAAGGCGGCAAGAGCCAGCAAGTCGTGGCGAGGTTTGAGACCGCGACCTTCACCTCGCTGGCGGATGGCCTCCGCGCCGCCGCGTAACCCAGAATCGGCGGCAACTCCCCACTTCCCCGATATGCTCCAGCGCCCAGCATTTCACCATAACTTCGCGACCTCTGCCGCAGATAATTTCCCCCCAACACGCCAGCAAGTGGATCGCCAGGGCGGGAGGGCGGCGGCGACGAGCCAAGCCCACACCCCCGCTTGCCCGCTGCGGTGTGGGAGCGGCACCTCGTTGCGGTGGTCAGCGACATCTCTGGCACCCTCGCCAGATCGGTCCCGACCGGCAGGCAGCACCCGGCCATCACCGTGCACATCGTCGCCCCCGCACGCCGACCGCCATGAGATGTCGCCGCGAACGGTGCCCAGGCCCGCGTCTACCTCGCCGCGGCCGTCCGGCGGGAGCGCCTCCGCCGGTAGAGCGCCGTGGCCACGGCGACGCTCGGCGGCAAGAGGGCGAAAACCCCGGCGAAGGGCAGGATGGCGGCGCACAGGGCGCAACTTGCGAGCGCCATCCACCGGCCCGACCCGCGCAGCAACTTCACCCCGGCCGCCCCACCGATGATATACGTGGCGATGCCGAGCGCGTTCGGGATCGGGAGCCACGCGTCCGCACCCCAGCCGACGAAGTAGGAGAGCGCGAGCCCGGCGGCCGCATAGGTACCCACGGCGAGGACGGCGAGCCTGGGCACGCCCTTGCGGTCGAGCCGCCCCAGGGCGGCAGGGAAGGCGTCGTCGCGGGCGAGGGCATACGCGAGGCGGGAAGCGGCCGCGACGAAGGCGTTGGACGTGCCCGTGGCGATCACGAGCGCCATGGCGGCGGCGACCCCGGTAGCCCCCACGCCGAGCGAGTCGCCGCGCAGTCGGGCGACCGCGACGCGGTCCAGCTCCGGGGAGCCGTAGGTGCCTGTGCCGACGATCGCGACCGCCACCCCGACGTAGAGGAGCGTTACCAAGCCGACCGCATACAGGGTGGCCCGGGGCACGTCGCGCTCGGGGTCCCGGAATTCGGCGGAGAGGTGCGCGATGGCCTCCCAGCCGAAGAACGCGAAGAAGATGAGCGCGCCGGCGCGCCCGACCGCGCCCCAGCCATGGGGCGCGAACGGTCTCCAGCGCCCTGCCTCCATCCGTGGCAGGGCGAGCGCGGCGGCGGCGAGGAGCAACAAGGCGATGCCGGCGCTCAGGAGCAGCGCCGCCCGACCGCTCACGCCCAAGCCGAAGAGGTTGGCCCCGACGCCGAAGGCGAGGATCGCCCCCGCGAGGAGGAAGGTCGCGCGCGTGCCAAGCGCCAGCGCGGCGGCGACATAGTAGGCCCCCGTGAGGGGGACGATGATCTGGCCCGTCGCCGCGGCGATGAAATAGAACCACCCCGCCGCCGCCCCCGGTCCCGCGCCGAACGCCAGGGTGACGTAGGTCGCCACACCACCCGGATCCGGGTAGCGGGAGGCCAGCGAGGCGAAGGTCAGGGCAAGCGGGACGCCCAACAAGGACACGCAAGCCCAGGAGATGATGGATGCCGGCCCGGCCTCCGTGGCGGCAAGCCCCGGCAGGATCAGGACACCCGCCCCGACCACTGCTGCTACGTAGAGGGCGACCGCCTGCGGCAGCGCGATCATGCGCCTGAGGTCGCCGCTCACGATGTGGCCCCTTCACGGTGTGCGAGCGGCCGCTCGTGCAGCACGCTGCCGTGCTCGCCCACCGTCGAGAGCGCCACCGTGGTCGACGTCGCCGCGATCCCGGGCACGTCGCGGACGGTGTCCAGGAGGTCCTGCAGGGCCAAGGGAGACGCGGCCCGCACCTTGAGAAGCAGGCACCACTCCCCCGTGACGGTGTGGCATTCCTGGACCATGGCGGTCTCACCGGAGAGCCGCATCAAGGCCAACCCCACGTCGCGGCAACGCGCCTCCCCGGCGGTGCGCAACCACACGAAGGCCGCCACCGGCAGCCCGATGGCGTCCCAGTCCACCAGCGCCTCGTAGCCGCGGATCACCCCGCACTCCTCGAGCCGCTTCACCCGCTCGTGCACGGCCGGACGCGAGAGCCCCACAACGCTGGCCACACGTTCCTGATTGATCCGGCCATTGGCCCGCAGCAGGCGCACGATGTCCCGATCGATGGCATCCATGGCCTTCCTCCCTTGCGATTACGCCTGACGTGGGTCGAGGTGTTAGCATTAACAATAGCTACTCGCCAAACAAGAGTCAAGCAAGGACCACAATAGCTTACGAATAGTAGGTAAAAGCGTATCTGTACGGACATGGGAAGTGGTTACATCCGACGAAATGTCGGCGAGCAAGGCCAGGCGTCGCAGCGGCGAAGACAGCCCTTGCTCGCCGACAGGACCGGAGGGGCGGTTGGTCGTGTCGACGCGGAGAAAGTCCTGCCCCGCGTCCTTATTGCCCCCCAAGCGACCGCGAGGATCGTGTTACCCACGAAGGTTCTCTTGCGTTCTGCGGTGGTGTGCTCCCCTCACCGTCCATGGCAGATGGATGATGGGGAAAGGTCCTGAGCGGAAACGAGCACACGTGCCCGACCTGCGGCGCGGCCGCGCCGCGGAAGGACGGCGACGACCGGCGGGGTGGGCAACGCTTCCGCTGCGGCGCGTGCCGGGGGCGCTTCACGGCGACCACCGCGACGCCCTTCGCCGGGTACCGCTTCCCGCACGACGTCAGCGCGCAGGCCGTGCGCTGGTCCGTGCGGTTCCGGCGGTATTGTCAACTTGAGCGCGCGGTAGAGTGAGGGGATCGCTCGTCGGCGTGCTCGGCCCGAGTCACCCGGCGGATCAGGCGGCAACGGCCACGCCGGTGACCGCGCGCCAGGTGGCGAAGCGTTCGTGGCGTGTCTCGCGGTAGGCGGCAGCGGAGAGGCGGTGGCGGCGTGGGCGGCAGTGGCCGACGATCGGGCCGTAGGCGGCGAGGGAGCGCTGGGCGTGCCCCGGGCTCTTGAACCGGCGCATCCGCCGCTCGCGCTCCCGGGTGGGCTGGTGCGCGTTCTCCGCCCGCTTGTTCAGCCCTTTGTGCCGCCGATGCGCCACGCCGGGGAGGACGTCCCGCGCGGCCGCGCTGTAGCTCGCGAGCTTGTCGGTGATCAGCACGCGCGGCACGTAGGCGAGGCCCTTGAGCCGCCGTCGGAAGAACTTCCTTGCCGCCTGCTTGTTGCGCCGACTTTGGACCAGGATATCGAGCACGTTCCCGTCCTGATCGACGGCGCGCCACAGGTACTGCGTTGCGCCGTTAATCGCGATGAACACCTCGTCAAGATGCCACTTGTCGCCGGGCCGGGGTCGCCGGCGGCGTAACCCATGCGCATAGACCTGGCCGAACTTGCGGCACCACTGGCGCACCGTCTCATACGTGACGACGACGCCGCGCTCCGCCAGCAACTCCTCCACGTCGCGGTAGCTCAATGCGAAGCGGAAGTAGAGCCACACCGCGTGGCCGATGATCGCCGGCGGGAACCGGTGGCGTTTGCAGCTTGGGGCGGCGGCGTGTTCATTCATGCGCCGAGTATCCCACACCTGCCCTCCCGCTCGGCCAACCAGTTTCCTTGACAGTACCCCTGGCCGTATCCGGCTACCTGCTTTGGCCGTTCGTACCGGGGGCATGTCCAACGGTACGGGCATTTCGACAAATTGTCCAAATCAGCTTGACAACCCGCGCGCGACCGCGCACGATTGCGTTAGCGCGAGACGTACATTCGTGCGTGAGTCGCGCGCAGGGTCATTGACCGCGCCGAGAAAGCGACACCGAGTGCGATTCAAGGTCGTGTATTACCGGATGGAGGATGGGGGCGAACCGATCCGCGAATTCCTCGATGAACTACGGGGGCCTTCGCCCATACTGCACGCGCTGCTCGCCAGTGGCCTAACCAAGATCGAGGACGGCGACAATCACCGGAAGCCGCTCACCGAGATCGTGGACAAGAAGGCGTGCATTTTCGAGGTTCGGGTCGGGCGCACGGATATCGCCCGTGTGTTCTGGTGTTTCGGCAAAGAGCGCGGCGTTATCGTCGCCCTCTCGGGCTACGTGAAGCAACAACAGGCGCTCGATCGCGGGGAACTGGATCGCGCTCGCGGGTATAAGAAGGAGATGGAAAGGCGGGGAGGATGACAGTCGCGGATACGTCACCGTATGGGACCGCGCACCGCGATCGGCTGGCGGGGGCGGGCGAGACGGATCGCACGGTGGAATTGGCGGATCAAGCGTGGGAGATCGCCGCATTCATCGACGAGACGCGCGAGCAGTACGGTGAAGGCCAGTGCTTCACCGATCTTGGCCGCATGGACCAGGCGGAGCGCGACGCATTACGCTCGCTCCTCTACGAACTCGGCCACGAGGTGACGATCACTCCGAAGAGGTACGGGGACGGCTGGGTATTGCGTACCGGGTCGCCACCTCGCGCGCGACGAGCGCGACAGCGCCCCAAATTCATGGATCGATTCACGCAGCACGGTTAAGGGGTTGCGTCAGATCTCGGGCAGGGCGGCTGGCGAGCGGGCCAACGCTTTGGTAACGTGGTGGCGCTAACCTGGCTGCGTAAAGGAGGTGCCCGTGCCGCGTGCCCATTGTGCGACGACCGCGACCGATGAGCGTCCCCGACGCACCGCGCTCGGCCACCGCACCATTCGCTGCTCGCCGTGCCGCCGGACGGGCAACGAGCGCACCGGTACGCCGTGCAATCACCGGCAAGCCCCCACCGATCGCGTGCTCCTCGTCGTGCCGTGGCGGCTCCGCTACACGCTGCGCCTGCGCGACCTGGCCGAGATGTTCCTGGCGCGGGGCTTCATCTTCACGCACGAGACGGTGCGGGAGTGGGAGGCGCGCTTCGCCCCGCTGCTGACCGCGCAGCTGCGGGCCACGCGGCGGGGCACGGCAGGGACCGGGTGGCATGCGGACGAAACCTACCGCAAGGTCGACGGGCGCTGGTGCTCCCTCTACCGTGCCATCGATCGGGATGGCCATCTCGTCGAGGCGCTGCTCAGCGAGCGGCGCGACATGGCCGCCGCCCAGCGATTCTGCACGCACGCCCTGGAGGCCTGTGCTGGCCGTTTACTCCATCCGGGGCTAGATCCTAGCACTCCTGCCTCCCGAGTGCTAGAAAATCATGTCGGATGGAGTAAACGTGTGTTCGTTACGCTAATACGGGTCTGACGATCTTTTGACTCGACTTTGGCCCTTTCACGATGCTGTTGGCGAAATGGCTTGGCCCCACTTCGGGTATGCTATCGGCCGCTCGGCGAAACGTCGCTCGGCGCTTCAGCGGAGGAGGTCGGTCATGTCGCTGCAACCGCAGGCCGTCTATCTGGTGCCGGAGGATACCGCGCGGGTCGCGCGGGCGGCGTTCCCGAAGGGCAACGTCTCCCTGCGGATGCACGACGAATTGGGCCGCCGCTACGCCGATCGGGATTTTGCGGCCCGCTTCCCGACACGTGGGCAGCCCGCCCTCGCCCCGGCGCAACTGGCGCTGGTGACGCTGCTGCCGTGCGCCGAGGGGCTGGCGGACCGGCAGGCCGCCGAGGCGGTGCGCGGGCGCATTGATTGGAAGTAGGCGCGCTGCCTGGAGCTGGACGACCCCGGCTTCGACTACGCGGTGCGCAGCGCGTTCCGGGCGCGACTGCTGGCCCATGAGCAGGAGGCGCTCCTGTTCGACCTGCTGCCGACACGCTGCCGGGAGGCGGGGCTGGTACGGGCGCGCGGGCGGCAGCGGACCGACTCGACCCAGGTGCTGGCGGCGATCCGGCAGCGCAATCGGCTGGAATCGGTCGGTGCGGCACTGCGGCACGCGCGGCACGCGCGCGCGGCGGTGGTGCCGGACTGGCTGCGCGGGCAGTGCCCGCCCGCGTGGGCCGACCGCTACGGTCGACGGCTGGACGAGTAGCGCTTGCCACAAGATCTGGCGGCCCGCCACGCGCTGGCGCGCCAGATCGGGGCGGATGGGCGGCAGCTCCTGGAGGCGGTCTGGTCGCCGGCGGCCCCGGCTTGGCGGCGCGAACTCCCCGCGCTCGAGACGCTGCGGCATGCGCCCGGGGGGCACCCGGGCTCCAGCACTGCCACGCCCCGGCTGACACCGGTACGCCGGGCTGGCGCGCCGACCACGAACTGCCACCGTGCGCCGTCCGGATCACCGCGCCCCACGATCCGGAGGCGCGCTGCGCCACCAAACGCGCGACCAGCTGGCTGGGCGATACGGTCCACCTGACCGCGACCGGCGACGCCGACCTGCCGCACCTGATCACGGCGGTGCAGACGACAGCGGCGACGGCCGCCGATAGCAGCGTCATCGCGGCGGTCCACGCCGATCTGGCCGCGGCCGCCCTGCTGCCGCAGGAGCACCTCGTCGATGCGGGCTCCCTGGACGCGGATAACCTGGTGGCGAGTCGGCAGGACCACGGCGTCGACCTGGTCGGCCCGCCCCTGGCCGACACGCACTGGCAGGCCCGCACCGCCGGGGCGTTCGACATCGCGTGCTGCACCATTGATTGGGCGGCCCGCCGGGTCACCTGCCCGCAGGGCCACGCGAGCGGGAAATGGTCGGAGACCCAGGACCCTTACGGTGCCCCCATCATCACGATGCGCTTCGCCCCGGCGGCGTGCCTCCCCTGCCCGAGCCGTGCCCAATGCACGCGGTCGGCGCAGGGCGCGCGCCGCCTCACCCTCCGCCCGCAGGCCCAGCACCTGGCGTTGCGGGCCGCGCGGGCGCGGCAGGCCACCCCGGCGTTCGCGACGCAGTACGCGGCCCGGGCGGGCATCGCGGGGACCATCTCCCAGGGGGTGAACGCGTTGGCGCTGCGCGACGCGCGCTCCATCGGGCTCGCCAAGACGCACCTCCAGCAGCTCCTGACTGGCGCCGCGCTGCACGTCGGTCGGCTGGCGGCCTGGTTCGCGGAGCGGCCTCGCGCCGCCACGCGGCCCTCGCGTCTGGCCTTCCTCGCCGCCTGAGGCTCACCCATAGCCCCTCCTGCATGATTTCGCCAACAGCATCCAAAAAGGGCCAAAGTCGAGTCAAAACTCTCGACTTTGGCCCTTTTGGCGCTTACGGTCCAAACTCCTCCTGGAACAGTGCCTCGCTCCTGGTCCTGCTTGCGGATCGCGCCCCGTCGCGTAGGATGGGGCCTCCTCCGGGCTGGTCTTGAGGAGCAGCGTGTGGAGGCGCGTATGCCGAACCCGGCACCGGTGCTTGTCCGTCTGCGCGCCATGTTCGCCCCGGCGTTTACCGCGCCGACCTGCGCGCACGCGCTGACCTTGGCCT
>JAABUH010001940.1_pt1 | contig 21129 bp, 19 predicted proteins | sample 5559121 | NCBI WGS metagenome assembly JAABUH01 (sample SAMN10711871, study PRJNA513364) | rock metagenome | isolation source: Antarctica rocks | place: Antarctica: Victoria Land, Battleship Promontory nord | collected 2015-12-28
TAAGTGAGAATTTTCATTTCTTTCGTGTTTTTCTTTATGATCACTAAAGGTTTGCAGTCATCTCGACAGCAAGAAAACGATTCTGACTGTGAGATATACATGATGTACAATGCAGATTGTCTCGCCTCAAATCGAGACACATTAGAGAAGCAGATAGACGATGTTCTACTTCGATATCATTATCTTGAGCGTCTAGTCGATTTAGAACGTCAAGAAAGAAGTGAACGACAGATAATAAATATGATTCTGTCATCAAACAAGAAGCTTAGAATTAAAAAGCGTCGTGTATCTGAAGACATTTTAGATGATGAGTCTGATCAAAATCAAGAAGAACTCAAGAAGAGTCGAAGATTAAACTGAGAGTCTTCATCGCATTTAGACTCTCAAGATGCTTGACTTAAGAAGCGAAATCATCTTGTCGCTATCAGCTCGAAGTATGAACAATCTGAGTCAAAACACTTGAAACGAGCGAAAGAATTGCTTCGAATGATCGAGACAGTTGAGTGTGAGAAAGTAATGACAGCTTGAGATGAAGCAATCATTCGAGAGCAAAGTCACATCAAGCTCGAAACATCGAAAATCGATTCAACGACTAGAGTCATTTGCCAACTTATCGAGAAAACTCAGGTCAGATCATTCAAGAATAAGATTCTTTTACGTATTGACAAATGAATTTTTACAATAAAGATTTTGCAAGATGTTGAAATCGAAAGAAAATGTGCATCATCTGAGCAAAGTACATTCAAAATTGAAGTCGACGATAAAGGAAAAAAAGCATCGACAAAGACATTTGCAAAATTCGTTAAAGAAGCTCATTCTGAGCTTCAAGAGTCAAGTCTAGCGAAGAAGCAAGAATTACAGTATTGCAAGTATCGAAGATGATGACGTGACGATCAGATATGAGTCTATTTGTATAATGCATTTGATGCTGTCATTCTATTACTCATTTCAAAGAAACAGCGTATCAAAGAAGAATGCGCGATCTACAATGAACAGTAAGAACTTATCAGTTTCTTTTACGAAGACTCATTATTGATATTGATGCAGATTCGTGAAGATGAAATCTAGAAAACGTGAATTCTTCATCAAAGCTCTGCAGAAACTGCGACCAGATTTAAAGAAGACTGTTTCTGAGTTAGACGATCATCTTGAGATTCTAAAAGACGACATTGCAGACTTGCTAAAACGACTTCAGCATTCGAGCATATCTCAGAAGTCGAAGATTGAAGCAGCGTAATGAATATCAATTCATCATCAAAGATCATGAAGCAAATTGCTCAGTTATCAGATCGTAGTCTTTCACAATGTCAGCAGAACGCTAGACTGTATATGCGACGCATTTGCGCAACTACATCATATGCACATAAAATAGATACAAGTTCAACATCTTTATATTAATTCTGTCTATGATAAAGAATCAAATTCGACAACTCATCATTTACTTTACGCAACGTTGTCGTCGTCATTTACTACGTCGTTTCACGCGAGTCGAGCATCATCGACTCAAAAGAATGAGGCGATACAGAAAGAAGAACATTTTAGTAACAATTTCAACAGAAACGTGACATTGAATTGAAAGTACAACAGATTATCTGAAAGCGACTTCAAGAACTCTATGAGTCACATTCGACAATGTATTTCAAAGAGACATTGTTCACGATCTGTTCTGTAGCAAGACAGTAAGTCATTTCAATTCAATAATGATTCGTCGATTTAATATCTTTCAGAAAAGCAACGACGTTAAGCTGATGAAAATGACTTTCATGATTATACGTCATGAATGAAGAATCTGACAACACAGTATTGATCAATTCGACAATACTTCTGATAATCTTGACACGACAGCGTTCGTGACGTGACATGATCTCAAACAGCGCGACTAATCGAAGACAATCTTTGTCTGAACAAGAATTCAAAAAGAAGAGAACTTTGATGAAAGAAAATGTAAGCTCTGACATGAGTTTCGTCTGTCGTACTATGTATGCAGCGCGACTGTCACACAATCAGACGAAGTCAGAAATTGTGAGAGAGTAAAGAATGAAAACTTCTAGAACAGTTTGAATATAAGAGAAGAGAATTTCATCGTTTTCGACAATACATATCTTCGTCGTGAGCAAGATGATAACGAAGAAGAAGATCTCACGTTCAGAAACAGATAGTTTCTGTAATATGTTTTGTAACTGTGCGACATTTTTATCTTCTTGACGCAGCAGTTCTGCTGATGATGAGTCTGTCAAGATGAAATGTCACTTGACTGTAGTTTGATCTTTGCGCAGAAGAGAGTGAATTTGACGTCGAAATGCGAACATGATGAGAATGTATCTGTGTCAAATGATCTTGAGAAGCATCTTCTAAAATTGATCGAATATAATGCAAGTCTGTGATTAGATCTTGAAGTTATGTTTGATTCAACGAACGATAAGAAAACGTCATATTCAAAAATGTTTCTGCAACAGTCGAATTTGTTCATCTGTCAGAAATCATGTAAAGTCTTGCGCGCAAAAATGAATGCTCTCAGTTCAGAACTTGAACTGTCAGTCAAAAATTCAACAGTGATTAAAACAGAAGAAAAGAAGAGTCAGAATTTGAGATCTTCACAGATCGACTGATCGACGCAAGCTTAGTTGAAGATTAGAATCTGAAAAGAGAGTCATATGTTGAGATGCTCAAGACGTAAGTCAGAGATCGATATGAATTCAACAGCATTTAAAGAGTGCTGAATTCTCAAAGTCTAGCTATACAGATACTTGAGTCTCAGAGAAAAAAAGATATTTTATCTCGTATGAACAGTGAAGCGATCATGCTGACTGAAACTCAAAGTTCTTGTTCTACAGAAAAATCAGATTCTGTATTTCTGATTTAATACGTCTCACTGCAAAGTTTCACGATGATGTGCATCATCGTATTTTCGAAATTCTTCACACGTTCGCAGAACACGCTTCACGACGATTTCATTTCACAGAATTCTCGTCAAGCAGCAAAGAAGATTCGACGAGCAAGATTTCGTGCTTTACTACACGAGCACGCTCTCTTTCTACTAGAATGAATCTCGAACGACTCTGAAACATCTTGCAATGATGATAAGTCTAACGAATCAAAGATGACTTCTTCATCTTACAATTAAGACTCGAAGACGTTTGAGATGTCAAGCTGATCGCAAACTTGAGATGAAGACATCTCATGTGATTATAGCTAGACGTGATGTATAAGAAATAAATTGACATGAAGCACGTTTCTCTCAGATTTCTAGCGAAATTTGAATGAGAGCAATCATTGTAAACTACTCTTGTGATTTGAACATAAATGAAATGACTTTCGTCGAGTATCTTCTCTTGTGAAAATTAGTGAATGAATTTTCCTCTGTATGCAAATTTGTTGATTTGTCGCAAATCATTATTCATGCAGATACTGATTTCTCAAATCGCTCTGAAGTCACATTTCTCTCAAAGCACTTGAGACTGACTCTATGTGTTTGTGTCGAAGCGATAGAGACACTGTTTTGTGACAACACAGATTCGCGCATGACTTGAAATCGCATACTCACGCTAACAGAAAGTTGATTGTGAAGATAGAGTGATCATCTTCGAGAATCATGAAACAATTCTATTAATAGACAAGAGAAGAAATTGCGCTCTCACGATGAATCTGTGAAGATAGAGAAATTGTTCATGTATTTCAATGACTCGAGATTTAGCATGACGCGATTGCATAGAGAACGTAATGATTGCAGATGCTATTTTTGTGTTGCGACGATAAACTCATTTATCGCTTTGCAGATGTGCTATATGTGCACTACGTTAACGTCATCAAGCTTTGAAGATGCTCGCTTTCTTTCAGCAACAAGATCGTCAGAATCTCTTAGATTCACGAAAGAGATATCTTTCTAGAATGCAAAGTTGTGAAAAGACAGTTATCAATAATCATGCAGTGAAAAAGCACTCTAGATCAAACATGATCTGATTTTTAGCTCAGTCTTGTCACTGTCAAACTTGATCACATCAACTGTGTATTTCAACGCAGACGTTGCATTCAGTCATGATCAAAGCTTTTGTCGTGTTGCATGTTGATCGAGATGATGAGCGTCTTGATCTTTCATTGAGAATTGACGTGTTGTGTTAACATCTTCAAGATCGCTCTCATTCTCTGAAAGAATGAATGAAGTGCAGTCAGATGCTGACGAAGATCGTTAATCTGTTTTTCGCGAAGATCAACTTTCGTTTTTCTGTAGATTTTTGAACTCGATATACCTTGAATTTTCTTCTAGTCTGTCATATTGTAAGCAATTATCATCTAAAGAAGATACAGTGTTCATACAGTGCTTTAATTTCATCGAGTCTTAACGATATTTGATCGAAATCAAGATTTATATCAGATACATTATCTCTCAATATCTCAAACGTCTGATTGATTGAATTCATGATTGTTCAATTCACATTTGAATCAACTGATTCGCTTTTCACATTCTCTGTCGCTTGATTGATCACTTCGTCAAAGCTCGAGTTAGCTGTGTTGTTTGCGAACGACTCATCTTGATTCAATGTGATGTTCTCGTAGCTGAGAAAGTATGCATCGAATTCGTTTTCAAAGTTCTTGAAGAATTGATCTCACTGCTCTTCAGACAAAGATTCTTGCTTGATGAAAGTCATCTCGAGAAACGAAAAGAAAAATTATGAGGGACTGCTTCATTGAGATCGACTTTCTTATCAGCTTGTCCGAAGCAGCAATATTTGAATGATGAGAGATAATGAATGAAAGATTGCGACTGAGTCTTGTTCGACTGACTGCGAGCGCATGAAGAGTTCATGCAAATCGAACTTTACAGACGTCTGACGTGCGTCAATTCTACATTGCATCACGTGTGTGATTATGTGCGTTAGTTCTAACATTCAGAATTCTTTCATCAGAAATGCTTACTTCACACGAATCGTATTTCTAGATCTACGTCTCATTCATGCTTCGTATTTCTATCAGTCATTCAGCGCTATTCAAATCTTGATGCTCTTGAAAGTTCGATCTAAATCTCTGATGCTTCTAAAAGCATCACAAACTAGAATTAATCAACACACTATCACGATTGAAATGACTAGTTCTGACTTCATCTCTGTAGACATTAGACTCAGAACGTGTTGCAAAGAATTTGAAGCATTCATTACACGCTGCGTCTTTCGAAGTATATCTTGACGTGACTGCTTTCATTGAAAAGATCATAGAGTTCAGCAATTCGTCAATTCTTTATCTCTACTTTCTTGAACAAAGCTCAATCATCGCAGACATGACATCGCAAGATCATGCAGTGAGCTTCGAACATCAGACGTTTCGAGTGATAAAGACTTCTCGCTTCTCTCAAAAGTCGTGAAGCTGACATTAGTGACAGATGAATTCATCAATCTGCATGACGTGTGATATTGAATGATTTTCAAATCAGCATCTTCATTGAAAGATCAATATTCTTCAGAATCAGCACGGCATTCTGAGCGATCAGTTGTTTCGAGTCGATCACGTCAATCAGCTCAACGAGCTTCGTATTCAAATTCTAAATCATGAACGAGAAGAGTATGTTGAATTTGTAGAGTCATCGAAACAAGTCGCAGTCGATCTTCAGAGACAGCTTGACATTCAACAAGCGACTTTCGAAGTGAAAAGAAGAAAGCACGCTCTCACGATTCAATCGCTGCAACACGAATCAATTCGCTGTGAAGCGACAGAGAGATGTCTTGAGCATGAACGAGCTATTGTTCAAACATTGACTGACATTCTCAACAAGCTTGAGCTTTCGAACGAAGAAGATTTGAGCATTGATCTTTCGAACAATATAAATCTTGATACTCTTTTTCACGAATGAAAAAGTACAAAGTCAGAAGTGAAAAGTCTGCGAAACAAGCTACAGCGCACGATCAACGAGCTGCAGCACAAGCAACTCGTTCTTGATAATCTGTCGAAGAAGTTTAAGATTCAATCACAGAGTATGTCAGAAACGTCTTTCTCTGACAGCGACGAGAAAATCAACACAGAAACAGTCAAATTGCAGTCAGTACTCACGACACAAGAAAAGAGAAGACGACTTGAATGAGAAGAAGAGCAAATGTTGTTTGCAATGTCGCTGTTGCGCTCACGAAAAACCTTTGTTTGATTTTAGTTATCTGCTGCGAAGATTGACTTTTGACTCATTTGTCTTTTTCATAGATGTGTTACTCGCTGAATACGATGCTGTACCTTCAAAATATATTGCTTTAAAAGACATGATTTAGATCTCATGAATGAACGTAATTGAGAAGGTCGACAGCTTCTTTTTCTCACTAGATCACGTAAGATAAACATGATCACGTCGAAGACAAAGACTCGATCACTTTCTGTCATTTGTATCTGAAACTAAGATCGAGTGCTCATGCTCAATAATCATTAAACTATCGAATGAGAGATCATTCTGCAGACTGTCAGAAAAGAATGTCTGAGAGAAGTCAACTTTTGAATAATCATAGAAGTATATAAGATCTGTCGTGATCTCTATCTCTCTATGTTGTACAATCGTCGTTTTGTAAGCATAATCAACATGATCATCTGCAAGCATTCAGAGTGATTACACGTGACGAGTGAAAAAGAAATCGCGTTGATCAATACAGATCGCTTGACTAGAATCGTGAGAGAGCTGACTAATTCGACAACTCAGCAATTCTCTGTTCTACTGTTTATAGATCGAAAAGTCAAAAATCTAGCTCTTCGAGAGCTTTTTTCAAATCACGTCAATAAAGAGCGTAATGAAGACATTGTCACTCTGCGAGTCGATAACACAAGTCTCTACTTCGATCATTCAATGCTCTTTGTCGAAAGTGATTCATCTGCGATGATTATATCAGTCTTGAACGCATTCTGTCACGAAATCGAGTCTTTTTCTGTTCGATGAACGAATGTCACGATCATGCTCGATGTCTATGACATTCTGCATGCGCGAATATTCTGTTTCTTCAGCGATGTACTGTGCATTTTCATCGACAACTTCTTCAACTTCAAAAGTGTCGTGAATCATCTGAAAATTTGAGTCATTGTCGAAGTAGAATCGAGTTTCTTCAAGCAAGTTCGATCGAGTGTTGTGATCGTCAAACGCGATGACGAGACGAGCGCTAGTTCTACACTTGATCTACTTGAAATGCAAGATGTGCAGTTCAGTCTGAATCAGAAGATTCTAAAAAATTTCTACTCTTTCATCAAGATTCTACATCTGACAGACGAGCAAATATCTTCGTTGACACGTTTTCGACGATTGAAGAAGCTACTTTGAAGACAGATGAATGAGATGTGAAACATTCGATTGCGCTGTTGATGTCTCTACTCGATCGTGCATCTGAACAAATTCTTTCAAATTGTCGTATCGCAGACAGCAGTCTCTGCTCTTCAATCTTTTAACTTCATTACGACAAGTCGACTAGATAACGAAGTTGATTTGAATCACTTCGATCATTTAACTTCGTTCTTACGATTTGAAATGTATCGTGATCTTTCGAACGACATCATGACAAGTTTCATCGCTTCTAGTATTGTGCTGAACGTCTATTCTTTCAATATGCATTGTGAGTGCTGCACTGACATTCTACAAATTATGAGCTGATTCAGAACTCAGACTTTGATTTGAAGACGAAATATGATGTCATCTATCATTTCTCGTGCCTTAGATCACTCGTTGACTCATTCAAAGAACGATCATATGCGAAAAAAGAGATCGTGAAGCGAATCGAGAATCAGAAGCAAAGTATCAAAAGACATCTGATCGCGTACTTTGTGAATATGATGTTGAGCAAGTTCGCGACATAAGTGCATCGAGAAAACGTGAGCAATCTTGATATATCATGACTGCTACTTCAGAGCAACAGCATCTGTCTTTGATGTCTTCGTCGAAAGTCAGAGAACACACTCTTCTGCGAACATGTCATATGTAATGTATGTGTACGAATCTATGAGAATGAGATGTTCATTATGAATTGTCAATATCATATTGAGACTTGTCTTCTATGTCGTTCTGAGAATCGCATCGTGAGACTCAAACCTTTCTTCGCTGACGAACGAATGTTGACTATCGATGAGAAAGACACGCATGATGTTATTTCACTAGACATCATGACAATCATTCAGAATATGATAGAAAGTGAGTTACAAATTCAAGACTTTTTTGATATTGCGTTCGACACTAGCGTTGATAAGCTTCACGTTCAGATCTCACGAATTGTCAGGCTTAAATATGAAACAGAAGATCTCATTGTCTGTATCTTGTTTCTACGTGACATGTCAATTTCTCAATGTGTTCACGTTTTCAATGCGTTGACGCGAAAACTCTTTGAACGATCTCAAGAGCGAACGAATTTCATTAAACGTTTTCGTCTCTTCTTGAAGAATTGATATAGAAACGATCATTATGATGCGAACGCTTTCGAAGACTGTTTGAAGAAGTACTTAAGAATTGATGATTGCATGTTTGACTATCAATCAAGAATTCTTGTCATCAAAGTCGATATCATTGTCGCTATGATTGATAATGTCTCTTCGATGATTTTCATCAATTACAACGAGTCTGACGCAAGAAAAAAAGAATGCGATAAGATTGAATGTTGTTAGGGATCAGCATAGAGCGAGTCATATGAGTGTAATGTAACGAGTATATAAATGCTAAGGAAGGAAAGTATCTAGAAGGGAAGAGCCGGCTATCTATATGACTCAGAAGAACATAAGCTAACCCTGAATAGGATTGATCTCGGAACAACCCTATAGTCTAGCGACGAGCGGCCGGCGATAGTCATCAACATAGCTACCAACATAGATGCGTAGCTAGGATCGTAACAAATGTTGTGCTCGAAGACAAAAGACTGAACAAAAGATTAGAATATACACACGTTCGTTCGAAGAAAGTTGAGAATGAATCATGCATATGAGAAGCGTGAGTGTCTCGTCTTTGCAGAAGCTTAGAAACTGATTTTTCAGTGATCGAGCTACTTCGACTGCATCTGTGTGAGTACATTGACGTAGTTGTATGACGAAACACGATTGATGTGAAACAGTTTGTATCGATCAGCACAAATCAAGACATTCGAATCGATTCAGAATGATGAAATGAGCGAACACAACAACTCTGTCAGAATTGCGTTGTCAAAACGTCTACGCAACGATTCTTCTCTTTCGATCTCGAATGTCGTTGTGTTTCTTGACACAGATGCTCAGAAGATCTCGACATCTCTCAGAACTATCGACTTTCGTCACGTGATTCTCGATGACTATTTATCTTGACTTTGACGATCTTACATGTCTTTCTTCAATGAGCAAAAAATTTGAGATGAACTCATGAACTTCGTGAATGAGAGAAAGCGAGAAGACTTCATTCGACTGAATTTCGTCTTACTCAGCGACGAGTCGATGATTGACAACATTGATCGCATGAATGAGCTGCGAGAAAGTGTTCACGTATCACAGATGTATCGAGATTGTGCAAAGACACTTTACGCGTTGCTCATTTTCGCATTCTATTTTGAGCTGACAAGCGTTTCGAAACGTCTTCGAGAAGATCAATATCACTGTCGTGATACGATACGATGTCGTCTTTCAGAAAATTCGATCATCAAGCTACTAGCAAGATGTGATATATTCAACTTAGATTTTATCACTGACGTCGAAACTTTGAAACATTATGAAGATAATCTAGATTTGTGTCTGTTGTGTCATCAATATCAGAAGAAGATTGACTTTTTGATTCGTCATTCAATCGAACTTGTGATCATTTACGCTCAAAGCGTTACGCAAGAACGACGAAAGATTAGTGCATTTTCTCAGACAATGCAATGATTTGAAAATCAGCAAAAGCTCGACGCTTCGTTTGAGATGACTTTTCATAGAAACTTGCTGAATCGATCTTGTAAATCATGTATCTTGAATATTAGTCTGAAGAGATCAACTCTTGATAATCATCAGAGATCATAAATGTGCAAGAAGTCTCGACTTGAGTCGCAGTCTATCGAGTCTCTATTAATGATTTCAGAAGAATCAATCTAGTTGACATGATGAAACGAAATATTACTGATGTTTCAAGATGACATTTCGCTATATAATCTGTTTGAACGTCAAGATGAATAGCTGACAAATCGAAAACAATAAATCTAATGTATAATAATTATGAAATTGCAAGATCATCAAGCACATTCTTTGCAGCTTCGTTCATTGTGTGTGATCGTCTAGCGAAAGAATCAAATATTAAGTGTTCGTGCAACTAAGTATTTATACTAGATGCTATCAACGTATGTATGCTATCGCTAACTTCTCATGAGGTTTTTTAGTTTTCACTCTTTCTTTCTAAGTTCTTTCTTATCGTTATTAATGTTGAAGAGACTCGACTGTTGAGTTGATATCGAGATATCAATTCATGCTGATTCAATGAATTCATGTACAGATTCACTATCGATTTCGAGAATCTCTTGAGATCTCAAAGCAGTATTAAGCTGTGCATCAAACTCAACAGACTGCGTTTCATCGACAAAGAAGTGATCAGATGCTAGAAGAACGCTGTCATTCTCTGATTCAGATCGTACGTTATAGCTGATCTGATAGAACTTGAAATTCAAGAGCTGAGAATTGAAAGTTTTCTCGTAGATGTTCATCGCAGAGTATAGATCTTTGAATAACACATCGCGCATTCGATTCACAACATTTCTCATTGAAGCTCTTGTTTTCGAGACAGTAGTCACTTTCGAATCTTCGATTGCTCAATATCTAAGAATCTTTGAGTAATAGATATCATATTCATGATCATTCTTAGAAACTCAATGACATCGAAGTCTTCACATCTCGTCATTGATATCAAGCGATAGTATTCAGACTCTATCGTAGAAATCGTTCTTCTCATTTATCGTCTGATGCAATCTTAAAATGTTGTAGATCACACTCGCTTCATTGTGCAGATTTTGTAGTTTTGCAACGTTCATCGCGTTCGATGTTTCTTTCAGCTCAACGAAGAATACGAGAAACGAGAGCTTGTTCTTACTAAAGCTTGCGAGTTCTTGTAGTCTTCGAATGACTTCATCGAGAAAGAGTTTAATATGATATTCAATGACATAATTTGACTGTGAAGATGCAACTTTAGAACTGTGATTTGCGTAAGAAGATATTCAATGTGTTCATTGATGATTTCAGTGCTTCTTCAGCGTGTTACAGATGTTCACTCTGCTCACGAGAAAAATTCTTGAAAACACACTGAAAGAAACGCTGTTCTCGTTGAAGCTGCATCGCACAGTCATTCGAATATTCTTGATTTCATGATTTTCAGATGATGCAGATGCGCGTTTTCTTTTCATCAATAATTGAAGCTTTCTTCAGTTCTTCGACTCTTCATCATCTGTCTTTATAACGCGATGCGTCTTCAATATGTCTTCGAAATCAACATTGTAAGCGATGACAGATTTGAGTTTTGAGAATAGAAGACTGATGCTTTCTTTTCGTTTGCTGTTGAAATAACTCGATACGAATCGTGTCTCATTTTTACAGCTCATGACATAGAATCACTGTTTCTAGTCAGCATTGCATCTAAAGAAAAATTCTCTCAACTTGTCTTGAAGTCGTTGCTATCATCGAGTTTCTTCTGTTCGTCATGAATACTCTGAAGCGCTGTCGTGATCAAGTGCGTTGATTGTGCAACAACATGACGAGCTCGCTTTGCATCGTGTTGCTGATTGACATAAGAACTCTTTCTCTTATGTCTCTGTTGCTCAGATACTGTAGATGTATATCTCGATCTGATCATGTGTGATCGAGATGTGAAATCTCTCGACTCAGATCTGACTTCGACATATAAGCAATTTCTGCTCTTGAATTGACGTCGTTCGCTCTTGAGTTCATCAAAACAATGTTTCAAGATTGATGTTTGAGAATTCATGAGCAAGAATCTTGATTGCAATAAATGATTGTAGAGAGAGTATACTCAATTTTGAATATGAAAATCAAATAAGTCAGCGCTAGTCTTATGTCAAGGCTAGACGAAACAGAGAGATATTACATAAGCATTCTATGTGATTTCACTTGTCGCTAAAGAAGATACAACAGTTGATCACAAAAATATGTGTATGAAAGCTTTTCATCTCAATGATCTATTATTGTTCTTGTTCTAACTCTACTATAACTTGATAAAGACTGACTGAAGAAAATCAAATTTCAAGAAATTCTCGCGTCTTCATCTTTGCTGTCGTTTGCTCATCTTTTTTCACAACATGCTATAATGCTCGAATGATGAAATATTTGAAAATTCAAGACGTTTTCGATATGCGTGAAGTGATCTTCGACTTTGAACTGCGCTTCAGACCTGTTCTCTGAGAAACTATATTTCTTACATCTTCATTCTCTTTCTTCTTCTTCTTCTTCTTCTTAGTCTCGAAAATCGCGTTCGACGACAGTCACGACATCTTTTTAATATCATCATTCGTCAGCTGCTTTTCGATGTTCGAATGCTCATTCTTCTCACGACATTGATCAAGTTTCGCGAGCAACTGCTCATTTTGATGATTTAATTGTGCATCGATACGTTTGAGTTTGACAGAACTGAGTTCTTTCATTTCAGAGAACATCGATCTGATGCTTATGTAATCTGTATTCAGAACTTTGATTAAGTAGTATTGAATTTCACTTTGAGTACGTGCGATTTTGTTAATTCACTTACTATCTGTTTTCTTGACTTTGACTCGCTCATGAATTTGCATCTGATTGATCTTTGCGTTCTTTGACAAATCTTCGCTTTCATATGTTTCATCTTTCAGTCACTCTTTGACAACTTCTTTTTCAAAGTCAATCTCAGAGTGTATCTCAAAATATGAATTCACATCTGTTTCACGATTCACGATGATTCGCGACTCAAACTCAGCTTTTCGAACAATTACGACTTTTTCGAAAGACGTTAAGTCGTCTGATTCATTGAGTATTTCAACGCTGACTTTGATCTTCACATCATCTTTGATGAAAGTCTGATCAGCTTGATTGACGACTTTGAACTCTGCTGTTTCGAATGATTCTGTTGCTTCAAATGACTCTGCTGCTTCGAATGACTCTGCTGCTTCGAATAATTCTGCTGCTTTGAATGACTCTGCTGCTTCGAATGACTCTGCTACTGCGAAGTCTGCTTCATCAGTGTCTGATCGAGATACAAGATGTATAAGTCAGATTCTGAGATACTCATGTCGCTCATTCAACTGATTCAAAATGTTGTTGATGTTGTTTATTTTTTCTCTCGCTATATCATCAGCTGAGTTCTTGACTACAGATTCGCGATAATCTTTCGTCAATTTGAAGTTGATGACGAATGTGAAGATCTGAATGAGAAAGTTCTCTAGATCTTTCTTTGAGAGCTTGTCTTTGAGATTCTGCTTCTTTATCTGCTTGTTCAATTTGTTCAATTCTGATGTCGCTTCAGCGTTCTTGAAATTCTTCATGAGCTTTCTCAAATACGATGTGACTTTTTCATATATCTGCTGACGAAGATCATCTGACTTTGAAGCTTCGCTCTGCTCAATTTTCATGCGATCAGATTCGTCATTTTGATCTTCATTCTTGTAAGCGTTTTCGACAAACTCTTTGAGTTTATCGATGAAGATATTGAATGATTCTGAAGAAGCTGTTTTCGAAGACTCTTCTGCTCGATCTTTTTCTTTGTTCGCTTTGATATGAGCAGTGTCTTGATTCAATGTCTTCTTTGAATTTATCTTGTCGAAGAGTGTTTTTATCGCTTCTGTCTGTCGACGTGCTTTGTCAGCTTCAAGGCGAGCAGTGTCTGAGTTTGATGTGCTCTCTGACGTTGAAAGATTCTGAAACGTCTTTGCTTGCTCTGTCTGTCGACGTGCCTTGTCATCTTCAAGACGAGCAGTGTTTGAGCTCAACGTGCTCTCTGATGTTGAAAGACTGTTGAACGTCTTTGCTTGCTCTGCCTGTTTACGTGCTTCGTCGATCGCAATTCGCTTGAAATTCGAACTCAGCGTCTTTTCTTCGACTTCTACGATCGATGAAATTTTCATTTCGAAATCGATCATAATTCAATCGAAAGAATTTTCCCTTTTTCTCTTTTTTCTTTTCAAATCAGTTCTCATACGAAAGAGCAGTATTACTTGTCTTTTGAGATGATAAAATTGCTCGAGTAGATGTATTCAAGAATCGAATCAATCGATCTGTTTTTGAGAATTTTATTTGTGTAATGTTATGTTTTTTTGAATCATTGATTTGTGTTCTTTTATAAATCACTGATAAGCAAACTCAGACTTTCATGATCATCAGTTCTTGCATCGTTCTGTGAGCTTTTCTGACTGCGAATAGAATCTTGCAAAAGATACACTCTGAACATTCATAAATCAAGATTCTTCGAAATTTCGTTTTTGAGGGTTTCTATCTTTTCATTTGACAACAGTCAGAACTCTCTTTCTCAATGTTGTCAACTTTGACAACATCAATATCTTAACTTGCAAAAGAAGACATGAACGAGCTGAAATCATTGACATTGTTGATCGCGTTGATCGCTGAAATGTAAGTGAATAACATGCAGATCGAGTCAGCTAATATTCTACTTAGCAGTCATGTCGATAGCGCGTCTGAGATGTTATCGTTTGAGTTGAACGTGAGCTGAAACTCAATAAGTCTCAACGTCAGCATGCAAACAACAACACTAGAATATAGTTCAGAAGCTATGTCTTTGAATTCATCAATTCATCACATCGTCGTTGACATCGACGTGAAGACTGTGTTCACTTCGAATCAATTGAATGCTTTCGTTGATGATATCATCTTGTTCACTTCAGTGAATCTCAGAGATCATATAGCTCAGATCTCTTTAGATCAACTCTGTCAAGCAAACGACTTGTTAAGCGTTGTCAATTTCTTCAGATTGATGATTTCTTACTTGATAACAATGAATAATTTAGCATGATTCTATCGCTCATCATCACAGCAGAATTGTGCGCTTCGTGACAAAGACAGAGAAATCTTCAGCTTAAATTCTTCAAATCGTCACTCAGTCAACGACAGCGTCACAACGAGCGTTGCGCAGACAATTTCTACGAGCGCTTCGCGAACATTCGATCTGTCGTGAACTGAAAATGAATCAATCGCTTCAGTGCTCATCGCGATTTCTTCTTTAAGTATATAATCAACGAACAACAATATCTGAGCAATCGATGTTTCAAGTTCTGAAATACGATCATCAGAGACTTCATTTTCTGATCGAGCTGCGATGAAGAAAGTATCTAGAGACATGATCTCTTTGCTTATTATTTACTACTATGTCATAGAAATTTTGTAATATAGATAGATCAAATCGAAGCAGAATAAGCTTCATTAATCTGCGATCGTGATTACTTTATGCATACGATGTGTTCGAACAATCGCAATTCCTCAGTATGCTATGTTATTCACTCTATGTCTATCAATCGTCTATCATATCATTGAAGCATCAGCAATCTTCATCGCGATTAAGAGATCAAGTTTCAGTGCTTCTGTCTTGAGTCAGACTCTTACGTTCTCATCGAGAACTCGCGAAGCGTGAAGAATATCGATGAATTTGACAATGATGATCATTTGCTGTTTGTCTGCTTCATATCGAGTTTTCTTTTTCATCTGCGCATTTCTTTTTATATTGAGAGCTGAATCAATAGATTTGAATCGTCGAATCTGAGTATTCACGTCTTCTTGAGCCTGATTGTAGACTGCGCACAAATGTTGATACTGAGTGTAAAGATCTCGAAGTTGCTTCTTCAGACTGTTGATCACAATATAATATCAGCATCATTCTTGAAGATTCTGTGACGAAGTCTTTTCATTTCAATCGTTCGAAAAAGCTTGTTTCTGAGCTGCTTCAAATGCACTCGAAGAAAACTAGGCATATTCTGTCCAGAAAGAATCTAATGACTCACAGAAAGTTGCAGTTGCTTTCTGCGACAATGCTGACGTGATAATCAGAGAACTTCGAAGAAAGACACTGACGGCAAAAGAAAGAATTGACTGAGATCGACATATGAGAGAATTTGATGTCAAGTAGAAGAATGTAATTTGACTTTCATTTATTGAAAGCAGAAATCTCAAAGACAATGAAAGTGAGATTTAGTAAGAAACGAGTAACGAGCATTCAGAAATGATGTTGTGCTACATTGTTAAGAAGAAGAAAGGCGCAGTCGAAGTCAAAACATGTATTTCAAATCAAGAAGTTTATTTTTGATAGCATCTAGAACATGTGAAGCAGAGCGCGTTCTGATGAAGAAGATCGTGCGCGTTTCTATTTGAGACACTGCAAATGCTGACAGTCATTCAATCAGACAGTTCGATCTCAACTTCGAGTCTCTGTCGCTGTCAATCATTCTCTCGCAACTAGAATTCTGTTTAAGGCACAGACGCAAGTCAACTAAGCATGTAAATGCACATCATACAAGAGTGCGTTAGTGAATACGTAAAAATGACGTTGAAAGATCTAAAATTGCTTTTCGATTGTGAAATCTATCTAATTCAGAATCTCAACTTCAATCACTAATCATGCATTTTGACGATGATTCTCGTTTTTGCTTCTCGTCGCTTCATTCAGAAGTTTCAGAATGTGATGTCTCTGCTTCAACAACTTCATGTCGAAGACTTCGCAAAGATATGATCTCACTTTATTGCATTATTCTTTGAAGTGTGATCGAAGAATCTTGAGCATTGTCACACAGTGCGATGTCAAATATACGAGTAGCATTAGTCTTGAACAGCAATATGTGTTTCATATGATACGAGGCACGAAGAAGACAGCTCACATTTTGTTAGTCGAGCATAGATCGAATTGAATGAGAATCGAGATGAAGCTATTTCATAGAGAACTTTCAGAATTCAGATGAGACGATTGCAATCTGAGTCTTTATGACAGATAGATGTTTGATCTGCACATCATCTAAGATGAAAGTCGAGACGAGAAATACATTCATTCAGCTGATGATCTCGACAGAACTGAAGACTTGAAAACAGAGAAAATGCGTCGCTGATAATCAATGAAATCATCGTCATCTTCAAGCTTGAGCTTCGTCAGATGTTCGTCGTTGATTTCTTCAGTGTTTCTCTGATTTCTTGCCCCGTCATTTGCAGACTCAAAGTCCGTCAAGCCTTTATATCTTGAGATGAGATAACGCTTCTTCTAGAATCATAATATTAAACAGTGCGCGAATCTTTGCGATTGAGCGATTTATCATTTCTTGTTTCGACGACGATCACTTGAATTGATCAGTCGATTTGTAGATTTGAAATCTTTCATTGCGATTCATGACGAAGTAGATCTTTGCATTCGCTATCTGTGTCAACTCGTTCATCTTTTTGAAGAGACTTTTTGTTCGCTTTCTGACTTTCTCTCGATCAATGTGTCGCTGAATTCTAACTTTTGTCATGAAGATATAGAGAGATGCTTTGACCGTTCTTTTTTGAAGTCACAATGACAATATATATTCTTGGAAAATAAACGAATTCTCGAAAGCAGTAAATGAATGTCGCCTTTTTTCTGAATGTCTCTAATTGCAGAACAATGTCGCAATTCTTATTGAAAAGCTCAGTCATCAGAATCGCGAAACAAAAATGAATGTCATGCGATTCACTTTCGAATGCTTAAAGAAAGCTGTGTCTGAGAAAGAACTCTTTTATCACGTTTCAGCTAATGTTTCATCTACGAATAGCTATATAGTTCGCTTACTGCTAAACTATGATCAGTTCTGACGCTCTAGAATTGAGATGAGATGTAGATCTGATAGTGAAAAACGAAGACTGACTCAATAAAATCGCTATGTCTGAACTCAGCGCTCTTGTTCTATTATGTATCTCTTAACAAAGATCAGATACTTCAGTCAGATCAAGTCTTTCTTCAGCGCTGAACTTGCTCGTCTTTGAATGTCTCGAGCTTCAGATTTCTGAAGTTCAGATCTGTTCGAAGCGCTGACTGATTATCAAAAGAATCGTGAGCAAACAATTCGTCTCATTCGAATTGAGTATAATTCTTCGTCTTCTTCAGCACTTCGATGATGATCTGATCAATGTAAGATAGATCTTTCGCATGAATGTACGAGTCTTCATCTGCGATCATTGTTACGAGCGTACTAAGGCTGAACAAGGCTGAAGCTCTAATCAATTCGCATCAGGTTTGGCTCAGATATGACTCAGATATGACTCAGATATGACTCAACATTCTTTTTCTTTCTCAACACTCTTTTCTTTCATCAACATCTTGTTCACCTACATCACATTCTTCCCGTGTCACAAACACATCCCTTTCGGGCCTAGCGCAGCCTCTGAACATTACATAAATAGAAGCTTTTGTATCAACCTTCTTCTGTATTCTTAATATTCAGTTATAGCTATCTCTAAAGATCAAGCACTATCAATTCTGATCTTCATTGATTGTATCATCTAGGCATGATTCTGACATTATATTAAGAATTCGTTAATCACATGATACTGGTCTCATTACTCATTCAACATACTCGTCTAGACAGAACGAGTCTAAAGAAATTCGTTTATCTGACGATCGACGATAATCGAAAGATAGAACAACACTAGAGGGTTGAATAGAATCAACGACGAGACTGTTTGAATTGCTAGACTACTTATCGCTCATTAAGTACGCAAAGTTCACTCGATTATGAGAATCACGATAAAGAATCTTCGTGAATTGCTCAAGAATCAAATCGATCGATAGATTCAACGATAAAGAACCTTCGTTGTTTGCTAGAGAATGAATCAAATCAATCAACAAACAAATCTCATCTTCTTTGTTGAAGATTAAACATCATTCTATACGTCTTTCTTTTTCAAATCGTCAAACATCGTCATCCGTTCGGCTTTCTTTCAAACAAACCTCATCATGCTTAGTCGTTCGTCTACTGAAGAGCGTTTCGAAGAATTTCGAAATCGTTTCTTTCAAATCTCTGATGCTGATTCATCAAAATCACGAACGAAATCATCAAGTGCTGCATCATTCATTCATGAAGATGACGAATCATTCGCTGAAACGATAATATCTCTCGTGTTCTACGAAATCTGAAAGGCTCGAAGCCTAGTTCTTGATGAAGAAACAGATCGACTCTACGAGTTAGATAAACAACAAGAAGACGAAATCAAAGAGTTGAAGACTAGGCTTCAAGCTAAAGAAAACACTTCTTCTGATTTCACCTACTCTGAGCGTTCTAGATCTCAAAAAATATCTGATTCTTCGCTGTTTACTGATGAAAAGAACTCTACTTGAGAGAACTGATACGGAAAAATTCAGGATAAACTAGAGATCAACGTCGATCTCTTTTCTAATGAACGAGTCAAATTGAGCTATATACATTCTAGATTATTCGATGACGCAGCTGAGATCACTCAAGCTAGACGCGAACGTGACTGTGTCAATCTTTATAAGATCGTCGACGATCTTTTGAAAGAGCTAGCTCAGTTGTTCGATGATTCGAATAAGAAAGTCAACTTTCGTAGAGAATACTACAACTTGGTTCAAGAATTCAAGAAATTCAGTGAATTCTATACTCAGTTTCAACGTCTATTTTTCTATCTAGACTATCACGAGAAGCAACTGATCGCTGATCTGAAAGATAAAATACATTCTCGTCTTCGATCCGTTTGGGTAGGTCAACTAGTTCAACCTGATTCTCTAAAAGAAATTCGTTTCTACCTGATTCGTTTGAATAATGATCAGCGAGTCATTCGAGAGATCAAGGACAAGATCAAACGCGTCGACGATCTTTCTAAAACTATCTTTCATAGAGCGACTGTTGTCACTCAGTCAGTCGATCACTCGAAGTCTGATCAGCTAAAGTCGCGCGGCGCGGTTTTAACTAGCGTCAAAGAAGCAGACATTCTAGTCGAAAGCTGTTTCATATGTCATAAATCAGATCATAGCTCTAAAGAGTGCTTCAATCGATCTACTAGAATCAATGCAGTGAACAATGAATATGATCACTTCGATTTCGATTCGAATTTCGATTCAAAAAACTAGTCATCTCTTCAAAAGTCATCGAAGAGGTAGAGATTATATCTTTGTGCAAACTAGACGAAATTCTACCGAAAGAAAATTACTTTGAAAAGTCGTTTCTAATTGACGCTCACCTCATCTCTCAGAATCGATCTTTCAGTCTTCGTCTTCTAATAGACAGTGATTCAGTCGTCTACACGATCATACATTCTAACCTAGTCGATAAAGTATGCGAGAAACTGGAAATTCAATCTATATCACTGGCAAAAGAGAAGCTAATAAGAGATTATGATGGAAAGATATCTAAGAAGATCATCACTCATAAAATTCTACTCAATCTCATCATCGAAAGTCATAAGAAATTGACTGTATCAATGCTGATAGCCGATATCGATCATCATGAAGTTATATTGAGTAAGTTCTGAATGAACAAAAACGGAATATTATTGGATATGCGAAACGACGTCATTGTTTTTTCGAATCAATTGAATACTTCTATTTCGGTTTTTTCGATTTCCTTCAATTCAAAGCACTCAAGTTGATCGCAGTCAACTTCGTCTTCTTCAATCACTCAGACTAAGGTCTCTATGATGCTCAAACAACTTGTTCGGGAAGAGTTATTCTCGATTCGAAGCATAGACGCAGCTTCGTTCAAAACGCTGTTGAATCATTCAAAGAAGAACAAGATCGAAGACTTTGCTCTATTCATGATGAACATCAATAGAAAAATCGCGCACAATACTCAGTGCGATTTGAACGCTCTAAACGTCTCTTCAATCGATGAAACGGCTCAGGGTTTGAAAGATATTAAAGCAAAGCTGTCATCGAAATATCATGAGTTTCTAGATGTTTTTGATCGAACTCAATTGAATAAACTACCCTCTCATCGCTTCTACGACCATAAAATCGAGCTCATCAGTGATTCAACGTCTTCTCGCTGTCGAGTCTAACGAATGTCTTCTGTCAAACTTCTGAAAGTAAAGAAGTACTTAAACGAGAATCTGTCGAAGGAATTCATCACTTCTAGTCAGACCTTCTATTTCTTCTTCGTTCTATTCGCTCTCAAAGCAAATGAAGATCTTCGATTCTGCGTGAACTATCGAAAGCTAAATGTCATTTTCAAAAGAAATAGATATTCTCTATCGCTGATAGACGAGATC
>JAABUH010001941.1_pt1 | contig 21122 bp, 27 predicted proteins | sample 5559121 | NCBI WGS metagenome assembly JAABUH01 (sample SAMN10711871, study PRJNA513364) | rock metagenome | isolation source: Antarctica rocks | place: Antarctica: Victoria Land, Battleship Promontory nord | collected 2015-12-28
CGTGTTGTGGGTAAGAAGGGAGGACCGCGTCGTTCGTCCCTACGTATCGACGAGCGTTAGCGAGTCGGCCGAGAGTTCCAGAAAGAGGGAAAGAAGGACGTTTCCGAGGTGGGGCAGTACGATTCGTGAAGCAGGGAAAGGATCGCAAAGATGGGTGATAAACACGGAGAGGGAGGACATCCGAGCTTAGGTGGGGACATGTTGTATAGTACAAAGGGAGGATGGAAGGTAGAAGGGGTTTTGAGTGTGGGCATTGAGAGATGTTGAGCGCAACTCACCGAACCAGATCGTGACCAACTTCACTCGACTCTTCCCCTCCACCTCATCCTTCCTCGCAAAGATCTCGTCAAGTAAGGGTCTCGCGCTTTACTCGAAACATCAGCTCCTTCATCTCAACTCATCTCATCTTCCTGGTGAATCGAGTTCCGAATCTTAACGTGAGTAGAGAATTTTCGAATCTTCAAAGTAGAGAGGGAAGGGAGTGGACTGACGTGATGGTATTGTAACCGCCGAAACCTCGATTGAGGATATCGAGTGTACGTCTATATGCCTCTGTGTAATTCAAAACATTCGTATCAGTTCTGCCTCCAGAAAAAACGTATCGAGATAAAGACAAGACGGGAATCCATGAGCCGTTGCACCGATTAGGAGGTAGACGCTTGAGAGTGGAGCTGTGGGCATCTCGATTTTTTTTTGACGTACCGCACATCCGACTTTGAAATGAACCTGGTACATCCTGACGAGAGGTTAAGCTATCTCCCTGAGATTCACCATCAGTTGCGCCGCCCCCCCACAAGAAGGAGGGAAGGACGACGGACGAAAAGGATGATGGAGTCTTGTGTAGGTCGAGCCATTTCCTTGACTTTTGATAGGTTTTTATGCCAAGGTATAAAGGTCCAACTTGGGAAGAAGATGCTCTTGAGGTTGCAGCAGCGGTAGGGTTACTTGATTTAATCACAGCTCGGCGCCGAGCTGACCGGTTCGGCGATCTCCGCGTTTTAACTTTCTCAGTCGATGTACGAGTACGCCTTGGCATTCCATCCCATATGCACAGAAAGGGGTAGAGTAGTGGCCGACGAGCCAGGCATCACAGTACGAGTACAGCTGACCGATCGAGTATAGCTGACCGAGGCTACCAACCTACTCCGATGTTCTAGATGTATCACCCGCCCCGTATCGTGGGCCAACCCATCCTCTCCACAACCTTCTCCGCTCCATCGGCTTCAATCTCGCTGAACCTATCCAAGACCTCCTCCATCAGCCTGATGGCAAAGCTACGTATATTGCCTATTGCAGATTTTGACATCGTGAGAGGGGTACTCACGCAGGAACCCGCCTGGGTAGATCATCGAAATCTTCCCAATCCAATCCTCGACCCTTAAACTCCACTTTGATGACTCGTGTGATCTCACGCCAGAGGATGTCGTACCCTGCTGAAGTTAGGTGGACCCCATCGCTACTTGACATCAGCTCAACCTTGATCAAACATCCAGAGTCAAATGCCAGAACGAGTGAAGTCGCACGATAGGTATGAGTGCTCGTGGCGAAAGGTTGAAGGAGGAGTCACAAAGGAAAACAGCTTTGGGGCCACAACCCCACGTGCGAGGAGGAAGGTTTCGAAAAGAGCAAGAAGAGAGGATTCAACGTACAAGAAGTACTGCGTCAGCTCTTCCCCTTCCCCACCCGCTTCAACGACCATAGCTCCCCAAAGATCCACCGTCGCCACTTTCCATCCCCACCTCCGGTCCTTCCCACATCCCTTCTCTTGCATGTCCTGGTCCCGCTCCCGATCCAAAACCTCTCCCTTCCTCTTCCACTTCTCCCCCAACCGCACGACCGCATCCCGAAACTCCCTGGTCATCTCCAAACTCCTGTCTTTCCGCTTATGCTCTTCCATCTGAGAGTGCAGACAAGGCGGCGGAGTGATCAGTATGATCGATACCGGAGTATCTGCTACTGCGTAAGGTGAGGTGGGGGAAGTGAGTGACTCGAGGAAATAGGACAGGTTTGCAGAGAATGTTTGGAGGGGGACGTGTTGCGAGCGCGTGGGGAGGGTCGAATCGTTCGTCCCTGAGGGAAAGCGAACCGGTCAGATCAGTTTATCACGAGAGCTTAACTGTCGCGGGGAGAAGGTGGGAAGAGGGTTGATGAGGGATGGGGATGGGGATGGGCGGGGATGGAGAAATGGGTAGAGAGGGAAGGACGCGAGAAAGGGGAGAGGAGGAAGGGACATACCGAACCAGATTGTGACGAGTCGGACAACCGGTGATTTCGATGCATCTTCCTTTCGAGCGAAGGTCTGGTCGAAGAGTGGTCTAGCCCTGTTTCCGATCAGCGGAAGCTACAGCACGACGACGCTCCTGCGATCCGAAGCGTATCCTCCGCTTGAACGCGGGTAAACAATTTCACGTTGCTGAGCGAGAGTAGACCGAGGACGAGTTATGGAAGGTTGGGATAAAGTGATGAGATTTGACTTACCAGTCGGTGTTGTATCCCCCAAACCCTCGATTTAAGCTATCGAGTTTCCGCTGATAGCTCTCTGCCTGATCATCTCAGCATTCGCATTCCGGTAAGTGATGAGGACGACGCACCTGCCATTCGCTGCGAGAGGTTCCGAGGGGAATCGGTACGTTGGGTCAGAGAATCTCCCTATAGCGAGTCGGATCAGCTATCGGTGTGGAGCGAGGAAGAGGAGCATAAGAGAAGGGGCAAGGTCTGATGGTATGGGTAGTGGGATGACTTACAAAGAGGACGATACAATCTTGCATGGGTCTTGCCATGTCGGTCTTGTTCACAACTGCTAAGTCACCAACGGGACTTGCGAAGAGTCTTTGCTGACGAGGTTTCGGTCGGTAAGCTGCGAGCCGAGAAGAATTGGAAAGATGAAGTTGGAGTTGGTCGTTTTCAAACCGAGTGGATTCCGAAAGCATGTTGGAAATAGCTTTAGCTTTAGTTTTTGGGTTTACGAGACACTATTTTGGATGGCGAAACATATCAAGAAATTGGGACAAAGAACAACCATCATCCGCAGACAACCTCAAACCACAATGGCGTGGATCATACAGAACCTCCAGCCCTTAACAACTCAAAGCCAAAGAGAAGCCAAATCACAACCCTTCGGACGTCATACAGAGTTTGGGCTGGTAACTGGAAGCAGTCTTTGCCAAAACAATCTTTTAGCAAGATGTTGGCTCCTGTCACGGTGCTACAGTACGTCGACCAGCAATATGGCACGCTCAGCTCCTGGAATCGACGACGGTTGACTAGGCTTCGGCAAAGTTAGGCTACCGTTGTCAAACTTAGCTTGAATAACTCGAGGACACGCGTGGGTGTAGCCAAGCTAAGTGCCGGTCGAGTAGCGTAGGGTAAACAGTGCAAGGGCTAGATCAAGTACGGCAAAGCTAGGGAACTACGAATGACTCTCGATGACTTTCAATGACTTTCAATGACTTTCAATGACTTTCAATCTCGAATCGCTGGTTATCCCGTCTCTCGAACCCATCTTCTCTTATACCTTGTTCTCCTGGCCTATCTTCGGCTTGTCTTGTTTCGAGATCAATGGTGTTTTGTCTTAGGCGAGGGGAAGGGTGTTGAGTAAGATGGATTGATCGGAGACAGAGGGGCAAAAGGTAACCTTTGTTTCGGCGAACAACGAACATGGTCAAACCTCGTTTCAGAGTACAAGGCCGAAGTGAAGCACTGGATGCTTGTAGTCGGCGATATGTCGGCGTCTTGTTTCGAGGTCAATGGTGTTTTGTCGTGTCGTCTCCACCGTCTCATGACGAGGTCAGTGCCATGACGATATGCTTCACCTGCTGATTTCCTTGCAGCATGCCGCCCACCAAGATGACGCCGAGTCCAGGGACACAACCCTCGACGATGACGGCGCAAAGGATGGTTGTGTTGCGGATACTACCCACGACGACGACCAGGACAAAGGGGAGGATGACACCACGGTGGACGATGACAAGGAGGACGAAGAGGGTGACACCACTCTCGACGATGACAAGGAGGAGGGTGATGACGAGGACCACACCGCTGGTGGAAGCGACAAGGAGGGCTGAGGGCAATTGCGGGGGGAGCATGCACCGCTTGGCATTGCTCAGTTGTCGAATATACTGATGTGTTGTGCATTGACGAGCGGTGCCGACGGTTGCTATACTCTAGATTCTCGACGAGCATGGTGCTCCTAACCCACGGTTCATATCTGGTGAAACGGCGATGTGAAAAGGGTTGGGTGGGAAAAATTTGGATGGGGAAAATTGGATGGGAATTGGACAGAGGGGATGGCGGAAAGGATTCCTAGGATATCCACCCCGAACGTGCAGTATACGCAGTCCTAGCCTAAAAATAAAGTCAGCATATCGACGCAACCCTCTGGCGACGTACCCATCCATCAAACAGCGGACGATCTGAAGTCGATTATAGGAACAAGCCAGTGAAGGCGTGAGCCGTGCGAGAGGTTGAGGTATTGTTGCTAGAAGAGTGGCGAGATGTGAAGCAGTTCAGGACGATGCCGCTCTCGATCGGTTTTCGTGACCATCGAGTCGAATGCAACGGTAATCCTTCTTACCTGCCCTCGTTCGTTCCTGCTTCAACAGCCTCCATGTTCGATCACCAAGTCCGTACGAGCCGAGATCTCAGCGATCAAACTCCCTCGATGTATACTGATGACCGAGATAACTATGCGGGTTACGGGGTAGGTAGGTGTAGGTGGAGTCGTCACAATGGGTTTGATGGTGATGGGAATCGTGCTGGATCGAGAATATATTGCATGACTTCTCCCAAGGGTCTGTGCCGTGTAGTCTCAACCGAAAGAAGGGGACAAGCGGAGTTGTGTGCAAGGGGTGTATCTGGCAACAATCAGCATCTTATCACATAGCCTGGTGTACCCGACCCACCAGGACGGGATCCGAATTGCAGATGGGCAGTATGCGGTTGTCGTGGGTTTCACAAGCACGAGACAGACGACAGTCCTTTTCACTGGGTGTTGCGCGAAATTGAAGGAATGGATGGACGGAGATGACGATCTGAAACGGAAGGCAGAGCCGGCCATGTCATCTTCAGGCATCGTCATCACTGCAAGGGGGAGGAACAAGGTTGAGCGGAAGATGAGCAAGAACAATCTGATAGACTAGTAAGTGAAACCCCCCCCCCCCCCGGGGCGGAGCTTTTCATTGTCCCGTCGGGCATGAGGTGTCTTTTCCAGCGTTTTGCAGATAGTCCCCGGCTACCTTCAACTTTCGCTCCGACCTCGTTTTGAAAGTGTGAATCAGTCCTTTCCTCAAACCATCATGTCAGAAGGCACCCATCACTTTCGCTCCTATATCACGTTCGAATCTATCGATCCGTTCCCTCGTACCGCACTGAGAGCTCTCGGTGATGCGATTTCCTGTCTGCAACGCGATTCGGCCGACCCATCCGCCGTTGGAACGTCTACCGAGCCGACCTTTCGTTCCTACCTCTTCGCCTTCTTCCGCGCTGTCGCGGAATATTCCCAGGCTTCCAGGATTAGGAGGGAGGGGAGTGTTGAGACGATCTGTGAATTTGATTTGGATACGCTACGTGTCCATGGTGTCGAGGATTTGGATGAGTCGAGAGAGGGCTCGTTGTATGACCGAACCGTGTTTGCGATCGCGACGAGGGAGCCCTTGGGCTACCCTCCCGGTGAGTCCAGCTGATCCTTGGGTCTTTCCTTCGTAGATGAAATGTTCTCCTCGTTGACCTTTGTGTTGACCAGTCGCCTCACCTACCCATGCGAGACCTATTGATCGAGTCGAGGTCATCGTCCCACGCAGACGGCCAAGTACGTGCCTAGCGTCACATGCTCTTTTCACCTGACCTGGACACTGAAGACGGTGATCTCCAGCTCCCCCTGCCCCATCCGGCCTGACTGCAGCCGCACATCCCCTCCCCACCCTTCTTCATCCCGGTCTATCCTCAGCCCGGCGATCCGTGCGACAAACTCGTCCTCCGCAACAGCTTTCCAGTGCGACCTCCCACACCTCGGGCTCGAGCGGTCGCGCCGGGATCAAGATGGTTGATATTGTGACGAGAGGTGTCAAGCGTGTTGACGACGTCGAATATGTTGTGATCACCTGGGCTTGCGAGATCAAGGGGATCTACGATAAGCTCGTCACGCTCGATGACGGCCTATCTCCTGGACGAGAGCGGAGAGATATCACTACTGGGATGCGGAAGAAGACCATGAAAGGTGTTGGACAAAGTTTCGCTTATACCATCGGGTCAAACCAGGCGGTCGGGACGTTTCTCGGGATGGCGATCATCGGTTCCAAGTACATGCGGGTCCTGGTCTCGGATTCTACAACGCTCGTGGTGGAAGTCGAGGTCGGCGGCTTTACCGGTACCAAAGTCCGAGCGACGGATCTCCTCTCTCATCCAGATCTCCTCAACTTGATCCCGAATTCCCTCCTCGGTCCCCTCGATCCCGAGTCCGACCAGATGGTCTTGCCTATGGAGATCGTTCGCCGGCTGTGGGAATTCCACAGGCTGAGCTGGAAGGTCATGGCAGATATCGTTACGGATGAGGGCGGTCGTCTCGTTCGCCTTCCGACCGCCTCACGACGGTTTGTGGAGGCATTGTCGGAACTGGCACTGAAGGTGGATGTCGGGATGGTCGACCAGGTGGAAACGGTAATATGCGCAGCGAGGCGAGGTGGCTTACCTGATTATGATGGGGATGGGGATCGAGGGGAGGCAGGAGATGAGGAAGGGGAGCAGGATGGTGATCCGAGCGGGACGTTCGACCCCGATGTCGAGGAGGAGGAGGAGGAGGAGGAGGAGGAGGAGGAGGAGGAGGAGGAGGAGGAGGAGGAGGAGGAGGTGAGTTCGGAAGGAGATCAGGCGGGTCAAGGCACTGCACTTCGGTATGCTTCTAGTGCAGGTGAGCCTTTTGCCGTCCACATATCGAAGCTCACCGCCTATTCATCCGAAGATCCGGTTCCTCGCCCTAACAGCAAAGAATGCTTTGGCATTCCCATCCACTCCAAACAATGTCAGTTCATTCTTCGATCGCAGCGAGTAGAGGAGTGTCGACGTTGACATACCCAGTGACCAGCTCCATTATGAGCGACACCTCCACCCTCGTGAACTGGGCATCACCACTCCACAAGCTTCCTCCCGTCCGCTCGAACCCAGAGGAGATGACGGCAGATGAGCTCAAACTCGGCGCATCGGCATCCAACACCAGTTCGGACGCTGAGGACGTGTTTGTTTGGGAGATGTTGAAAGGGGTCGAGGTATTGCTGATTGATCCGGCGGAGATGGATCGGTTGGTTTTGCTTTCTGCTGCAGGGTGAGTTGTTGTTATTATGTGTAGTGGATGTTATGGACTCGATACCTTGCGTTTGGACGGTGCACATCCTCTTACCCCGGATTGTGGTCGACCAATCCAAAAGAATCACACTGGACGGTTCGCGTTCCATTTGATCCAGTGATCAGATACGGTCCTCTCAAGCTTCAACCCCGTCGTAAAAGCTCACGCCGGATCCCGCTCTTGGCCACTAATTTTCGCACCAAGAGGTTTCACGGCATGGATCTTTTGGAGATGAATGTGGATCGTGGAAGGGTATCTGCGAGCTTAAGGTGATAGCCCGTCAAGAAGCTCCTGATAGACAGGGACATGCGACCGGAGGAGGTTGTTTTTCGGCCCCAACCCAATTTCAAGCCGGATCGATGAGTGATCCTCCAAAATGACCCTGGACGACCAGTCAATGCATTGTCCCTACCTGAACCCGGGCCGCCGAGGGCAATCGGGTCGGAGGGAGTCCTACCTATCGCTGCAGGACCGGCAGATAATGCGAACTTTTCGGCGTCGTTGTTCTTCTCGACGAGTCTACCGGATCCGACTTGCGACTGAACCGAGGATGTGAAGCACGCGGGGTCTCGACTCGTCGGGGGCCGGTCCGCCACGGTGAGTAAACGGTAGCCTACGGTATAACCAGTTCATGAACATGTCACTGGACAAGGTGACACCCACCCCGTCGCTGTTTCGCCGGAGCGGAGATACTTACCGCTTCCGAGCTCGACGCTGATGCGGATGTGGTGTCAAATCGTTCAGTGTTTGGGCTGGGAAAGGGCTGGGAAAGGGGAACGAATGACGCCATGCCGGACATTTGTGGGAATGCGAAGGTTGGCGTGCTCGAGGTGTCTGGCAAGTCGGTGACCAATATCCACCATTCCATTTCCGCGAACCTTCTTCGTCGTCGGGAAACAAGGTTTTTGCTTCACGATGGCCCCAGCGGCCTGCTTTCCTGGCTCATCGACAGGGTTTGTACGGCGTCCTTGATCGCTATATGTCGCTTCCATGCAGGAGCAGGACTCACAGAAGCAGCAGAGAGCTGGCTGTCGGAAGGTTTCGAAAAGGGGATGACTCTTATAGCTATGAACGCTACAGCCAACCCGAGCTAGGGCTACCACTTACCGTAGGACCGCTAGGGAGGATCGGTCAGAGCAAAATGACAACGAGCGCGCCAGGTGCTCGCGCGTGTTGACCACCATCGCCTTGGACCAGTTGTTCGCCGTGCAGGGGAGCATAATCCGACATCGCTGTCCCATGGAGGAATGCTGAACTGGTCGATGGGTTCAGTGATCGGATGGGCGCAGGGGATGGCGATGGCGCCAATCCGAGGGGTTCAATCGAGCCCTGAAGCACGATCAGTATACGACAAGCCGAAGCGAACAAGCACCGATATCTCAGGAGCCCTGGACGTAGCACCATTTGAGAGCGAGCGGCGTTGACCTGGTAACGATCACAGCGGGTAAGGGTGGGATGGAAGCCGATGCCCACTGTTGAAAGTGCATTAGGTCCACCTCGTGATCTCCGTATCTTTCGCTGACCAGCTGTGACGGCAGCTGCCTCTCTCCGCCTGGTCAGAATATCGATTTTGCATACGCAGGAGACTGCTCGATGCTCACCCTGACTCAATTGAAACTGTGCTGCCCAATCACTCACCATATGATTGTCATAGACTCGATCATCGTCCTGGGGTTATGTCCACCTCCGTTACAATCCACTTCGACCAACATCGATCTGCTCGATATCAGAATCCTGATGTATCACTGTTCGTCAGTCTCGGGCCAGAAATACGCTCAGGCTCACCGCGAAGGAGTTCTCATTCGGAACCTGTGGACCTGGCTGTTTCCTTGAGCGTGCCCGTGTCACCTACCGACTCGTCAGCGGTTGAATTCGAGTAATGCTAGCCGACATTCTCCCGCAAAATGGCCGTTGAGACCCCAGGTGGTAGGGTCACCGGTGTTTGACGAGAGATTCCGAGGGGAAGGATAGGATACGATGATTTGATGCGATAGGACGTCACGCGCCAAGAAGAGGAAGTTAGTTAGAATAATCGACCCCCCTATAAGCGGGAGAAGCGGCGTGTTTGAAGAATCAACGAGAAATAGAAAACGGAAAAGAAAATCAATCAATAATACACCGAGAGCCTGTTCGGAAAACGTTGTACCTTCCTATATATTGTTGGGATACAATTGCACGTTGTACACTTGTTCGGCTGGCCTGGCCATCTCGTCAACATGCCTGAAGTTAGGCGTTTAGCATCGTCTCAAGCCAATCCCGCCCCAATCCAGGCCAAGCAATCGGTCTCGTGGTCTGAGGAAGACTTTGGGATCATGGGGGAGTATCTTCAAGACCTGCGGAGGTAGGTAGCTTGCGGGCCTCTGAAATAGCTTCCTCAGAGCGCTAATGGGTCTGTAGGCTTGGTAAGGATGCTGATGGATCGTTCAAGCTCCAAGATTACCGGTCACTTGAGCCACTGGTCAATGCACGACAGACTACACCGTGAATACAGAGAAGCGTGGTCACATCCACAGGATCGACAATTCCTCTGCCACTAACTCCGTACATTCATCAGAACAAGTTGCGAAAAGATCAATTGGCGCATCAACTATTCCGTGCTATTGAACTCGAAGCGCGGTGGTGCTCGGCAGGTAGATCCTTCGCAGGCGCCATCAGTTTCCAACCAAGATGAGATCACTACACTGAACGAGATTCCAGGACTTGCTTGGGATCACATTCTCAAAGGACTGCGCCAGAATCCGTACTTCACCAGCGCGACTTACGACAACTTCACCTGGCTTGTGGCTGTTACTACTACTGCTCAGTAGAGGTTGAGAGATACATACAAGACGGATGCAGCTTTAATAGCGAGATGAAGGAGGTTGTGATATATAAAGAGAGGGTCCTAAGATAGCCTGAGGGTAACGATCAGGTCTCAAAAGGATCCATTTCTCTCTGACCATCTTTGGCTACTTCGCGACATTCTCTGCAAAGAACTAAACGCTACGTCAGCCTCAAGCAGTGATGGCGGATGTGGAGTCACCTGTCTAATGGTTTTTGTGGAGTTTTTCGGTGACCTCTCGAATGTCTTGTAGTTGGTATACACCGATCCGAATCGTGGGTGAAGACCTGACGCCCATTCGAAGTTGTCCATGAATCTGGGTGTACCACAATCGCACGTCCGACGGGAAAGCAGTGCGCGTGAGTGAATGGTTGCGTGAAGTAATGAAGAGACGATAAAACGGGGGGAAGCTTGTCAGCTTGGAGATATTTCTCAGTGTCAGCGGGACGTACGACCACCTGTGGCCATGTTAGCGGATAGAAAACACTCCACCGTTAATATTTCACGTACGCAAAGTAGGATCTCATGTCCACCCCATCCTCCTCAACCGCCTGTTTCATCGCTTCGAGATACCCCTTAAAGAAGTCCACCCGCCCCTCGTCAGCTGCTTCCTGTCAGCCCGTCGCTCCGTGTCACCATAGATCACATACTCAAACTAAAATTGATTTAGCCAAAATCCATACGGATAGAAGAGGGACTTACGCTTCCTTCGCCGACAGGTCGGACTCATCCTTGATCGACCATCCCTAAATACCTTCAGCTCGCTACACACCCAGGAAGTAAGACACCTACGTTCTCCGTCCCATATATAGGCAGCTTGTATCGTTTATACAGGTATACGAGGAGTTTCCGGTATCCCCATGGGACGTCACGAAGCCATCCGAGCTCGGCTGAGTAACGTCAGCGGATCCCTTCGGAAACGAAAGAGCGCAACGTCAAAAACCCCCGGTCTCAGGGTCAAGAGGCTCGATTGGAGGAGTAGGAGGGGAGTTCAGTCCGTGCGACGGATCTATGGGGAGGGGCGCGAGGTCGAATGGGATGAAAAGGTCCAGAGTGGGAGAGAGGCGAAGCAGTCCGCGTGGGTGGAGCGACAAGAGGAGGAGGGGGAGGAAAAGGGTGGAGAGAAGACTGAGAGGGACGAGGGCAGAGTTGAGCTAGGCGAGACCGAAGCGAAGAGGAGGACGAGAATCGAAGGCGAGACGGAGTTGGAAGGCGAAGTCAAGCGACCGGCAGCCTTCACTCACATTTCTTCCCAATCTCACTCCCATCCGGTTTGGAGAAGAACTGAGTGTGACCGCCACTGAAGTCATCGCCTCCGCCAGCTTTGATGGTGTTCGTCGTATACGTCTATATCCGGGTCAGCCCGCCACGATATAGGTTCAACGCGAGTGCAGTGGGTGTGTAAGAAAATGACAGAACTTGGCTTCAGGTAGGCGAAGAAGGAACGGGGTGCAGCTCGGGGAAGAACCCAGAAAATGACGATTCGCCGAGCCAGGGAGTGATATCTGGGATAGAGTTGAGTTTGATCTGCTCACGTTACATCCGTAAAACTGCCTCGAAAGTCAGGTATCGTATCATTTAAACGAGGACCCAAGAGGACGTACCTCCGAACTCCCCTTAAGCATCTTGATCTCCTCCTCCGTGAACTTCGGTAACCTATCCCCAAGTCGCTTGACCATCGATTCGGGGTAATGTCCGAGGTAGATTGGATCTGCGAACCATCCCAGCGCGAAATCCATCTTCTCTTGAGCCGCCTTCACATCTGTCCAAAGTCTATCAGTTCTTATACCCCCACACACACCGACCAGCCAGCGCGAAGGAACGGTAAAAAGCATCTTCACTGGACATACTTTCTGGCGACTGATCATAAGGTTCCGTCCAATCTCCATTCAACGTGATCCCGATCGTCCCACCTTGTCTCGACTTGAACTCGGATCGATAGAGCCTGGAAGCGTGGGCGTGGGCGAGGATGACCTGATGGCCTGCTATCCAGGGTTCGGTGTTTGAAACGTGACCTCTGTTCTTGAGGGTCAGCTACAATCGATGCGCCTGGAAGAAAAGTTATAGGGGGCCGAACCTAGAGGAAAAGCAGCGGAAGACTAGGAGTAGGGGAAGTTCGAGATGCGGGTAAGCAAGGTTTCACAAGATGTCCGCGCAAGGTCTAGGTGGAAAGGGGGCGAGCAGTCCAATGCCGCAGCCTGAGGAAGTGCAGGATAGGGATATCGGCGATAAACAATGGCCGCAACTGACTCACGGAGCAAATTGGCCAATCCCATAACCCAGCACAGCGATACACCAAGGCTCGTTGAAAGTCAACCAATGCTTGACCCGATCACCGAACCGCTCGAAGCAGATCCGAGCGTAGTTTGTATAGTCCCGAATGACTTGAGGGGATTGCCAGCCGTTGTACCTTTTGTCGAGGGCGGAGGGGAGGTCCCAGCTGGGCACGAGCACGAGCGGAACGAGTGCGAATGCAAGGGTATCAATGAGAAGGAAATATTGTTGGTTATTGACAGGGCGAGGTAGGGAAAGGACGGAAGGACGGAGGTGGTGAACGAGAGCTATGGTCAGCACGACATATACCAGGGAGATGAGGAGCGCACTGGTACAGAGTCTACCCAAGATCAGCATCACAAAGTCTTAGCAAGGAGGTATAGACCCACGACGAAAGGCGTTATCCCATTCTTGAGAAGCTCATCGATCAGATCGCTATAGAACTTGATCCCTTCTTCGTTGATCAGGTCATCCTTCCCTCCGTTCGGGATGATCCTGGTCCAGGCGATGGAGAAGCGGTAGGCGTTTACCCCGAGGGATTTGAGGACTGTCCAGCGAGCAGGTGAGGCGAGGGAGAGCATGAGGTGATGAGATTAGAGCGAGGTTGTGGGTGGATGATACGTTCGAAAGGAGGATGAGGCGAGTGGGGAAAGCGGAGGAGACAGGAGGGCAGGGATGCGAAAGCAGGTAGGGTAGTGGATTTGACGGAAGGTGAGGAGTCAGAGATCAAGGGAGAGACTGGATGAGCGAGACCGTCGTTCAAGTGGGCCGTACTCACGCGCAACATCCTCCTTGAACATCCCATAATGGTTACAAGTCCTCTTCACGTGCGAGCCGTCTTGGATCTTCCCAGGGGTATTGCAAAAGTCGTCCCAGATCTACGGTCAGATCACGGAGAGCATAGCGGGCGAGAAGTCCAGCGCAACAGGGCGAGCGAGAGGAAAGCGGATGTGATCGGTTGGAGAATAAGCCGAATTGACAATTGATTTCGAGAGCGATGGGTGTAGATGGGAAATCACAATTGAGTCCCTTCATCAGCTATAGCTCGTAAACCCTTCTTTCGGACCCACCGAATCCCCTCTCCCACTCTTCTTCTCACTCTCTTCCCCACCCCCCTCAATCTGCGCCGAAGCAGTCGCATAACCCCACATGAAATCTGTTCGGAGAGGCATCGTTGTTGATTAATCAATATCGTATACCTACCCGAGATCAAAAAACCTTTGGGGGTCGGTAATACGCAAAGAACGAAACGATCACCGAGAAATTGCACACATTACTTGCGAAGTTATATCCATCTTGGCATATGGTGTGGCCAGGATGTACATGTGACGAAAAGAGCCGAAGTGAGGGAAAATCGCCGAGGGGCCGGGGTTTTAACGCGGAATCTCACCGAAACTTTAAAGCCACTTCTCAAAGATCCAAATCAACCAAAATTGCATGTCAGCAAGAAAACTGGCAGCTTCCCCTAGGAACGTTTTCAAATATACATTCCGTATCAACCGACGAGTCTCGAGCATCCACCATCACCCTGCTATGAAGAGACTTTGCTCCTCCAAAACTTGGTCATCGTATGGATCACTTCCCCTCATCCCCGATCTTACTAACCCTCCGCACTATGACCCGTATCTACTGGCGCCTCTCCAGCTCACACCTCCAAACCCTGATCCGACACAGATGGCAAGGGTGGTGAGTTTGGCTTTGGCTTTGGCTTTGGGAATGTCAGTGCTCGGTTGATCAAAGGTTGGTATCGGCTTGCTCTGAACATGAAGATTCCCATACGCGGGAGGAGGACGAGAGAGGTTGAATTGTGATCTGGTTGAAGGAATCATGTGGATGTGGATGTGGGTACGTCGATTGAGGGGGAGCTTGGGATGACCTGCTACCAACGAAGAACTGGGTAAGTTTGCGCATACTGCGTAACGTACGTAGGCCTATCCTGCTGGGACCATTATCGAGTCATTTCGTTTGTAGCCAGGTGTTGCTCGTCATTGGCAGGATGACCGAGAGCAAAGAGAGATTATCCCGTGTTAGAAGGCGCACAGACCGACTGACCAAAAGGTCCGACCGTTCGCTCAACTTTATGCAGGGCACCGCCTTGTCAAGATTGGGTATATGGCTCTGAGAGCATGCGATCGAAGAGCCGTCTAATACTTCTCGCAGGATTAGATATGCTATAGATCCTTGGTGTGGTACCATTACGACATCACGCTATCTTTCCACAGTCAAGGAGACATACCCCCGGGCGGTCAGACGGTTGAAGACCCTCCTTGTAACCTTCCAAATCACCTTCACTGGTATCCATCCATCTCTTCTCTTTCCTCGACCCCATAACTGCCCCCGCATTCTACCCTCTACTCACCCCACACCATCTTCCTCACCAAAAAACCTCATCCCCCCACCACCGCTCGCGGCGCTCGCTACCACTCCCTCACAGCTCCATCATCCCCTCTAAACACCGGATTCTGCCAAGGTTCCAACTCCTTCGCCTTCTCCGCTTCACTCCTTATCAACTCCTCGTCCAGCTCTACCCCCAATCCCGGTCCTGTCAGGAGTGAGATCGCCCCGCTCTTCACTGCGAAGACCTCCGGGTTCGTCATGTAAGTGAAGAGGTCGAAGCCGCCGGTATTGTAGTGCATCTGTGCGAGCGAGACGAGGTGAGTAGAACGGAGAGTCAACGAGGACAGCGAGGCGAGCGAGATGGAGAGAACGAGAGCAGCATGGTGAACGAGGGATATCCGAGCCGACGAATGTAGTGAGTTGAGTGAGAAGGGGAACACGTCAGGGAATGAGGAGAGCGTTCCATACAACGTCGCGGTAGGAAAAAGCGATTTGAATAGTCCGTGATCAGCTGTACTCCTCTCAGCGGATTTGAGATGCTCACCTTCCAGCTCATCTCGCAGACCACAAAGTTTGGCGTTGAAAAGCCGATATGAAGACTCGCAGCGAAAGCCAGTGGTCCTAAATCACGACGAAAGACATCGGCTTTTCCCTCCAATCGCGCCTCATTGAAAGGATAACTCACCAAGAGGACAATGCGGAGCGATGCCAATATCATACGCCCTGGACACACATCAGCTTGACCCTGCTAAATACTGAAGACTTCGACGAGAGAGATATACAACGAACGACTCACTCAGCCATCGTGGCGATCTTCTTGGTCTCGCTGATCCCTCCAGCGTGAGCGATATCCGGTTGAGCGATATCAATACATCCGAGTTCCTGCGATTACGTATCAGCTTGAATCATTCATTCACCTTCCCTCCCGCCCGCGAAGAGGGGGACTGACGAAGTACGGCCGGAAATCTTGACGGGTCAACAACCTCTCCCCGAGCTAGTTACACATCATCAGCCACGGCCAAGAAACTTCTCATGCCTTTTTTGCGTGCAAGGAAAAGGTCCTCGGGTGTAAACAATGGGATGACTTACAGCAATAGGTATCGAAGTCGCATTGTACAAATCCCTCATCTCATTCGGATGTCCCGGCAACAACGGTTCCTCCACAAACAAAGGTCGATGCGGTTCGAGTAGCTTACAGAGCTGTTTCGCCAGAGGTTTGTGGACTCTACCGTGGAAGTCGAGTCCTGCGTCCATGCCTATCGACTTGATTTGAGCGAGGCGGGAGACTGTCTCGTCAAGGGTGTGAGGGGAGTCGAGCCAGCCGATCTACGGCGAGCGAAGCGAGCGACGAGCCACGTAGAGGGGGAGATTTGGGCCGAGGTAATGATAAGGGAAGTGCAGAGGAGTGGGTATTCGAAGGATCGAAATAGAGCACGAGAAGAAGTTAAGGATGGTCCAAATTGAGATCGAGGAGTAGTGGGAGCAGAGCGAAAACCGTCAGCAGGACTCGAGTAAGCTGAGCAGACCCTCACGGATTCGGTAGCCTGCACGGAGAAAGTCAGTATGCATCCACTGCCGTACATGGCTACGGCACATTCATCTTGACCCGGGTGAAGCCTTGAGCCTTTCGAACTTCTGCTTGTTCGAGCACATCGGACGGGCGATCTCCACCTACAGGCGCGTAATCAGCTGATGATTCCTCAAAGTGTTTCTTATGCCTATCCGTGGGTAAAGGAAATAATGGGAATCACTCACCGACCCATCCGTAAACGTCGCATCGATCTCGTACTTTCCCGCCGAGGAGTTCCCAAACCGGTACGCCGAGGACTTTGCCTTTGATGTCCCTGCAAGCGAGGGTAAGTGAGTGGATCTCTGGAGACGGTGCAGGATGAGTGATTGAAGATGGTGCAGGATGAGTCAATGAAGCGAAGCGAAGCTGAATGAACGATGTATGCAAGGAGTTCTCGTTAAGCCGGGGTGAAGTAGTGAGGAAGGTATGCACGAAAGAGTGACTCACCAAAGCGCAATGTCCACTCTACCCAGCATCTCAGCACATTTACATGCCTCGTTGACCTCCGACTTACCCCGAGATAGCGGACATCAACACCTAGAACACGATGTAAGCGCTTAGCGTTCCCGCATATAGCGAGGTGACCTACCGGCCCACCCCGATAGAACCGATGTCTCGTCAAGTATGTGTAGATCTGTCCGCCATTATGCCATCAACTACAAACCTAGAGGGAATTCAAGCTAAGGCGTACATCCTCGATATTCATCGCATCCCACCCAACCAGCCTGATGAAAGTCATCTCATCAGCAAATCATACTCTTACTTAGCAGGGATCAGCCAGAATACGCTCACTCACCTCCTCTCGATATCCTTCAAACTCCCCTGAACAGCCTCAGTATGTCCTTCCAACGTCCCTTCACCCCAACCAACGACACCACCTTCCGTCTCGACCTACATCCGAAGGCACCCTTCAGCTCTTATTACCCGACCATTAATCCCTCAATCCAATCGGAGACCCGAATCATTCGTCCAACATGATCCCGTCTCATCTGATGGAAAACAAATTGAAGAGGAGATTAGGACCTACCCGGACGAACAACCACCTCGGTCTAACATAAAAACTCTCAACCTTCTTGATCAAATGCGGATACCCTTCCCTCCCTCCTTTCCCGGTATACTGGGTATGACTCGGATGAGGAGAAGCACTCGAGTAAGCATGAATACCTTTCGCGTATTTAAGGGCTAATTCGGAAGGTGGGAGGTAAGTCGCTTGGGTTTGGGAGATGTCGGTCTGGGTGGTTGAGTGACCTATCGGTCCGGGTGCGTTCGGGTTGGACATGGTGAACAAGGCGTTTATTTGGGAAGGGCGATAGCTGGGAAAAAAACGTGATTGTCAGCCGAGGAGCAAGAGTAGTCTGATGACTGGGGAAGGGGATTTGTTGTTCAGAGATTGATGAGCGGAATGGGAGCTGGGCGGAGGGAACTCGGGTGAACGGGCCGGGTTGAACCGTTAGTTGCCGGCGGGATTTGGCTTCTGTACCGAAAAGGCTCCCAACGCCTTTTCCAAGCCTAGCTGAACCTGAATTGTCTCCTGCACCGAAAAGTAAAACGGGAAACGCACCGGCCTTTTATTCTGGATTTTCCGGTCTTAATCCGGACGTTATTTCACAACATCTGGACTTTTCATGCGGAATTTGGACCCCATCCCAAACAGACCAGATTAATCTTGAACAGACCAGCTTGCAACTGCTCCTATGGTTGCGGGCACATCCACGCGCATTTACTCATATGAAGCAATATATTCGGACATTCCAAATGGCATTTTCGGACTCTTCACAAATCAGGTTTTCGGCGTTTTCATCGGAGAATGAAGGTCTGCCCAAAGAGGCGTTTCTGAAACTTATAAATGCCCAGCTTTGAAGCCGCTCCCGAAGCATTCCTTGATAAGTCAAGCTAAAAGCAGAAAGCCTCCTAACGGTAAAGGGTGGGGAAGAAAAGAAGGATGCCTCATAACCCATCGTGAGCATTATCTCTCTCCTCACTGGCAAGAGTGATTAAAAACCTGGTTGTTACCCGTACCTCTTTAGCTTACCAACGCCGAACAATCCTGAAGCGAAAGGTGTCACTTTCCTCGGTACGGTTGAGATTGAATGTCCACCTTCACTCGCATGGAAGATCCTCACCGATTTCGCTTCATATCACAGATGGAACACTTTTTCACCTATCGTCGAGTTTCCTTCGTCCCCTTCCACCACTACTTCCACCACCCCCACCATCACCACCACTACCGACAGCACCCTTCCCATGCCTGGAGATGAAGGTACACTCCACTGGCGACTAAACCTTTCCGACTCCACCCAAACTCACCCCATCCGGATCATCTCAATCGACGAGAAGGAACGTAAGATCGAATGGGCAGGTATCGGTTCACCTCGATGGCTTCTCCGACCGGAGAGAGTTCAGACGATCGAGGAGCTTGGAGAGGAGGGGAGACGATGTCGATTTACGAGTCACGAGACGATGCAAGGGCCTATCCAGGGTTTGGTGGGTTGGTGGATGGGCGAGAGGTTGGATAGGGCTAATGAGAGGATGGGAAGGGATTTGAAGAGGTGGATCGAGAGTGGGGATTACCTGAAGGGATGAGGAGGGGATGACGCGGTGTATCAGGGAGGGGTTGGGGGTGGATCAACGTGCTTGAAGGGAAGGTGTGAGACACTGACAATCTTTTCCTGAGCAATCGCTTTCGGGCGCAGGTCAATTCAGGTGTCAAAGATCCGAAAACCACCTGAAAGCACGCTCAACCCTGCTTTGCCACATACGCGATCAGACCGAAGCCTATTAACACCTGCGGCAAGGCGCTTTTACATGGTAGATTGGAATCTTTATGAATTAGATACTTCTGCAATGAACTTTTGCGATGAACACCCCTCAACAGATAGGGCAGATAGAACACAGCTCAGCCGAGTCGTCGCAGTTCCTCGGCTCCACCATATCTCCGGTCAATAATTTGCGAGATTGATTGGTAGACCGACCGACTCACAACATGGAGTACACGCCACCGCTTTTCAACATAACAGCGGAAATCAGTGTAAGGTCCAACATTGTCACGCATGCCTATTGTTTCCTTACCTGTCAACGACGGACCTCCGTTATCATCGGTGGTCGCAATCTATTTGGCAAAAGCGTGGAGACCAAGGTTACTGGGCTCTTCCTTTGGATACGGATGAACGGAACGATTGAAATGCAAGCACGATATCATCACCCGGAGGTTGTCTGCTCAAACCTCAACCGGCTGCACAAGGCTTACTTACTCCGCCCCCAAGGCAGAGGTCAATGAATCATACATCACCTGAAACGCAAAAAACACTCAAGCATCTTGATCGAGATCAAAAGCGTTCCTATACCCTTCTGCGACGTGATCCACCTCTCCCTTCCACTTTGGGTCGGTCCCCTTTGCCTGTTTCGCCCATACGTCTCTCAACAGGTTACGTAGCTGGAGTACCATCCGTTGGATCTCTCCCCTGCTTCCGGACTGGTTGATGGAAAGGTCCTCACCGCGAGCGGCGATCGTTGACCGTAGCAGCCCACGCCTTCCAGCGGGGTAAATTCGATGTGACCCATCAGCCGATGCATCCCCCGGTCCAGGGGGCCTACACAATGTCAAATATCGCTGAGAAGGTGAATAATCCCGCAATTGTCTTGCGCACGGGTTTTGCATCGCTAGACACGGGGTATACAGGATGACCAGTACTTCAGGCTATACATTCCTCTCCCCGTTCGCTCAAATCGTCACGCGCAAGTGATATCGAATTCTCCATACACCATCTCCTCCCGCCCTGGCTTCGCCTGCCCCTCGTCGCCTGATTCCATCCGTTCTTTCCTTGAACAGCGGGTGGGCGAGGAGAGGACGAGGACTGATGGAGATACATTCAAGCCCTCTTCTGACTAATCCGACTCCACTCGACCTCGCCCCGATCTCTTCCTATCCCGTCAGTGGTTTCCATTTGGCTGATCCCCTCCCCGTTGTGGCTGATCGCTTCCCGTGTCTTAACAAATTTCTCTCATATGCCTGTTCGATCTTTTGGTCTCGTGGGGATTCAAGGTGTTTTGTTACTGAGACAGGGACAAAGTCATTTGATCAAAGGTCAGCCGGGGAAGAGGAAGGCAGACATATCGAAACAACCCTAGACCAGACTGCCCAACACAAATCAGTCTTGGTCCCCCTGGCTCAGAGTCAAGGGATTTCAGAAGTACTTGCCGAACCACAGTCCTCCGCCTCCCCCAAATCCTTCTCACACTGCTCTTCAGATGCACTCCGCCGCGACCTGCTTCCGTAATTGATGCAGAGCGTGCCCAGAACCGCTTTGGCCCGTTTGTAGTTCAAAATCATCAGCTTCAATTAGATGTTGAGTATCACTCCGAGGCTCGCTTCGTATCTCCTCAAATGGAGGGATGAGGGTGAAGATGAAGGTTGAAGAAGAAACGGGAAATGGTCGCCACGCCACGCTGACAAGAGGGCGAAAGGGAGTGACTTGGCGGAGATATGGCGAATACTGCTATTGTTGCCGTATAGAATGGTTCGGTCCGCGAGGTAGAGCTAGTGCACAGTTTTGGCAGGTGAAGGTTGTGCCATGTGGAAGAAGGGGAAGGAAGATGGCAGGTGATTCAGCGCAGATGACCTAGCTTGAGGTGAAATGATAACGTCATTCCCCTACTTCTGGGACACCCCCCGTTATGGGACAGCTCCACTTTCCTTTCTCCTCGTTACCTTTCTCCCTGTACTCCCATCAAATTGATTGTTCTCATCATGCAACAGCCTGAGACCCCTCTCGAGCTAGCAATAA
>JAABUH010001942.1_pt1 | contig 21107 bp, 19 predicted proteins | sample 5559121 | NCBI WGS metagenome assembly JAABUH01 (sample SAMN10711871, study PRJNA513364) | rock metagenome | isolation source: Antarctica rocks | place: Antarctica: Victoria Land, Battleship Promontory nord | collected 2015-12-28
GCACCCGCAATCGTTCGACGCGCGCGCTCGCTATTGCCACCGGCGGTACGTCCATCATCATGCTCCTCCGAACGATGAGCGCTGTATCGGACAGATCGCTCGCTCAGCGCAGGCAGACTACTAACATTGTCGACGAGCACAGCCCGGCGCAGGAATCACGGCCGTATGCCTCACGTTACCTCGACTGGGCGGCACGCGCCAGGGCGGACGGGGGATGCAGCGCCCACTTGAGCGCCCGATCCTGGTCCGCGATCATCCGCTGCGAGAGCGCGGCTGCGGGGACGAGGACCTCCGCCCCGTGGAAGACGCCCGGGTAGACGTGCAGTTCAACCGGCACCTCGGACGTGATGAGCCGCTGCGCATAGGCGATGTCCTCGTCGACGAAGAGATCCTGCGTGCCGACGGAGATATAGGCGGGCGGGAGATCGCGTAGGTCGGTCCCGCGCGCCGCCGCCGCGTAGGGCGAGACGGTCGCGCCGCCCGGCTCGGTGCCAAGGTAGGCACGCCAGCCGTTGCGATTGGACGCCAGATTCCACACCCGCGGGTCGGTGACCGCACGGCTGGAGGGGCTGATGGTACGGTCGTCGAGCATCGGGTAGACGAGGAACTGGAACGCGATGGAGACCTCGCCCCGGTCGCGTGCCAGTAGCGCCAGCGCGGCGGCGAGACCGCCGCCCGCGCTGGCGCCACCCACCGCGACCCGCCCGGGATCGATGCCGAGGGTCGCCGCATGGCCAACGGCCCAGGTGAGGGCGGCGTAGCAGTCGTCCAGGGGTGCCGGGAAGGGGTGCTCGGGGGCAAGCCGGTACTCGACCGACACGACCGTGCACCCGACGAACTCGACGATGCGCTGCATGGCAAGGTCTGTTCTCGCGATGCTGCCGAGCACGTACCCGCCGCCGTGGGCCCAGATCAGGCACGGGAGCGCGGCATCGTTATCGTGCGGACGATAGACGCGGACCGGGACGTCCGGCGCACCCGCCGGACCCGGGGCGAACCTATCCTCCTTGATAACGTGCGGCGAGTCGGGGCTGTCGCGCCGCATCGCTTCGAGCCGTCGCTCGAATGCGCCGCGGGTGGCGGGCAAGTCGTGCCAGTTGATGTCCTCGGCCGGGAACGTCCGGAGCACCACGGCGAGCTCGGGGTCTAACCGATCGATGAAGGCCATCGGCGTGTTCCTTCCCTAACGTACACGGTGCCTCGTGGCGGCCGATCTACCGGTAGCGGTCAGCGTTAGCCTGGCGTTCTGCTCTCCATCGTGGATGCTTCCGCCGCGAAGGCCCGCCATGCATCGTCCCTGTGGCGGGTGCGCGGTATTGTCGCAAGCCCCACCTGATCCTGCACCACGCTTGTCGTCGAGTGGTTGTCGGTGTCGGCCAGGGCAACCTGTCCTGAACAGACAGGCGGCCCGTGACACCATGCCAACGGCTCATGTCGCGCTCTTCGTGGTGCATCGCAAAATCGCGGTCGTCGCGTCTCCGTTGCCAATGGCCGTGTCGCTCGTGCTCACCAGAGGGTGTAGCCGCCGTCGATGACAAAGGCGGCGCCGGTCACGTAGCTGGCGGCGGGACTTGCCAGATAGACCGCGAGCGGGCCGATCTCATCCGGCTCGCCCGCGCGGCCGAGCGGCACGTTCTGCAACAACGCGTCGATCACCTCCGGCTTCCGCTCGTTCCAGGCTTTGTTCGTGTCCGTCATGAACAGGCCCGGGCAGATCGCGTTCACGGTGATCCCGTAGGGTGCCCAGTCGGCAGCGGCACAGCGAGTGAAGTGGAGGACCGCGGCCTTTCCGGTTTCGTAACCACGACCGCCGACACCCCGGTTGGCGATCAGCGCGCTCATCGAGGCGATATTGATGATGCGGCCACCCGCACCGCGAGCCAGCATCGCCCGCCCGATGGATCTGGTGCCGAGGAAACAACTCGTCAGGTTGAGATCGATCGGGCCGCAGTCCCGGAGGATCAATTCGCAGGCCGCTTCGCACTCCGTGGGTACGCCCATATCGGCCTGCACGATCCAGGCCTGCCGACCGAGGGTCCGGATCTCCGCCGCCGTGGCCTCGAGAGTCTCCCGGGTTCGGCCGGTGATCACCACATCGGCCCCGACATCGGCCAGGGCCAGGGCCATCACGCGACCAAGCCCACGGCTGGCCCCGGTCACAACCGCGCGCTTGCCATCGAGGAGGAACGCATCGAGAACGCCCATACCGGCCTCCGCACTTCGGGCTATCGCGCCTGACGATCCTGCCCGCAGTTATTGGCGCTTGCGCGCCGCCTCATGCGCTTCGCGCCGCTGCCCCGAGTACCTCGGCGATCGTCACCGGTCGTCGTTCCGCCAGCGACGTGAGCGTTGCCTCGATCATCGCGGTCACGATGAGGCCATCGCGGCCACTGGCTTCCGGCGCGATATCGTCGGCGACACAATCGACGAAGTAGCGGATCGACTCGTACCGGTAATCGACGGCCTTACCATAGCGCGTGAGCGACCTGGAGGAGAACGGCGTGTGGTAGCGATCGGTGAACGCCCAGAGCGACGGCTCATTCTTGACTTCCATGCCGCCCTTCTCACCGTACAGCGACAGGCGATTGTCGACGACACTGGTAAAACTGTTCGGGACAATCCAGGAGGTCTCGAAGGTGCAGAAGGCCCCGCCCTCGAACTCCACCAGGGCATGGATGGCGTCCCAGCAGGGGATGCCCCGGCCATCCAAGACGCCGCGATAGCCTTTGGCATAGACCTCGACCGGATCGCGATCGAAAAGCCAGCGCACGATATCCATGGTATGCGGGAACAGGAACCACTCCGGTCCGGACTTCCCGGCCCAGGCCAGCATCTCGGTCGGCACGTAGAGCGTATCACTCAGCCGAGCGTAGGCCATCACCGGGGCGCCCAGGTCGCCGCGCTCCATGTAGTCCTTCGCGCCCATGAACAACGGATTCCAGCGGGCATGGAAATCGACCATGAACCTGACGCCCGCCTGCTCGGCCGCCTCGACCATCGCCAGGGCAGCGGCGACATTTGTCGCGAGCGGTTTCTCGACCATGACGTGCTTACCCGCCCGCAACATCGCCAGCGTCGGCTCCGTGTGCAGATGGTCGGGCGTGGCGATCGTGACCGCCTCGATGTCGCTGGACGCCAATTCCTCCAGATCGGTCGTCCAGGCGCAACCGTACTGGTCCGCCAGCGCCCGCGCGCGGCCTGCGTCGCGATCGCAGATGATGGCCACCGTGCCGCGTGGATGCGTGGACAGGGCGAGGGCATGATTGCTGCCCCAGATACCGGCCCCGACGATACCCAACCTGACATTCGCTGCGGTCATGCTCGGAGCCTCCGATCTAGCAGGGGAACATCCCCTTGAACACCGCGACGTGCCGCGCTCGCTAGCGCCCGGCAGTGGAGAGACGTATTCCCGCGACCGGGCAGGGCCATGCCGGAACACCATGGCCCTGCGGCGGACGAGCCGCTTCGTGACGCGACGCGAGCGGGCCCTTCGGATCACCCCCCCACAGCGACGGAAGCTGCTCGGACCTCGCATCCATCCCCCCTTCAGGCGCTGTGCACGGTGCCAAGGGGCGTGAATCCCGACCGTGCTCAGCCGTCGGCGCGGTCATCGTATCCTCGGGGGTAGCCCTTCACGGGCACAGCAACGTCGAGCGCGACGGCCAGCTGGCACGTCTTCGCCGGCGTTCAGGGTCAGGATGCTGTCGGGCCCATCGCCGGCAGTAGCGACGAGGCCGACAACGCCGCGCTCCCCCGGGGCGAGATAGCGGAGACGCGTGACACCGGCGACGAGGGCCACCGCGACACGGAGCGTCGTGTCGGGCCCGCCCAGCCCTACGACCGCCTGCGACGGGAATCCCGCGCCCGTGTCTCCCGTATCCTGGCGAAGGTTGCCTCCGGGAAGGTCAACGCGGATCGATCCGGGCGCGGGACCGAAGAGGCTTCCGACCAGGGCTAAGCGAAGGCCGAGGTGCAGCTTGCGCGCCTCCGTCGCGCGGTTTTCGGCCACGAGGTGGAGGGCCAACGCCCCGTCCGTCAGATCGGCGGAGAAGCTGAGATGCACCCCGCTATCATGTCCCCCCGCGGCTCCCGTGGCGTTGCCCACGAGCGCGGTGGCCAGCGTTGCCGCGGTCGGATCCCGCTCGACGAAGCGCCAACCGCCCGCCGGCGCTATCGCCGCGCCCGGCCCTGCGTCGACGAGCGCGCAGCATACGCCGCACCCGCCCCCATGCGGGACCTCGCGCAACGTGGGCGAAGGCTCGGCGTGGAAGACGTGGACCCAGGCCGTGCCGTGGGCACCGGCAGGGCGCACCGCGAATCCGACGCATCCGCCACCGTGGGCGGGGGCGAGCCAGGCCACGGCACGCCCCAGCGGGTCGACGATACGGACCAGCTGTGCCCGGGCGTCCTCCCAGCCGGGCGGTGCCGCCGGCGTGTCGATGACGGCGAGGCTGGGGCGGACGCGCCCCGCGCGGTCAGAGGGTGATGTAGATCGTGTCATCGACGACCGTCACCGGGTAGCGACGGATACGCACGCGCTCATCGGTGAGCGCGCGGCCCGTCAGCAGGTCGAATTCCCAGCCATGCCACGGGCACGCCAGGATCTCGCCCTCCCGACCCCAGCGATATTCCCCGGGCGGCGTGGGCAGCGTCGTGCCGCCCACGCGCCCGCGGCAGACCGGCGCGAGCTCGTGGGGGCAGAGGTTGAGTGCGGCCACGAACTCGCCGCCGACGTTGAAGAGGCCGATCGAATGCCCCTTCACCTCGATCAAGCGCCGCTCCCCCGGCGGGAGCTCGCTCACCCGCGCCACCGGCCATTGGCGCGGCCCCGTCCGGGGCGTGCCCGTCCCCCCTTCCTCGTGGGCCACCGGTGCCCCGCGCTCACTCATCCTCGCCCCCCGTAACGGTGACGGCACCGACGCTCGTGGGGGGCACCTGGCGCACGGGGAGGCGATACAACTCGCGCGCCGTCTCGCTGAGGACGCGTTGACGGACACCGACAGGCAGGAGGCGCGCCGCGAAGTCGGGCGTGTCGCCGTCCCAGTGTGGGAAATCACTGGAGAACATCAGCATCTTGCCGGCGTCGAACATCTCGAGGATCGAGCGCAGGTGCGCGGGATTCTCCGGTTCCTCGATTGGCTGGGTGCTGAGGAGAACATGCTTCATGATGTACTCGCTCGGTGGCCGCTCGAGCCAGGGTGTCTGCATACGCAGCGCCTTCCAGTTCTTGTCGAAGCGCCACATCAGAGGCGGAAGCCAGGCGACCCCACCCTCGATGAGTACGAACTTCAGGGTGGGGAATTTGACGAATACCCCCTCGCTGACCATGCTCGTGAGATGCGCCATGTAACTCCCGACCAGATCGGTGTGCCATTCGAGGTAGCTGGTCGGGTATCCGACTGCGGTCGGTGCCCCCGAAATGCCCACCCCCTCCGAGCCGGGGTGGAGGGCCACGGGGAGGTCATGCTCCACCGCGGCTGCGTAGATGGGGTGGAAGTAGCGTTGCCCGTAGGGCATCCGTGCGCCGCTCGGCATGAGCACCTGCACGAATCCGCGATTGGGTGCCAACCGGTGAATCTCTCTCGCCGCGAGTTCGGGATCGTTGGGGGCGACGGTGATCGAGGCACGATAGCGCGGGTCGGCGGGTAGCCAGTCGGCGGCCAATATGTCGTTAATCGCCGAGACGATCGCGGCGGAGAAGTCCGGGTCGGTGCCAAGACCGATGTGCAGGCTACGCTCGGGATTCAGGATCCCATACTCGATCCCGTATGGATCGAGGAAAAAGCGGGCTAGGTCGCCTGGATTCGACTCGACTCGTACCCCTTCTTCAGTCACCGCGTCGGGCCGCATCACGCCGTTTGGGTTCCAATATCCGAGATTCCCGGCCCCCTGGTTGCCGGAGGCGTAGCGTGTGCGCCATGGTTCGGCGAGGAAATCAAGGAGACGGCGCGGATCGTAGCTCGAGTGGATATCGGTGTCGATGACCGGTGGCGATGGTGCCATGAAGCCCTCCTCACGTTGCGGAACAATGCAAGACTCGGCATCAGTTTACGGTGGTGCTCCACCCGGCGAGAGTCCAAGAACCGACCAGCGCTTGCTCGAGTGCGTCAGGGTGGCAACACCGATGCCTGCGCGGCCACTCTTCCCCACGCCATAGCCGCAAGCACCGGAGCTGGTCCGACGGGTGAACGCGATTCGGTAGACAGAGTTTCCCCATCCCGGCCCACGCTAATCGACAGCCCTTGCCGGTGATGCCACCATCGCCGCGCCACCCGCGTCCCGCCTCGCTATCCGAGGCGCACGATGACGGCAGCGGCGAGGTCGGTCGTACCCTGGCCCTGGCCCATCCGACCACACTTGCCACCTTCCTACCCCGAGATGCCGGGGGCGAATCGGACAACGCCGCTCGACGGTCGCCCGGGAACGACTTCGACCAACCGGGCCTGGGCTGCAGGTGCCGGTTGCCCGGCGGTCGTGTCCGTCCTCCATTCATAGACGGAGGCGCGGGTCCAACACGTCGCGGAGTCCATCTCCGAAGAAGTTGATCGACAGCACGGCGAGCGAGATAGCGAGGCCCGGGAACGCCGTCAGCCACCAGGCCCGCGTGAGGATGTAGTCGCGCCCGTCCGCGACCATCGTGCCCCAGCTCGGCATGTCGGCGGGTGCGCCCGCACCGATGAAGCTCAGGCTCGACTCGAGGATGATCAGGAGCGCCAACTGCTGGGTGCCGAGCACGATGATCGGTGTCCAGGCATTGGGCAGGATATGACGGAAGATGATGCGCATGTCGCTCGCCCCGGCCGACCGAGCCGACTCGACGAAGGCCGCGCGCTTGAGCGACAGGGTCACCCCGCGGACCGTGCGGGCGAAGACGATCCAGGCGGCCAGCGACAGCACGGTGAGCAGCACGCCCAGGCTACGCCCGGCGAACGCCACGATACTGAGCGCGAGGAGGATGCTCGGGATCGCCAGCTGGACATCCGCGAGGCGCATGGTCACCGTGTCGACCCAGCCGCCGAAGTATCCCGCGAAGAGACCGACGCTTACCCCGAGGGTGCCACCGATGAAGACCGCCAGGAGGGCAATGCCCAGCGAGATGCGTCCCCCGTAGAGAATGCGACTGAGGATATCCCGCCCGACCTGGTCAGTGCCGAGCAGGTGAAAACTCCCCACCTTCGAGGTCGCCAGCGGCGCCACGAGCTTGACGCGCGGGTTCATCTCCTGGGGCGCGGCGGGGGCGAGCAGGGGTGCGGCGATCGCCGAGAACGCCAGGAGGAGCAGGAGGATCGCGCCGACGACCGCGCGCCGCGAGCGCAGGAAGCGCCGGGCGAGGGCACGCCGTGCGCTCGCCTGGGTGGGCACGACGCGGGTCGCCACGTCTGCGGGCTGTAAGGTGCGCGAGATCATCGAGTCGCTCCAGGGGTGATCGGCCACACACGCCGCGTGCTCTGCGTTCAGGCGTGGTGGATCCGGGGATCGATGTAGGCGTAGAGCAGGTCGACCGCCAGGTTGATGAAGACGAAGAACGTACTCAACAGCAAGACGGCCGCCTGGATCAGCGGGTAATCCCGAGCGTTGATCGCGGTATACACCAGGGTGCCGACACCCGGCCAGGCGAAGATCGTTTCGGTGATCACCGCCCCCCCCAGTAGCGTGCCGATCTGGATCCCGAGGACCGTGACCAGGGGGATGAGGACGTTGCGGACGGCGTGGCCGTAGATGACGCGCCGGTCGGTCAGCCCCTTCGCGCGGGCGGTGCGCACGTAATCCTCTTGGAGGACGTCGAGAAGGCCCGAGCGGACCAGGCGGGTCGTCAGCGACATCAGATACGCCCCGAGCGTGATCGCGGGGAGGATCAGGTGCTGCGGCCCGCCCATACCGGAGGAGGGGAGGATCCCGAGGAAGACCGCGAAGACCAGCACCAGCATCAGCCCCAGCCAGAACGCGGGCACGGACTGGCCCACCATCGCGACGCCCATACCGAGGTAATCCCAGGCCGTGTCGCGCCGCACGGCGGACACGACCCCCATCGGGACGGCCACGAGCAGCGCGAACACGAACGCCGTCGTGGCGAGCAGGAGGGTCGCCGGCAGATGGCCGAGGAGGACCGCGACCGTCGGCTCGCCGTAGAAGAGCGATCGCCCGAGATCACCCCGGAAGGCGTGGCCGAGGAAGACCAGGTACTGGACGGGGATGGGGCGGTCCAACCCCATCTGGTGGCGCATCGCCAGCACTTGCTCGGGTGAGGCGCTATCGGACAACATGATCCGCGCCGGGTCGCCCGGGATCAGGCGCACCAGGACGAAGACGATGATCGACACACCGAAGACGAGGCCGACCGATTGGATTAGCCGACGTATGACGTAGTTTCCCATGCCCATATCGCGGCCGGCGGGCCCTGCGGTTTCGTCGCAAGGCCCGCCAGGGCGCCTATCCCAGCTCGGTGTCGATGAACGAGAAGATCCGATTCGGCATCCAGGTGAACTTCTTCACCTTCTTACCTGCGGCGTAATTCCAGTTGATCTGGTGCAGGTAGATGAACGGCGGGGCCTGCCAGATCCCGGCAGCGGCCTGCTCGTAGAGCGCCTGCCGCTTGGCCGGGTCGATCGTCGTCGCGGCGTCGCGGATCTGCTGCTTGACCGTCTCGTCCGCGAACTTCGTGTGGTAGAGATCGCCCACCACGCGCTCCTGGAGGTAGCGGTCGGGGTCGCCCGTCACGGCGATGCTGCCCGCGTACCCGACCTCATACTTGCCATCGTTGAAACTCTGGAGTGCGGAGATCGGCTCCTGGAGGTTCACATTCAGCTTGACGCCGAGCTTGCCCATCTCCTGGGCCACGTACTCCGCGATCTCCTTGCCGCTCGTGTACTGCCCATTCGGCACCTTCAGTTCGGCGGTGAAACCGCCCGACAGCCCCGCAGCGGCGAGTTCTTTCTTCGCCTGGTCGGGGTTGTAGGGGTTGGGTTTGATCGGGTCTTTCTCGTTATAGCCCAGCAGGCCGCGCGGCGGGTACGACGCCAGTGGCTTCGCGTTGCCGGACAGGATGTCGTTGGCGATGACGTCGCGATCGAGCGCGTAATTGAAGGCGCGGCGCACCTCGGGCTTGCCCAGCTGCGGGTGGGTCTCGCCGTTCAGCGTCAAGAAGTCCGTCTGCCACAATTCGCTGCGGATGATCTGGAAATTGGGGTCGTTCTTGATCGCCTGGACATTCTCCTCGGTGATCCCTTCGATCAGATCGGCCTGTCCGGCGCGGAGGGCCGCAACGAGCGAACTCTGGTCGAGGATCGGCTTGTAGACGACCTTCGCGACCTTCGGGAAGCCCTTCTGCCAGTAGGTGGGATTCGCCTCAAGCACGTATTGCTGGTCGATATTAAAGTCGGTGATGCGGAAGGGGCCGGTACCGATGCCGGCCTCGTAGGTCATATCCTTGTTGGCGCCGGCCTGCGGCGGGACCATGTAAAGGACGACGATGTTATTCAGGAGCGGCGCGATGGGGATCTTGGTCCGCAACTCGACCGTGTACGGGTCGACGACCCGGACCGACTCATCCTCGAAGTCTTTGAAGACGAACGACAGCCCCGACAGCGCATTGCTCTTGGCGCGCCCGACCGTCGCCTTGACCGACTCGCCGTCGAACGGGGTGCCGTCGTGGAACTTCACGCCCTGACGGAGCTTGAACGTCCACACCTTCCCGTCCGCGGAGGGCTGCCAGCTCTCCGCCAGGACGCCGTAAATCTTGCCCTGCTGATCGAGGTCCACGAGCGGCTCGAAGATGTTCCGGTGCAGCACGAACTCGTTGAGGCCATAGAATTTCTGCGGATCCTTCGTCCGGACCTTGCCAGGCTTGGCGAAGTTCAGCACGCCGGTAGGGGCCGCTCCGCCGGGTGCCGCACCGGAGGCTGGCGACGTCGCGGCGGCAGCGCGTGTCGCCACGGCTGACGCCTGGGTGGGCGCCGTGCTCGCGCCGACGGCCGGTGCACCGCTCGATGAGGCGCTGGGAGCGGTCGTCGGCGGACCGCTCGGCGCGGCGCTCGACGGTGCGCTCGTCGGCGTTGTGGCGGCGCCCTGGCCGCAGGCGTTAAGGAACACCGCGCCCGCGGCGATCCCGGACAGGGTAAAGACGTGCCGGAGAAAACCGCGGCGGCTAAGGGGTGGGGTTTGCTGCCGGATGAGCATCGTACCACTCCATGACTGGTCCCACGGGGGCAGAATCGTGCCAGCGAAGCAGACGTCCGGAAGGCGGGGAAAAGGCGTACGCGACAGGGACTCGACCAGAACGTCGCGGAAAGTCCCTTGACACCAGGTACAAGTCTTCTATAGCACTGCCATCGCGACGGTGTATTGATTCGATGAATGAATTCATAGTAGCGGGACAACGCCGTGCTGTCAAGATGGTCATACGTGCTGGCTTTGCCCGGCCTTCGCGCCTCCGGCGACGCCCACATCACACTCCAGGATCGTACCCGGTGTGGCATAGAGAAGCGGGTATCGCCCCCGGTGCGGGAATCGCCGCACGACAGCGGCACGAAGACCGGATAACCGTCGCATCGTGCCGCTTGGTTGTCGGAATTGCGCGGCACCCCTGCGGCATCGGCAAGCAGCATCGGGCAGGCATCCTCGCGACCATCGACGTCCTCCGCCGGGCGTGATCACGTGTCCTTGACAGCAGGCACGTCGCGGCGCTAATATCAGTTCACTCATCGAATAAATTGGTATGGGATACCGGCAGTGCATGCGCACATCCCGATCCCGAAGGTACACCTAGAGACGCGATGAGGCCTGCCGCAGGCCAAGCGCAGAGGCCCTGTTGCCGACTCATCGCATCGGTGGTCGCGGTAGGGACGTGTACCCCCAGGGTGAAGCAAGGCGGATTCAGGGTCATGAATGCTCATGTCGCCGGGTACAAGCTGCGCGGGAGCAATGCGGCGAGTATCAAGGTCCACAACCGCGCTATCGTCATTCGCGCGCTGCTGCGCTACGGCCCGCTATCGCGCCAGGCGTTGGTCCAGCTGACCGGCCTCATGCCTTCCACCATCACCTATGCGGTCAATCATCTCAGCGAAGCCCGCCTGGTCCGCGAGATCGGCAGGGACAGATCGGCGACGAACACGAGTGCCGGGCGGCATCCGATCCTCATCGATATTCGCACCGATGCGGCATTGGCGTTGGCCATCTGCATGGAGGAAACATCCGTCTGCGTCGGGCTGGTTAACCTCAAGGGCAGGCTTGAGATGACCGAGACGCTGCCGGTTCGGCAGGGGATCGCGCCGACCGAGGCGGTGCGCCTCGCCGGGCAATTGGCGCGGCAGCTGCAGGCGCGGGTCGATGGCGGACGGCTTATCGGTGCGGGCGTCGCCGCACCCGGCCTCGTCGACCCCGCCACCGGCATCAACGAGTATGCCTCCTATCACGATTGGCACAACGTGCCGCTCGCCGCCATGCTCGCCGATGAAGTCGGGTTACCGATCTGTATCCAAAATCGCTCACGCGCGGTAGCGCTTGGCGAGCACTGGTACGGTGCAGGCCGGGGGATCGATGACCTCATCGCGATCGTCGCGTCGGAAGTGATCGGCGCGGGCATTATCATCGGGGGGCGGATCCATACCGGCCGGGCGGGGCGGGCGGGCGAGATCGGGCATACCGTGGTCGTCGAGGGGGGGCCACTCTGCACCTGCGGCAAGCATGGTTGCCTGGAGGCGGTCGCCTCGATTCGCGCCCTGGCCGATGTCGCCCGATCGGTACTCGGCGCGCACCTGCCCGGCATCGACGCGGCGCCCGACTCGATCGTCGCCGCGCGCGTCCTCGCAGCCGCCGCCGGTGGACAACCGGGTGCGCGCGTCATCGTGGACAATGCCCTCCACCACCTGGCGCTGGCCGTCGCCAATCTCACCGTCGTGCTGGACCCGGAACTGGTGATTCTCAGCGGCAGCCTTTTTTCTGCCGCTGACCTTGGTCTGCCAGCGATCGCGGGTACGATCGATGCCGTTTCGCTAGCACCGTGGGAGCGGCGCCCGAAAGTGGCCTTGGGGATGCTCGGACCGCACGCGAGTCTCGTTGGCGCCGCAACGCTCGTCTTCGAGCAGTTACTGGAACGCGGGAATCTCCTCGTTGTGAGCGGGGTTGACGCCGCGTCCGCGGTGACGGTGCAGCGCTAATCTGGCGACCGCGCCCGCTCGAGTGCTCGTCATGGGCTGCGTCGGGGCCTCATCAGCGTTTGCGAGGCCGATCGATGCTGGCAGCGTGGCGGTGAACAATGCGGTGGCAAGGGCAAGGCGGTACCTTTCCGGTCCGCAGCCCCGTGCCGACGACCGACGGCGATACCGGGCCGGGGACAACAGCGCACCGCGCGTGCGCTCGCCTCCGACACCGCCGACCCTCACCCGAGGCCCCGATCCCAAGTGGGGAGAGCGACAAGCGGCCCAGCGCGCGACACAGGAGGATACCAATGGAGCGGCAAGACGCGCAGGACCAGGAGCGCCGGGGCGACACGGACCGCGACCCGGAGCCGGATGTCCTCGTGATCGGGGCGGGCGCGGCGGGCGCGGCGGTCGCCTGGCGCCTGGCCGCGGCCGGGTGGCGGGTCGTCTGCCTCGAGCAGGGCGACTGGGTCGCGCCGGCGTCGCTGCCCCCGCTGCACGAGGACTGGGAGCTGCGCCGCCTCACCGACTTCAACGCCGACCCGAATGTGCGGCAGCTCGCCGCCGACTACCCGGTCAACGACACCGCCTCGGCCTTCACCCCGCTGATGTTCAACGCGGTCGGGGGCAGCACGATCCACTGGAGCGGGCACTTCCCGCGCTTCCACCCGTCCGATTTCCGGGTCCGCGCGCTCGACGGGGTGGCGGACGACTGGCCGCTCGACTACGCGGAACTGGCGCCGTACTACGCGCTCAACGACCGGATGATCGGCGTCGCGGGCCTGGCCGGGGACCCGGCCCAGCCGCCGCGCACGGCGCGCCAGACGCCGCCGCTGCCGATCGGCCCGCTCGGCGCGGCCCTGGTGCGCGGCTTCGAGCACCTCGCCTGGCACTGGTGGCCCTCCGACGCCGCCATCCTCTCCGCCCCGTACGGCGATGAGCCCGGTCGCCGACCGTGCAACCTCTGCGGGCCGTGCGACCTGGGCTGCCCGATCGGGGCCCGCTCCAGCGCGGATGTCACCTACTGGCCGGCGGCGTTGCGGCTGGGGGCGGAGCTCCGGACGGGCTGCCGGGTGCGCGAGATCACGGTCGACGCGCGGGGCCGGGCGCGCGGGGCGCGCTACTACGACAGGGCCGGACGCCTCCGCGAGCAGCGCGCCCGGGTGGTGATCGTCGCCTGCAACGGCATCGGCACCCCGCGCCTCCTCCTGAACTCGCGCTCGCGGCACTTCCCTGACGGGTTGGCGAACCGGAGCGGGCTGGTCGGCAAGAACCTCATGTTCCACGTCTTCGCCTCGGTGGGCGGCATCTTCCCGACCCCGCTCGACACCTTCAAGGGGCCGATCGGGGCCGGGATTTTCAGCCACGAGTTCTACGAGACCGACCCGGCGCGCGACTTCGTGCGCGGCTATCAGCTCCAGATGGGGCGCCAATCGGGGCCGCTCAGCACGGCGCTCGGCGGGCAGCCCGCGGCGCGGGTGCCCTGGGGCGTCGGGCACCACGCGGCGTTCGCGGCGCGCTACGGCAGCACGGGCTACCTGGGGGTGATGGGGGAGGACCTGCCCGAGCCGGCCAACGAGGTGGTGCTCGACCCGCAGCTGACGGACGCGCACGGCATCCCCGCGCCGCTGGTGCGCTACCGCCTGAGCGCCAACAGCCAGCGGCTGCTCGCGCACGGCGTGGCCCGCGCGGGCGAGGTGTTACGCGCGGCGGGGGCGACGACGATCGTGAGCGCGAGCCCGCTCCGGCCCTCCGGCTGGCACCTGCTCGGCACCTGCCGGATGGGCGACGACCCGGGCGCGGCGGTCGTCGATCGCTGGGGGCGGGCGCACGACGTGGACAATCTCTTCGTGGTGGACGGCAGCATCTTCGTGACGAGCGCGGTGGGCAACCCCACCACGACCATCCAGGCGCTCGCCCTGCGCACCGCCGACCACCTGATCCGCGCGCGGGGCACCGCCGCGACACGTTGAAGGGGGGATCATGGGGCCACGAGACGACGACAGGACCGGGCCGGGGGTGCTCGCGACGGGGGCGGGGGCCGCACGCGACACGGTCGCCGGGCCGCAGGCCGCAGCCGGCGTCACGCCGCGCGAAGCATCGGCCGCGCTGCGCGAGGTGCTCGGCGAGGACCAGCGGGCGCTCCTGACGGCGGTGCTCGACCGGCTCGTGCCCGCGCGCGCGGGCCTAGCGGGGGCCGGCGGGCTCGGGGGCGCGGCGGTGCTCGAGCGCACGCTCGCGGCGTCACCGGCCCTGCGTCGCTTGTTCTTCGAGGGGCTGCTTGCCATCGATCTGCAGAGCGCCAGCCACAGCGTCATGGCGACTAGCCGCGGCTTCACGGAACTGGCCCCGGACGAGCAGGGTGCCGTCCTACGGGAGGTGGAGGCCGCCCTGCCGGCGTTCTTCGCCGCGCTCGTGGACCACGCGTACCGGGGCTACTACACTCGGCCGGAGGTGCATCGGCTGATCGGGCACGAGAGCCGCCCGCCGCAGCCGCTCGGCCATCAACTCCCGCCGTTCGACCCGGCGCTCCTCGCGCGGCAACGCCAGCGGGCGCCCTTCTGGCGCCACACGCCCTGAAGAGTAGCGCAGACGGCCACTATAAAGCTCACTGACGACGGCACATGAGCCGTCGTACCAGACCGCCACGAGTGTTGTTGCTGCTCAGAATCAAACCTGAGTGGCGGAGTTTCATTCAATTAGAAACGAACGTGACGGTCGTTCCGGCCACCTGATTCATTGCGCTTGCATACCATGGGCGACAAGGAGGCACGAGCGTCCGGGCATTGAGAGCACGTGTACCTGGACACGAGGGACGTGCTGCGGGATGCTCTCGTATTACCCCATTTCTCGCATGTACATGTAGCCAAGTATGTAGCCAAACAGGCGAACGCCGAGGGACGTGGCGAACACGACAAGCCGAAGTACCCAGCAATAGCGTACAATTTGGCAAGTCCTGACACGCTATGAACAGTGGCAGAGCCTATTTGTAAACAGCTTGTCCGGCAGGCACTTCATGCTAAGAAATGTAGCCTAGTACTACAGCGACACTTATCCTGTTCTTCGGTGCCAAGACGAGTACGTTCGCGGCCTACCAAACTACCATTGGCGGGCAGGAGCCCAGTACGAACGTCAAAGTGTCGCTGTAGTACTAGAAACAAGACCGTTTAGATAAGGATTGCGCTGACTCCACGGGCGATACTGGTCGGTAGCACAACCAGTATCGCCCGTGGAGTCAGCGCATGGTTATCCTATGCCCCGCCGAGGCCGCTGTCGAGCGGCTGAGTGCCAACGGCGTCGTTCGCCTGCTGACCGCGCCACTCCTGAATGGTGCGCTCGCCGTTGCCCCATGCCGGCGCCGCTGCCGCCTGCTGCCCGACCGCTTCATGCTGCTCTTCTGCGTGCTGATGGGCCTCTACGCCGACGCGGCGCTGCCGGATGTCCTCCGGCGCATCATCGGCCTCCGCGCGGCGGTGGCCGGCGAGGCGACCGCCGGGCGCTGTGCCAGGCGCGCTACCGGCTCGGCGCGCGGCCTAGTCGTCGCCCGATTCCGGGCGGTCTGCCGCCCGCTGGCGACAGCGGCGACGCCTGGCGCGTTCCTCTTCGACCGGCGGTTCATGGCCCTCGACAGGACCGCCGTCGCGCTGCCGGATACGCCGGCCAACGTGCGCGCGTTCGGGCGGCGGCGCACGCCGCGCGGCAGCAGCGCCTGGCCGCAGGTGCTCCTGGTCCTGCTGGTCGAGTGCGCACGCGCGCCATCTGCGACGCGGGGGTCTGGCTCGGCCAGGCCGATGGGCGCCGGGCGGGCCGCCGCCTGCTGCGCTCGGTCGGCCCGGGGACGCTGCTGCTGTGGGACCGCGGCTTCCAGAATGTGGCGCTGGTCGAGGCGACCGAGGCGCGCGAGGCCGACTTCCTCGGCCGCCTGCCCGCCACCGTCGCGCCGCTCCCGCTCTGCGCGCTGAGCAACGGCACGGCGCTGGTCCGGCTGCGCGCGAGCGACTATCCGCGCCGCCGTCATGGCGCGCATGTGGTCGTCCGCCTCATCCGCTGCACGCTCGACGACCCGCAGCGCCCCGGCCATCGCGTCGCGCATCGCCTCGTCACCTCGCTCCGCGACCCGGCGGTCGCCCCGGCGCGCGACCTGATTCTCGCGTATCACCGCCGCTGGGAGATCGAGTCGGCGCTCGATGAGGTGAAGACCCACCAATGCCCGGCCGCCCCCTCCGCGGTCGCAAGCCGGTCGGCGTCGTCCAGGAGATCTACGGCCTGCTGATCGCCCACTGCCTGGTGCGCGCGGCGATGAGCCGCAGCACCTCGCCCTGCGCGCGTATCGACGACTCAACCGGCAACCGCGACGGGCGATCGCCGCCCGGCGGCTCCCCCCTCGTGCTGAGCGGAGCAACCCGCGCGTCGTCAAGCAGAAGATGGCCAACTTCCGCGTCAAGACCGCTGCACACCGACGCTGGCCCTAGCCCACCAAACCGTTTGTCGAGGCTATCGTCGTGCTTATCTAAACGGCCTTGTGCCTAGCACCTATGCGCTCGCCAATGTTGCCTAACATGTTGCCTAATCGTGCGACGGGATGAGATGACATGACCACGCAGGAGCAAGTGTTACCAGCTATAAAGCCAAAATTGGCGCGCATGAGTGCACATGAGTGGCCTGCTTCGCGGACTGAAAATCGCAGTGTCCGGAGTTCGATTCTCCGCCTTGGCACCACGGTTTCCCAGGACAAGCGAACGAGCGAGGGGCGCTGCACATGCAGCGCCCCTTCTCTGTGCCAGCGAATATTCTCCCGCTGCATCCCCGCAAGCCTTACACTCTTTTTACAACGTCCCGATCGACATTTCGCACTTTCCCGCCATACTGGCTTCAGTGACGAGACGGGCTCGCACGGCGCAGGGGCCGCGACCCGGCCCTCACCAGGCAGCAGGGAACGAAACGGAGTCAACGGAGTCAGTAGAAAGGGAGCGATCATGTTGCTCGGGATGTCGAAGGTCGGGGCGGGTTTGCTGGCGGCGACGTTGACGCTCGGGGGCGGCTCGGCGCTCGCCGCGTCGGCGCACGGCGCGGCGACGGCGAAGACAGCGCCGAATGCGGCGGCACGACAGGCGGCCTGCCAGCAGTATCAGACACAGCTGGCGCAGAATCTGAAGATCACCCTGCCGCAGTTGCAGGACGCGCAGAAGCAGACGAAGAATCAGGCGATCGATGCGCGCCTCGCGGCGGGGTCGATCACCGCCACCCAGGCGCAGCGGGCGCACGACCGCGTCAACGCCGGTACGGGCGCGTGCGCGGTGCCCGCAGGCAAGGGTGCCGGACGGGAAGCGCTGGTCCGCATCGGCAAGACCGAACTCACGGCGGTGGCCCAACTCCTGAAGATCGACGAGAAGACGCTGGTACAGGACCTTCGCGGCGTCAAGTCGCTGGCGCAGGAGGCGAGCGCGCACAATGTCAGCACCGATACGCTGAAGGCGACGATGCGGACGGCGCTGAAGACCGAGCTCGACACGCGGGTGCAAAGCAACACGATCACCCAGGCGCAGGAAGACAAAGCGCTCGCGGGGTTCGATGCGCGCATCGACACCCTGATTAACCGCGTGGGCCACGCGAAGAAGTAGCTGCGGATCCGCCGGGTTTGCGGGTCGATACCGCATGCCACTCCGTCATCATCCGGGGCCGGGCGCGTCTCAAGCATGTGAGACGCGACCGACCCCAGATCGCATGTCGGAGACCCGTATACAGCTATATAATGGGCGATTGGCGCGCGTCTTAATGTTCCAGGGTGAGTGCCTGGGCCTCGTCGATGACCCACGCGCCGGGCATGCGCCCCGGCTCGTAGCGGCGCACCATCCCGATGAGCGGACGGTCGCCATCCCGCATGATCGCCAGGTTGGCCGCCGCGTGCGCTGTCCAGCGATCATCGATGAGCGTCGTGGGATCGCTGGTCGCCAGCTCCTCCGCTGGCAGGCCGAGATGCTCCGACCAGAGGTCGAGCCGCAGCGTGCGCGCCACATCGGCATCCCGCACCACCGCATTGAGTTCCGTGTCGGTGATCAGGCCACGCTCATTGAGATTCGCCGAGCCGACGGTACACCACGCATCATCGATGATCGCCACCTTGGCGTGGACATAGGTCGGGCGATAGGTGAACGCCCGTTGTCCCGGCCCGATGCCGCAGGTGTACGGGCAGTAGATCCCGATCAAGCCCCGACCATCATCCGCGTCGCGCAATCGGGCAACATGCTGATCGTTGTCGAACTTCCCATCTTCGGCCTGCGCGGGGAGCACCAACACGATGCGAAACGCCGGGTCGGGCGGTGCCACGAGGAGTGCCAGCAGGACATCCATCACATGGGGAGACCACAAATACTGGTTCTCCAGATAGATCAGCCGCCGTGCGCCGCGCAACGCCCGCAGATAGGCATGGTGGATACCGAACTCGCCGCGCGGGGCGAATGGATAGGTGCGCGGCGGGATCGTGCGGACGATCTGCGCCGGAGTCTGCCAGGTTGGCTCAAGCACGGGGAGACACCGCGGGGGCAACTCCTCCTCGACCACCGCGCCCCAGCGCTGCCGGAAGTTCGCCTCGACATCCGCGACCACTGCTCCCTGAAGGCGCAGTTGCACATCGTGCCAGTTGGGTCCGACGCGCAGCGGATGAGCCGGCGTATCCCAACGATCGCCCTGGTACGAGGTCAGGTCCATGCCACCGACATAGGCGATCTGACCATCGATCACGATCGCCTTCTGGTGATGGGTGTGGGTGAGGTGAGCCCGCGGATCGAGGACATAGCGCAGATCGCCGACTGCGCGCAGCATCGTCTCCTGGGCCGCCCGCGCGACCGTGGTCGACGGCTGGAAGAGGGCCGCCGACCCGCTCCAGATCAGGAGCCGTACCGGCAGCCGTCCGGCGATTTCCCCGAGCACGGCCAGGAGCCGCGTCTCCTCGAGGAGCGACGCGGTGCCGCGTCGCAATGGGAGTTCGGGCGTGAAGCACCACCCCGCCACATAGATGTAGTGTTGCGCGGCCAGGAGATCCGCATGCAGCGCGCTGAAGAACCGTTCGCCATCGACAAGCGGGAGCACGCGGTTCTGGGGGCGCGGCGGTGTGCCACCAGGGAACCAGCGGGGATCACCCCCCCACCATGTCGCGCGTGCCCGGTTGCGCTGAGCATCGTCGACACGGCCAAGGCGGAGTACCCGGCGATAACGGAAATGCGAGAAGGGGGCGAAGGCTCGCCGTACCCGATACCACAGGTACCTGCCAAAGGGTCGTCGGTGTCGCATCCTTAAACCTCGTATGGCTACTATGCACGGCGGCCTCGTTCCTCACCGGTGCAGCGAGCAACACCCCGGAGACGAACGCAGGCATGTATCACGGGCCGTAGGGCCACGACACGATCGGCTATCGATACACCCCGGGATGCTCGTTGCCTCGCCGCGCGCGGCGATACACTTATTCCCCCGCGAGATACCGCTGCACCGAGGCGACCTTCGATTCGGTCGTCGATTCTTTGTCGGTGCGCTGATCGATCTTGATGATGGTGTAGCAGCGCGATGCCCCCGCCGCGAGTACGGCGTTGTGCATCGCCCCGCACGCGGCGAGCACATCGGCCATTTCGCCCACCAGCGTCGTCCCCATCGCGCTCAGATCGTGCTGGATCTGCGGGTACTCCGCCAGCACACGCACCGCCTCGGCGATGATCGCCCCCACGCTCGGCGTCGCCGTGCCGACCGGCACGACGGTGATCTCGGCCATTACCGGCATCATGGTCTCCCTTCCGGTTCTCTTAGCACCCATTATCATGCGGCGGCTCGTGCCACCCCCATATTACAATAGCGGTGCGATGAGGGAGGGCCAGCACCATGAGTTTCAGCGCGCTCGAAGGGCGTTACAACGATACCGTCTATATCGATCTGATCGAGGCGCTCGACCCGGAAGACAATCCGTGGACCGTGGCGATCATCGATCTCCTCCGCGTGGGCGAGGTGGCCGATGGCCTCTACATGGCGGCGGTCTTCGCACCGGGCAGGCTGATCCACCGCGCCGCGCCGGTCTGGTCGCTCCAGGAGGCGCGCGCGCTCGCCGATCGATTCTTCACCGAGATCGTCTCCGGCGAGTTCGTGCCGATCGCCTATGCGATCAAGCCGCTCGTTCCGCTGACGGAGGATGCGCGGGCCGACGACGACGGGGACGCAGAGGCGGAGTAGCGCGCCCACAGATGCCGCTTGCCGCGCCCCGTAAACTACTGGTGCTCTTTGCGCGAAATGTCAGCCGCACAACGGGACACGATGCGCGAGGGCATAGGCCATACCGGCCTCATTGTCGCGCGCGACCAGCGCGAGTTCGCCGCCGCGCAGTGGTTCACGAAGCAACTCCGGGAACTCGGCGGCGAGGAGCGCCCGGCCGCGCTCCCAACGCGCCGGGTCGAGCTCCTGCGCGAGGGTGAGGTGCGGCCACGTCTGCTCGCGCACCCGCCCGGCACGCTCCCGCCGCGAGTCGGCGGGGCCAGCGGCGGCACTACGCGCGGCCTCGGCGAGGCGATCGCGCAGCGCCGCAAGGGCGGCGGTGCCACGGAGCGGCAAAAGGAGATGCTCCCGACCGGGAAGCTCCCCCCGCACATCGAACCTGAGCAGGCCAGACCCGCGCCATTCCTCCAGCGCGGCGATCAGGTCCGCCGGGCGGATCGGTGCGGGATCGCCTGGCTCGTCCTGGATCGCCCAGACCAGCGTGACGTGCGCGGTCGGATAATCGAGCGCGCGGTTCCGCCCGATCACCTCGACGAGCCGGGCGCGCGCCGTATCATAGACGCGGCGTTGCGCCTCTTCCGGCAGCAGGTGGAGGATGTAGCGCATCCGAACCCCCTCTAGAGAGCCGGTCAAGTAGTCACGCGACCTGTGCCGCGTCGGGTGGCTGTCGCTGGAGAACGTGGAGATTATGGACGACCGCGACGCGCCGCAGGTCGA